>OBZR01000024.1_pt1 | contig 128309 bp, 115 predicted proteins | sample 1495541 | NCBI WGS metagenome assembly OBZR01 (sample SAMEA2580240, study PRJEB22360) | human gut metagenome | biome: human gut; feature: human-associated habitat; material: faeces | place: Denmark | collected 2008/2010 | reverse complement strand
ATGGTTTCTGACCGCAAAGAAACGAATTCTATCTGGAAATTCCTATGAATGAGCGATTTTTATTATTTTAAATGGATTTTGAAATAAATGCCTCCGGAGAAATATTTCCCGTCATTCAGTTCGGCAATCAGGTTGATGTGGTCTTTCCAAAGCTGGTAATGTGCTCCGATATTCACTGTGCGGGCATCGTATTCGGCCATTAAGTTCAGTCCGTTTATCATCTTTATGGCTAAAGATTCTTGCGCAGGCAATCCCAAACGGAAATTTACCCCTATAGCCGGACGATTGTGATGCTCCCAAGTAGCCGGACGATCTAGTACCCAAGAAAGATGCACCCCTAACGTTCCCTTGTTCTCAAACTCAATATGCTTCGTAGCAGCTATATAATAACGGGTAAAAAAGCAATTTCCACCATTCTGATCACGATTTGATATTCCTCCTCCACCATAATTATCATGTGTACCCGGATCATCTGCCCCCAGTACAATCTGCGGAGTCCAAGATTTCCACCAACCTTCTTTCCACACTCGCAGACGGAAGTTAAAAGACCTGTCTTGATTAGTATATTTTCCCCACGATTCTTCCGGAAAATAAGTAGAACCTTCATTGGCATAATTCAATGTACAGGTATATCCCACTTCCAGCCAAGGAAAGAAAGTAATGTTAATGTAATAATTAAATGTATATTTCACATCGAAATCATAATAATGCAATGGGATTATATCCAATATATTACCACCAAACATAAAAGTCTTGTCCCGTTGCATTTCTGCCGAAGGTGCATGAAGCAGTCCGGTCGTACCCCTCAATGCCTGTCCGTAAACTGGCACAACGCCCCATAGGCACAGCCATGAGATACAAAGTAGTCTGCACGCTTTTCTCATTCCCTTTAACTTCATCCGTTTTAGCGTTTTTGCGTAAGCAACCAGTTGAAATAGGCTTCATGCTCATCTACTAGATGCTCCCAAGAATACTCCTTCCGAATCTCTTCTAAATTCTCTCGAATGAACTGTACCTTGTCACGATCGGCAAGCCTTTCGATATGATTCAATATTTCCTTTACACCTTCTGAATCTTTATAATATTCCGCATTCTTCTTCAACACTGCTCGATTAAAGATATTGTCATTGGCCAAAATATAACAACTTGATGCCATCGCTTCCAACAGTGAAGGATTAGTTCCTCCTACACTATGACCATGAAAATAAGCAAATGAATAGTAACGCACGGAATTGAGTTTCTCAAAATCATAAATGCCTCCCACGAAACGTATACCTTCTTTGTTACCATATTTTTCCATCAAATACCTACCGTGAGGCGTATTCGTTTTACCTACGATAATCAAGGGCTTTTTCCCCTTTTCTTTCGAAGCCAAATACCCCTCGACAGCCATCACAATATTATTTTCCGGTTCCAATCTGGCTACCAGCAAATAATAATCATATGCTTTCAATCCAAACTCTGCCAACAATGATTCATCATAATCACCATAAATATCGGCTCCGTATGCCAAGAATTTGCTTTCTTTGCCATATTTTTCTTTATAATAATCATGAATCCCCATATTATCAGCTATCAGGTAATGGCTGTGTTTCACTGTCATCCGTTCTTCCCAAAAGATGAATTTCTGTACCCATTTATTAAACTTCGTACGTTTGTATTCTAGTCCATCCATGTTTGTGGTAAAGATTGGATGCTTGATATTCTTCACGTTAAAATAGATATAGGCAGGCACAATGGAAGTGTATCCTGCCTCATAAATGATATCAAACTGTTCCCGCTTCAACGCATCGCGCAGCGAGGCAAAATCATAAAAGAAACTCCCTAAAGAACTTCCCATCCATGTTTCCGGACTATAAATGTGTTTGATACGGACTCCCTTGTAAGTATTTTCCTTATAGAGATGAAAATGAGGGGAATAAACGGTCACCTCATGACCTCTTTTTGCCAAACCTACAGAGATGTATTCGGCAAATTGTTCAAAGCCTCCGTAGTTATTAGGAATACCACGGGTGCTGATAAAGGCTATTTTCATTGAAAGTTAAGTGTATGAAGTTCAACCGAACCACAAAAAGTAGCTGGGTATATTAAGAAAAAAATAGTAATTTATATTATTATAAAATATAGCTACAATCATAAAACAGAGAAGAAATAAAAAAATCTCTTTCAATTCTTCATATACGTTCAAGGAATTATACATTAAAGAATTGTGTTCCCCGTTCTATCCCCCCCAATATCCTGAAGTACTGCTTGATCTATTCATACAATTCAGTAAATCTCAATATATTAGAGGAAATCAAACAAAAGCTATTTCTTATCATCTTTTATCAATTGATATAGTTTTTCGCCAACATTTTTCCAATTATATCTTGCTACTATTTCTTTTTGTAACGCTTCACATATTTGTGTTACATCATTTTGTATAAAATACATTATCTTATTTTTCAGCTCTCGAATATCATAAGGAGAAAAAAAACATTCATGAAAGAAATCAAATTCAGCCATAGCGGTTTGATTGCTGCATAGTGTCGGACAAGAATATGCCACAGCCTCAATAGGAGGAATTCCGAATCCTTCTGCAAACGAAGGAAAAACAAATAATGCAGCTTGTTTATAAAGAGCAACTAAGTCTAAATATGATGCTTGAAATATCAATACACTTTCTTTTTCTTCATCAGTCATACTCTTATACAGTGTACTAAATGTTTTATTTTTCAAGTCCATAGCACCAACTATAACTAATTTATACCCTAATTTATATAATTGTAGTTCCAAGAATGCTTTCAATAGCATTTGATGATTCTTCCTAGGTTCTATTCTACTTACCGTAAGTATATACTTATCCAAACCATATTTGGCTTTTACATCAGTTAGTCCAATCTTATCATTAACCATAGATACGCAATTGGAAGTAACATATATTCTATCTTCAGTAATTTTGAAGTGTCTCTTTATTTCTTTCCTTGAATATTCAGAAACAGTAAGTAATAAATCGGCCCTCTTTGCAGAATACATAAAAAGAGTTCTATTCTTTATACGATATGATAAAGGAAAATATTTCGGAAAATCTAAAAAAAGCAGGTCATGTATGGTTACTATTTCTTTGCAGCATTTTATTAAAGGACATATATATTGAAAGTGAGCATAATCAATTTTGTATTTCTTTATAATCCTAGGATATTCCCAAGCTAGTCTCCAAATACTATTTGTTGCATCGAGCCTTATATAATGTATATTTTCAGCAATCCCGAATATAGATTTCAACCTTGATACATTTTGTGCCGCAAAATAGAATTCTATATCTTTGTGCGTTATCATGGCTGAATAAATACCTTGTATATACGTTCTCGTTCCTTGATATTTGCCATCAAAGACATGAGCATCAATCAATAATTTAATCATTCTTTAAACAAGTCTTCAATACATTCGATTATTTTATGTGCAATAATAGATTTATCATAATTACGAGCTTCTTTCAAACAATTAAGAGAAAGTCGATATCGGCGTATATTCATCTTCTCCATCGCCTCATGAAAACATTCTGCAGTCATATCTTTCACAAAGATTCCCGTTTTATTGTTACTCACCTGCCCCTCCAAGCCCGGCATTCGACCACAGATAACTGGAAGCCCACTTGCATACGCTTCCAAAACAGATATCGAACAACCTTCTCCTTCTGAAGCAGTAACAAAGACATCTGCCTCTTTTAGCAAATCATAAATTTCATCATGAGGAACTTGCCCGAGTACATTTACATTATTATTTATTCCTAATTCCAATTTCATACGCTTAAGCAAATCTAATTCCTCACCACTTCCCGCTATATTTAAGACTGCGTCAGAATGTCCATTTTTCACATACCTTTCAAAAGCTGTTACAAGTAACTTGACATTTTTATTTTTGCTTAGCCTACCAGTATAGAGAAACTTCTTTGACTCTACATCTTTCCGATTTTCTATCTTCCTTTTAATATACTCCATATCAAATTTACTGATATCAATAGGACTTCCAATTGGCTGATAGTGAGCTTTCGTCATATTTGCATGTGTAGCTGCATAATTATTGGTAGAGGTTTCATCTGACACTACAAATACGAGATGAGCATATTTTTGAGCAAAATAAAAAGACGGACGCTGTATTAAAGACCTCATCTGAAAATCTGTCAAGTAACTTAATCCATGTTGATGATACACTAACTTCGTTTTTTTTCTGTCAATCATATTACCAATAGCACACATACAACTTCCTGTATGTGCATATACAATATCGTATCTATTTAGGAAATATGACTTATGTTTAAAGATGGACAATCCTCTCCAAAAATTAGGTATGATTCTACGATTTGTTGAACAATTACCACATACATGGACAGGATATTCTTTTCCATTCAATACTAACGGCATAGGAATAACACCATTCAATGAATACCCCCAAATATCCAAATCATAATATTCTGCCAAATATGGCAGTATAGCCAACTCATATTCCAACATTCCACCCATTGGCCAATCTTTAAAATTGGTCAAATCAACAAAAGCCATTTTTCTTTTCATAAGAAAACAGATTTAATATTTTATGTTTTACAAAAACTAATATTGCTATGTAAACATACATTCTCCTCAAATCCAGTTAAATCAATTATAAGCAAGAGATTTATCAACTTTGAGAAAATACAACTATTACTAATATTCTCGAATCCCAATATTGACAATGTTTCCGTAACAGTTGCTCTAAATGGAAGAGCGTATGAACACTGTTACCGCTACAATAGTAACAAAATTTTCATTTACTACTTTGAAAAATGTTTATTTACAGTTTTTCGTCATGCTTGCCAAAAAGTATAAAAGTTATTATCATCAGAGTAGTATATACTAAATTTCCTATTAAATAAAATGCAGGAAAGCCCCCAACAGCTACTAGAGAGAGCGAAATAAAAAGGAAAAAAAATTGATAATAGACTCTAAACTTATGAACATGATATTTATCGTAGATAGGAATAAAAAACTTTTTAAACAGTAGATTTTTATATCCGGCTTTTCCTCGCACACTCAACTCTATAAAAAAGCAAAATGGATGATATAAAAATAACCAAATTATAGCAGACCACTGAAATTCATTCAAGGTTATAAAAACTATAGTCGCATGTTTCAATATTGCTAGAATCAAATGTATATATAAATTAAGCTTACTTCTTATACTATTATAAATATAAAAAATTGGGAATATAAAAAACGGGAATAGAATAATAGAAAGTTTAATACCTGATATATGCATATATATGGCTAATAATATAACGACACAGGACCTAAACGTATATATCATTATTTTATATTTCTCATAAAAAAACAAGTCATCATAAGTAACACGCATACTAGGTTCTAACTCCTTTTTAATCGTTTCACAATCATTTTGCAAATAGCCAAATTCGTAAATAGAATAGAAATAAATAAAAGAAAGGAACATACGAAATATCTCAAAGTTCGGTTCGAAGCATGTTACTATAGTCCAAGCTAGAGGAAACGTAAATAAGTAATGAGCTACCGCCTTTTTATTTTGTAAACGGGTATATACCGTAAAAAGGAAAGGTATAAAAAAAGACACTATATTCATACTAATACAAACGAGTGATTATATCTATTATTCTTCAGTAAATATTCCCATTTATTTTGATATTGTTTATCAGTAACTACTACGTAAGAATTCTCTGATTTTAGGATCAACTCCAAATCTGAGTAATTATCAGTAATTGTTCCATAATATGGTTCTAAAATATTAGAAGACTTAAGACAGTTGGCTTTATTACCTAATAAATCTATTTTCAACCTACCCAAACAAACATTCTGTTTATCATAGGATAAATGAGAAGAGAACACATCTGGTATACCCAATCTTTCTGAAACCTCTTTAGCAATCACATCAAGAGTTGCAGATACAAGAATTAACCTGATCCCCTCTTTCCTTTTTGCTTCTATTATATCAATAACTGGTCTATTTATAACTGTTACCAAATATTCATTATAAAAAATATGTGCCATATCTGACAGATGTTTTTTAGAGTAACCTTTAAGATGTCTGATGAGCAAAAATCGAAGACAATCGAATTCTAAATATTCAAAAGCCTTAGTGTTACAAAAACGGAATAATTTGTTTTTCCTTAAACCATTAAGTCTAATATACCAAGGCTTTTCAGAAAAAAAGTAACGTATAAAATCAAAAGTGGTATTTGATTGATATAAAGTTCCACAAATATCAATTAAAAAATATTTATCTTCTTTTTCCATCCGAGTAGTCGTCTAAATCTATATCTTAAAATGCCGGGAATTGAATCCCTCAATACACGGTAATAATAGGTAAATACCATATTAGTAAAAGTTCGTCTCCGAAAGACGACATCAGCACAGAGCCATTGCTGAAGGCTCCAATGTCCTTGTGAAGAAACTCCCCCATCATCAAAAAATGCTATAACCGTATCTGCTTTCACCATCTGAGATACCGGAACCATATAGAAAAAAAGAATATCAGATATGATAATAGGTTTCGTAACCGTATAAAAGCCGTGTTCTTGATGTAATGATTTTCTATATATAGTACATTGATGATTAAAAGAAGGTCTATTAATTAAATCAATATTTACTCGAACTAAATTGCCAAATACATCTTTAGTATAATAATCTGAATATATCACAGTTTTATCCTTCGGGATAGAAGTTGAGAATATTTCATTTAAAACTTCATCATTAGTGTAACAGTCTCCTGCATTCATCATATTCAACCATTCTCCTGTAGCTATACGAACGCCTTTATTCATTGCATCGTAAATTCCATTATCTGGTTCTGATATAACAGAAGAAATCTTATCTTTATATCTTTTCACAATTTTCATTGTATTATCTTTAGAACCGCCATCTATAATTATATATTCAAGATTTTTATAAGACTGATTCAAGACTGATTTTATAGTTCTTTCTATTGTTTTCTCAGCATTATAGCATATTGTTATAACTGAAATTTTCTCATTAGATTGAAGGTTTTGCATAATGAATTTGCTTACTTATAATCATTTATTAGATACGATTTTTTCATTAAAATATTAAATAGAAAATAGAATAAAACAACGTCCAAACCATTCGCGACAGCAATAGCTAACGCACACAGATTTAATAACTTCGGGAATTGCCTTAAATGAGCAGGGACCGAGTTCTTGCTATAATTGAAATTGAATACAAAAAAATAAATCCATGTAAAAATGCCAAGGAGGCCACCATTACATACAGCTTGGGCTAAAATTGTTTCAAAATTTGCCATAACAGGATGAAGTCCAAACGTATTGAAATTTTCTGCTGTAAAACCGAATCCATGGCCAAATAATATGTTATCTGAAATCATCACCCATGGATACAGAGTCTGGTTTATTCTCATAGACATAGAAGAACCTCCCACATCATGTTTGTCTCTTAGAGAATCATCCCAAAAGAAAAGAGAGGATTCTATCAAATTCTTAGCCGATTCCAGCTGTGGAACAAAATAAACCAACAACAAAACACCTAGCAATCCAATGAAAGAATAAATTATAATATTCTTTTTCACCTTTGGATTAGCATACCAAAAATACATAAGCAATGTCAAGAAAAAAGCTACCATTGCTGTTCTTTTAGTACAAATGAATATACAAATAGAAGTAAATATGGTAGTCCATAAGAAGAGTTTCTTTTTAGTCAATCTGTAATAATAGAAAACAAGAACAAAAGCCAAAGGCAGGAACGTTCCCCAAAAGTTAGCATGTCGAAAAGTAGATGATGTTCCTATTATACCACTGCGTGAAGATAGAGAATCATCTATAAGCTTAGAAAAATCTGATGCATAGTACAAGTTCAAAAAAAACAAATATGGGTTGGTTCCAATAATAACTGTGAAAATACCATAAACGGTATTTATTAATACAGCTATCAAAACACTCTTTAGAAGCAATCGAGCGTCTTCATTATTTCTTATTGATGCTACAACTGCAATAGGAGGAAATAAGTCTGTAATAAAGTACTGCTTAAGGTATCCTATTTGATTGCTAAAATTAAGACATGTTCCCAATAAAATAGACAATAACAATAGAATTGCAAAAAACAAAATATTCCGAATGTACTTATCATTTACCAATCCGTTCAATGTTACTTTCTGGAATAACAAATCTCTAAACAGAAAAATGCCAATAACACCTATTATACCTGTGTTTAGACTTATATCAGCTAAGGGGGTCAACCTAACTATATCAGGAATCAAAATTCGTGCATAAACAAGCATACAACAACCATAAATTGTACGCTTCATGCATAGGACAAAGGTAATTCCTAAAACTACTAACCAAATTGCAATCATAAAACATTAATTGATAGATCACTTAATACATTCCGTTTAGCTATACTAAGTAATGTGTATGCTATAAAAACGACATAACACTAGTGATTAGACATCACTATTCATATTTTTCATTACTGCAAAATGTATGTCTTAATCTTTTTCAAATAAGAAATGAAAAGAAAAAGAGAATTTAAAGCAAATTTATTTTTACATCTGTCACCATTATACCATAATTTAAAATAAAAAATGCAAGTCATTTTTAAAGCTAACATTTTACACGACAAATATGAATCTTTTTCCATAACAGATTCAAGTAACCTAACATATGAATTATTTTCACTACGTTTGATTCTCTTTTCAATTATTATCAAACGTGAAAAAATGCTTATAAGTGGAAATAGAGCATCAATCTGATTTTTATATACTAATTTAGATTCAGAAAAAAAAATATTATAGTTATCAACGATACGATGCAAAATTATAGATATATGATCTATATTTTTAAGATAAGAAGACATAGACACGCTTTGTTCTTGCCTTCCAATAGTATATCTATATAAAGAGATATCAAATAACACGAGGCTTTTACAATAAGATAATGAATAAACTAACAATTCAATATCTGTATAACTTATTCCCTCTGATAATCTTATATGGTTGTCACGTAAAACCGAAGTCCGATAAGTTGCCGCATGAATATTATAAATTATTCCATTTTTCTCAAAATCAATAATATGGTTATAAATTTTCTCAAAAAATCCTTTCTGCTTAATTAGCCTGCTTTTACCTGTACCAACTATATTTACAACATAATTTGTTAATACCAAATCTATATTTTCAGGTAAAGAACACAATTTCTCTATAAATTTAACAAGCTCAATGCTATCAAAACAGTCGTCAGCATCTAAAGTCCGAATATATTTCCCTTTTGCAAGACTAAAAGCTAAATTAAGGCAAGAACCATAATTACCATTTTTCTTATCTACAACAACAATAGAACCTGGATATCTATTTTGGTATCTTTTAGCGATTAGCAAAGAAGAATCCTTACTACCATCATTCACAATCATAACCTCTATCAGTCCTATAACCTGCTCAACTAATACGGAATCTAAACATTTTTCCAAATAAGATTCCATATTGTAGGTAGGTATAACGACAGTCAATATTTTATCCATAAAATCATGTATTTTAAAACCTAAATTTTGTTCCTAAATAATTTCTCTATTTACAAATTAATTTATATCTTCTAAATAACGCTAGTTTATATACAATGTACATTATCAATTTGTCACCAAATCTAACATTTTCATGCAGCGAAATATTCTCTTTTCCCCAAATAATGGCAAAATTAATTTGGGAAATATTATAGTTTGCCTTTATAATACGATTCAAAATAAAATTAGGAAGACTAATATGTTTTTTCATACAGTTCCTAAAATGCCGGTCTACTTCTACAAACTTATCATAAACAGAAAATGATTCATTTTCCACCACGCGATAATTAAATGTAGGAATGCAATTATAAACACTACCATAACGGAATGTATAATGAGCCTGCATAGCATAATCTGAAGACGGATAGAATTCAGAATCATATCCCCCAATCTCTAATAAACATTTTCTTGAAAACAAACATCCCACACCAAATCCAGCAGAACTAATAAACTGATTAAATAAAGTATAAGGATAATAATCACATGAAACTAGCATTCCCCATTTGCGTTTAGAAATATATTCGCCTGAGAAAAATATTGTCTCTTTATCATCCATTTTGTTGTATGCAGAAAATATAGCCTTATCACCTGTTTTTTTTTGAAGCTCCATCAATCTAGATAATGCACTCGGTAACAGCATATCATCATCATGGCAATAAGTCACAAAAGGTGCTCTTGCCAATTCAATACCTCTATTCCAATTGCCAAACATTCCTATATTCTTTTCATTCTTATAATACAGGACTTTAGGGTTTCTAAATTCTTCTACAATCACTTGATTACTAGTCGGTCCATCAGTCTGGTCATTATTATCAACCACTATAATTTCATAATCATCAGTATAGTCTTGATTTATTGCGGAACTCAATGATTTCCGAAAATAATCAGGATGGTTAAATACTGGCATAATAATGGATACTTTAGGTTTCTTGCAATAACTTGGATTGCCCCATAACAGGCTACTCTTGATTCCTTTATAAATGGAAAAATTATCTTTTATTTCTAATATATCTCTCATCGGTTTATTATTTTGAAAATCATTTCTTTCATAAACTTATCCTTCATTAGCAATAAAGTACCCACATAGACCAATGCACCTACTATAGCCCAAACTACAACACAAACAGGATAATCGCTGTAAGACGAACATACGTAAACTACCAAAGCCATCACCAAAGTTGAAACAACGGATTTAATAGGGATAAAATCATGAAGTTTTAATTTCATATATTTCATTGCAAAAATATAATGTGCCAAAGTAATGACAGTTTCAGCGCACACTACTGAGACAGCTACACCTACATAAGCATACCGGGGAATTAAAAAGAAATTCAACACTAAATTTACCAATGCTCCGATAATAACAGCATAATTACCATACTTTTCTTTTCTAATAGGATAAAGTATCTGCAAGCCTAAAAAAGACGACCATGGAATAACAATAAGTAAAAATGACAGTATTTGCAAAACTATGACAGAAGGCAGAAATTCTTCACCACTAAATACCAATATAATCGGTTTTGCCAAGATAACTAAACCTGCTATCATAGGTAATGACATATAGTTCAATAAATTAATAGTTTTTTTCTGCAAAAAAACAGCTTCCTCTTCCTTACCGTTACCTACTAAATAAGACATTCTCGGAATAATTGTAGAAGTCACCGCTGTAATAATAGTCATTACCAGACTCACAACTTTATTGCCTGTTGTAAAAAATCCTACAGCTTCCATTGTTCCCAAAGCACCTACCATAATACTATTTAAATTAGTATAAAGACTGACAGCTATAGTACCTAGAAATAAAGTCGAAGCTCCCCTAGTATGTTTCCAACAATCAACTAAAGAAAAGCGAAGCTTTACATATTTATTAATCCGAATCAGATTTAATATATTATTACCACAAGTTCCTACAATTGAAAGTATAGCATAAGCCAGTAAATCAGACTTATCATGAACAAAAATAAAAAGCCCAACTATTGAAACAACTTTTATTATCAGACTTCGAACTGTAATATACCTAAAATCTTCTATACCTTGGTAAAACCAGTCAAAACTGATACAGCTCATCAAAACCGATAATCCTATAATAAAATAAAGCAATAAATATTCTCCACTAATCAATAATGCCACCACAGAATATGCTAGATAAACAATAAAGGTTGCTATTACATTAGCAGTAAATATTGAATTTACAATATTGCCCAATTCTTTAGGGTTATCCTTTACATTTGCTATTTCACGTACCCCATATATAGGAAATCCCAATGAGGCAAATAATGTAAAATAGGCTGCAATGGCTGTGACATAATTAAACAGTCCAATAGTGTCTGGGCCTAAAACACGAGATACATAAGGAAAAGTAACCAAAGGGAAAACTAAGTTACTTCCTACCCGTACAGAATTCCAAAATATATTTTGCTTTAATGAAGCCATAAAATTGATACAATAATTATTCCTACAACTCTAACCCGTTCATCAAAGTCTGTTCATTTCATTGATAGTGCTATTATCTGAAGCGTCAATAGTTTCGGCTTATAAAGGCGCAATAAATAGTTACAAATATTTCCATAAACATCATCCTTTTCCAAAATGATAGCATCTGTTTCTTTTGGGATAGAACGTACCTAGTCCAGCAATACTTACTCCTACGATATTAACTTGGATTATTGAATCATTTTAAATAAAGCCTGTTCTATTGGACAGGAAGAATATATTATAGAAAGTAACTTTCCAACAGAACAGCGCAAATCCATGACCTCATTTTCCCTATATGGTAGCACACCATAATTGATTGCAGAATTGGAATTCAATTCATTTCTATAAAACTCAATTATAGTTTTCAACGAAATACTATTTCCACTACTCACATTTACAATTTCACCCTCACACTTTTTATAATTCTTAAGTAGTCCATGAATATCCTCTGCAAAATCATCCACATAAATAAAGTCGCGTTTCTGTTCGCAAGGAGAGACATTCAGAGGCTCCCCTTTCCGAAGCTTGTCTATTACATAGGGAATAAACTTATTTTTATTTTGTCCCGGTCCGAACAGATTGCCCGGACGGACGACCATTGCCGGAAAGCCATAATTACGATGGAGCATCAAGGCTGTATTTGTTGTCAGTTGTTTTACCAAAGCATAAGGAGAATTGGGATATTCCCGGTTTTCTTCCTTGAATGGCGAACTTATTGAACCGTATTCTTCTGAACTGCCGAACTGGATAAAAAGTTTCAATGAAGAGGTATCTTTAAAACGTTCATATAAGTTCAGGAGAACTTTCAGATTGGATGATATCAATTTATCAAACAAGGACAAATCACGCTCGGCGGTCACTATAGAGGCCAGATTGATGATGTAATCGGGAGCAATGATTTCCGATGGTATGTTATCTGCTACCAAGTCAAGTTGATATACATTTACAGAAGGATAATCTGCAAAAAAATCATGATCAATATACTTGTCGAAAATAGATATCTGATAATAAGGCGACAGACATCGTACCAGATTTTTTCCTATGAATCCACTACCACCTATAAGAAATATTTTTTCCATTATCCGATGAATTTATTGATTTCTTCCAGACACAATCCATACACATCTTCTTCTTTATAACGTTTGTACCAGTCTACAACCAGCTGTATACACTCGTCAATATTCATCCTTGGTTCCCAACCCAATTGAAATTTTGCCTTACTGATATCCAGCATCAGCAACTTTGCCTCATGCAAAGCATCCGGAGCAGAAAGGTCTTTCAATTCACCGCTTCCGTAATTCTCTATCACCATAGAGGCTACATCCCACACATTGGTGATGCTTTCAGCCTTCGGGCCGAAATTCCATCCTTCGCAATATTTCACAGGTTCATTCCACATCTTTTGCGCAAGAAGCATATAGCCACTAAGCGGTTCAAGCACATGTTGCCAGGGGCGGATTGCTTTAGGACTACGGATTTCTATTGGTTTGCCTGCTTCCAATGCCTTGATGCAATCGGGGATAATTCTATCCAAAGCCCAGTCGCCACCGCCTATCACATTTCCGGCTCTTACACTGGCAATGCTCTTGCCGTGTTTTTCATACGCTCCGGGATGAAAGAAGCTCCGACGCCAGGAGGCTATGGCTATTTCAGCCGCACCTTTACTACTGGAATAAGGATCGTATCCGCCCATCGGTTCGTTCTCCCGATATCCCCAGATCTGTTCCCTGTTCTCGTAGCATTTATCGGTAGTTATCATCACGCCCACTTTTACACTGTCTGTAAAACGAATAGCTTCAAGAATATGGATAGTCCCCATCACGTTGGTCTGATAGGTCTCTACAGGAATGTCATAACTCAGACGTACCAAAGGCTGGGCTGCCAGATGGAACACAATCTCGGGCTGATACTGCCGGAAGATTTCTTTGATACGTTCACCGTCTCGGATGTTGGCACGGATATCTGTCTTTATTCTCTGCCCGATGCCGGAAAGCACAAAGTTGTCACGCTCCGTAAAAGGGTCTTGAGCCACACCGATAACTTCGGCACCCAGCTCGTGCAGCCAGATGGAAAGCCAGCTACCCTTGAAACCGGTATGACCGGTGACAAGCACACGCTTCCCGCGATAGAAATCATGGAAAATGTCTATCATGTTGATTTTTATAAATAGAAATAGTTAAATGATTATCTAATTTAGAACGTAAATCTTGGAAATAATCATGGAAAGTTGTCTGTATCTGATAAAAATCAGTTGTTCGTCTGGAAAGAATCATAGAAGCGAAATAAGAATCATCCTCCACATCTATCACTTCCGAGACAAACACCAGATCATCCAAGGAAGCATACTGTTTAAACCAGATTTTAAACTTCCGGTCACGAGCCGCCTGATGCTTGTCACTGGTATCACAAATATAAACTAATATATTGGAAGGGTTACGAAAAAATGAATGAACGATGGATGAAACTGTCCGCCCGATCTTCACATCCGTACCGATATGTATTCCATTTCTTTTTTTATAATAAACAACTGATAGGCACGCTGAATTCCTATATTTGTTTCTTCAATGAAACCGACAAGATATTCACTGTCGTCATCTGTTATGAAATAGACGGTGTCTTCTTTGTATGCAAAAACTTCATAAGGAGATGTCTCATTGATATGGACTAAAGAATATAGCATCAGCCGGGCAGCAGTTAGCTGAGGACATCGGTCAACTTGGCTATTTTAATACCCCGGTCTTTCAAATCGGACAAAGGACGACCCGCACGGATACAATCAGCAACCGCCTGCTTGTCTTCAATCATTCTCCGAAAGAACTTTTTTATATCGTCCTTGGTTTTGATTTCTTCCGCTATGTTCTTTTCCTTGTCCATTCTGTATCTTTTGTTTCTGCAAATAATGCTATTTATTTTTGATTATACAAACAATCCACGACTTTGTCACCAAACTTTCCAAGGAGCAGTTCCTTTGTCCCACATCTCATTCAGTTCCGTATTGTCTCGCAGGGTATCCATCGGCTTCCAGAATCCTGTATGGCGGTAAGCGTGCATCTTCCCGTCTTTTGCCAATTGTTCCAGAGGCTTGCGCTCAAATATCACCGTGTCATCATTTTCCGGTATATAGTCGAACACTTCCGGCTCGCACACGAAATAGCCGGCATTGATCCAGTTGCGGTCACCGTCCGGTTTCTCCTGAAAGGACAAGACCTTGTCACTTTCCAGGTCGATCTGCAGGGCTCCGAACTTGCCACCCGGCTTGTAGGCTGTCAGTGAAACGGCACAACCGGAGGCTTCATGTGCTTTGATGCTTTCCGCTATATTGATATCGGAAACGCCGTCTCCGTAGGTCAGCAGAAAACGCTCGTTACCGATATATTTCTGTATGCGTTTCAGGCGGCCTCCGGTCTGGGTATGTAGCCCGGTATCTACCATGGTGACTTTCCAGTTCTCCGAATGGTTGTCGTGTATATTCACCGTATTGTTGGATAAATCTACCGTCATATCGCAATTATGACGGAAATAGTTGGCAAAATATTCTTTGATGACATATTGTTTGTAGCCGCAGCAGATGACGAATTCATTGATACCGTAGTGGCTGTAAGTTTTCATGATATGCCACAGGATGGGCTTTCCTCCGATTTCAACCATCGGTTTGGGTATCAGATTGGTGGCTTCGCTCAGACGTGTACCGAAACCACCGGCAAATAGTACCGCTTTCATGTCTTGTTTATTTTGAATTTTACTTATGAGAAGCTACAAACTCCTTGATGGTGGAGATCATGTATTGCAGCATTTTTTCCGTCATGCCCGGATAGACACCGATCCAGAAGGTATTGGTCATCACAAAGTCTGTATTTTTCAATTCACCGACAATGCGGAAACCTTTGCCGGTAGAGCGCATCTCATCGAATGCGGGATGTTTCACCAGATTGCCGGCAAAGAGATTACGGGTCTGGATTTTCTTGCTTTCCAGATATTCACTAAGCTGGTTACGGGTAAAACCGGCATCGGATTTTACTGATATGAGGAAGCCAAACCAACTGGGATCGGAGTTTTTTATCGGTTCGGGAAGTATCAGGCCTTCGGTTCCCTCCAGTCCTTCACGCAGTATCTTGAAATTGCGACGACGGGATTCTACGATATAATCCAGTTTCTCAAGCTGGGCGCAACCGATAGCCGCCTGCATATCCGTCACTTTCAGATTAAAGCCCAAATGGCTATATACATATTTGTGGTCGTAACCTGCAGGCAGTTCACCAAACTTGCCTGTGAAACGGCATTTGCATGTATTATCCACACCGCCTATGCACCAGCAGTCGCGCCCCCAGTCACGGAAAGAACGGACTATCTTGTCTAGTTCGGCGTCATCTGTATAGACTGCACCGCCCTCGCCCATGGTCATGTGGTGGGGAGGATAGAACGAACTGGTTCCGATATGTCCCCATGTACCTGTCTTTTTCGTCACTCCGTCAATGGTATATTCAGATCCTAAGGCGTCACAATTGTCTTCTACCAGCCATAGTCCGTGTTTGTCACAGAATGCTTTGACTGCTTCAAGATTGAAAGGATTTCCCAATGAATGGGCGATCATTACGGCCTTTGTCTTGTCTGAAAAGGCTTCTTCCAGCCGGGTGACGTCAATATCGTACTCTGGAATCGTGATATCCACAAAAACAGGAACCGCACCATATTGTATAATAGGAGTTACCGTGGTAGGAAAGCCGCAAGCGACTGTGATTACTTCATCACCTTTCTTTATTCTCTTGTCTCCTAATTTGGGGGAAGTCAGTGTATAGAATGCCAATAGGTTGGCACTGGAACCGGAGTTGGTAAGCGCACAATGTTTTACCCCCAGCCATTTTGCCAGACGGGTTTCAAACTTATGGGCCCAAGGACCGGCAGTGAGCCAGAAATCAAGTGATGAGTCCACCAAGTTTACCATCTCTTCATCATTGAAATAACGGCCACCATAATTGACAAAGCTTTTGCCCGGTTCAAACACTTTGGAAGTTTTATGAACTTCGTTATAATATTCACGTGTCAACTGAAGTATTTGTTGCTTCAGATCTTCTTTCTTACTCATATAAATTTGTATATATTCTATTATTGAAATAAGAGATAAATTTATAAAAACTAGTCCACCTTCTCAAATGGAAAAGCATGAAGATAGCTGATAGCCACTGTCATATTTCCAAAAGCGAACACCAACCTTGTATTGCGATGCAGCCGCATAATGCACCCCTCCTTACCATGAAAAATACCACCGGTAATGCGAATACGTTGCTTCTTCTGAAGATAAGCTTCCAAAGGACGGTTCAACAGTTCAATGTTGTAAGGCATGGATTCATATAGATAGATGAATTCCTCCATCTGACGCTGGGGAATAACCGCAGCACGATGGGTAACGTAGTCCGTTACCAGATATTGGCGAGGGAGCATGGCAGACAAGATGCGCTGAAGTTGCTCCAAAGGAGCGCACACAAATAACCAACCGCTACCTTGTACTTCCTTTTCATCTGTCAGGGCATTGAGTTGTGAGGCAGAACCGGCGGAAAAGGCTTCCTTCACGATTCTGGCAGACTCACGGCGAGCAGCATACTCTTGTTTAGTATAATCACACTGTTCGAAACGTTTCCGATGACCTGCCTCAGTATAAGAAAATACTTTGAAACAGAAGTAACATTCCTCGGTTATCCCTTCCGAAGTACGGAGCTTTACTGCTTTTCTGCCACTGAAGACTGCAATATAACGCTTCAGTTCCTTATAGGAAAGATACATATAGTACCACGAGAGTTCAGGGTATTCTTTCCCTATTCCAGCCTGTGGCTTGGTTACTGCATTTGACCCCGGGTCTGAAGCAGAAGCGATTGAACTGCAGAGCAGTAACTTAGGCGCCTCGCTCGTTATGTCTTGATTGTCATTCGTTGTTCCCATCAAAACATTACATTTTATCATTCCTTTATTTGAAAAAGAGGAACAGATTTGCTATCAGATATCCTCTATATTTTGGGGTTCTCTTCGTAAGAGAACCCCAAAGTCAAGTTAAATCTCTGATAATTGAATATTTACTGGTTTTGTCGTATGCTGTTTTTATAAACGAGATGCACCTGTTTGCAACTTTTTCTTATTTTTTCAATACAAAAAATTGCGTTTAAAGCAAATATGGGCTATATTTGCACAGAAATGGGGTTCTCTTACGAAGAGATTCCCATTTTTTATTATACCTAAATATGCAAGAAACACCTTTCTGCAAGCCTATTATACAATAAATCATCACTGCAACAAACCTATTCTTCCTCATTATGTTTCTTTTGCAAGAAAGAAGTAAAAGAAAAGTAAAAATGGAAGACATGAACAATGTTTTAGAATAAAAAAACGGACTGTACAGTTTTTCTTTTCTGTACAGTCCGCTTAAATTATATACAATGTAAAGAGATGGCGCTTATTCTTCGTCAGCAAACATCGGATCCCATGCCGGAAGACGGATCGGTTTCTGTTTTAAAATATCCAGTACTTTAGCAGGAACATATTTCTTTTCTGCTACTACGCGGAACATATATTCATCAAACCACTTATCCGTCATAATAAGGTGTCCTCTGTATCCGCTGGCACTGCCCCAACTGTTTTCCACCATCCATTTTTTCGGTTTTCCCGCTTTATCCAAGTCTACTGCCATCAAGGTCATGGCATGGCTGCTGCCACTAGAGAAAGTCTGGATACGTTGTTTCTTGTCCATGCCGAAAGTAGTTCCCATCAATGATTCGTAATCATAATTATCAGGGTCCAACAAACCACGTTTGCTATCGAGGAACTTGCCTACATCGCAAGAAAAATACATCATGGTACTGTCCTTGATGGAAGCTATGGCTATTTCTTTAATATCCTCTATCGGCAAGTTTACATAAGTCCAATTCTTGCCATCATAACGGTGACGGTCAAAATCTATTTCATAGCATTTATAGAATTCGCGGCTGGGGTCATTCATCAGCATCACATAGTTATTGGTCAAATCATTTCCCAAAAACTCTTTATAGAAAGACACCGGAGTATATTCTTTCGCTTCTCCACCTTTCAGGCCCCATGTAAAGGTGGAAACAGGTTCACCAAGGGTCAACACCAGCATACGGTAAACCGTTCCCAGCATTTCTGTCTTCTTCTTTTCCAGTTCGGCAGGCTTTGCCCCAGCAGTGGCAGCTTCGCGTAGTTGTAAACCAAATTCCTTCAGTTTCAACCCGATCAGATTACTCATCTTTCCGGTATTCTCACTGCTGAAAGTTTCCACCATCACACTCTTGGGAACCACCCCGTATTTCTCTATAATATCAGAAACTCCTGTGAATTGTCCTCCATCCCCCAAGGGATTCTTGAACAGCCATTCTACCATCTTGTCATCCATGGGCTTTCCACTGGTATCAATGATTCCCTGTAAGAATAAGTTTGCTTTTTCTAATTGGTCGTAGAAAAAACAATAGTTCTGTGAGAACTCCATCTCATCCAGTCCGTATTTGGCAATCATCTGGCTGCGGAGCACGTTCAGTCCGGTAAAAAGCCAGCAACGACCGGAAGATTGTTGGTCGGTTATCCCCTTGGATAGCACCTTGTGTGAAAATTCCGTATCAAAATCGGCACGGTTCTCTTGGTTCAATGCCAACGTGTTGATACTTGTTCCGCCTAAGGCGTTACGGATGGCTTTGTCGGCAGGGGTTGCCTTATAACTTTGTTTGATTTGATTCAGCATTTCACCTGAAATGCCTCCCTGCTGTGCCTGGGCTGTCAATGCAGCCGCAAACAGAAGAGCGAATGTGATGTGTTTCTTCATATTATTGTAAAAATATAAAATGATTTATTAGGGTGGGTAAATGTACAAGTTATTTTTGAACCCTGCTAATCTTTCACGTGAAAGATATATAATCATCAGATCCTATCATTATTATGACAGGCCCGGCTGTTCTGCTTTTTTCTTTATCTTATATCCCAGTATGGCAATTGTGATACTCATCAAGGGACTGATAATGTTAAAGAAGGCGTAAGGCAGATACACAATGGTGGGAACACTAAGGATAGTAGCCTGTGTCATACCGCATGTATTCCAGGGTATCAATGGCGAAGTGACTGTAACAGAATCTTCCGTCGTGCGGCTCAGCAGTTTGCTTTCATAACCGTTTGCACTATAGATGTCTTTAAACATATTACCCGTCAGGATAATGGATATATATTGATCTGCTGTAGCAAGATTCAGGAACAAGCCCGATGCAACTGTGGATGACACCATTCCTACCCGCTTTTTCGTAAAACGTACAAAGACAGAAGTGATACTGCCGAGCATTCCTCCGGCTGTCATCGCCCCTCCGAAACACATGGCGCAGATAATCAACCAGATGGTATTCATCATACCTGCCATTCCGCGAGTGGATATCAGTTCGTTTATTTCCGCATTACCGGTTTCCAATTGGGTTCCACCATAAAGCATTCCCATTCCTCCTTTGAACAAGGCGGCAATCCCTTCGGCTCCTTGTCCGGCGATTTCGCATAATAGTCCGGGCTGGAAAATCAAGGCAAAGACGGTAGCCAGAGCCGTAGAAACAAATAGAGTGATGATGGAAGGCACTTTACGTGCAATCAGTATCGCTGTGACAACGGGGACAATCATCAACCACCATGAAATATGGAACTTATCACTCAATATACGGGTGTATTCGGCGATATGACCGGTATCAGTAGCTTCATGTGACAATCCGGCTATGGTAAAGATTATCAAAGTGATGACAAGTGATGGAACGGTGGTAATCATCAAGTAACGGATGTGAGTGAACAGCGGTGTATCCGTTACGGAAGATGCCAGAATGGTGGTATCCGAAAGCGGAGAAACTTTATCACCGAAATAGGCTCCGGAGATAATCGCACCTGCAATCCAACCTTCACTGAAACCTTGCGCCTTCCCTATTCCCATCAGTGCGATGCCGATAGTGGCGATGGTAGTCCATGAGCTGCCTGTCATGACAGATACTACCGCACAAATAATGCAAGTGGATACCAGGAAAAAATGAGGATGAATAACCTGTATGCCGTAATATATTAATGTAGGGACTACACCGCTGACCATCCATGCTCCGGACAGAGCTCCGATGATCAGCAAGATAATAAGTGCGGTACTTACCCCGGCTATATTATTGGTGATAGCCAGTTCGAAGTCCTTCCATGGACGATGGAATCCCGCCATACCTGTCAGCACACAAACTGCTTTAGCCACTAACAGACAGACTTGGCTGCCACCGGACAAGGCATCGCTTCCAAATGTACGGATAGTGACAAACAATAATAAAATAAGTACGAATACGGGTAAAAGGGATACTAACGGTGAAGGGATTTTGTTATCTTTCATTCTTTTTTCATTCATTTTTTATTCAAAATGTAAATAGAACTATCAATTTAGTTTTCAGCGTGCAAAGTTCGGAATATTTTTTGAGTTCTAAAAGTCAATCGGCGGTATTTAAAGACTTTTTTTGTATTTGTAGGTAAACCTTTTTGCAAAGGGGACGTTATTAGTTCAAATTATAACCTAAAACTTAACAAATATGAATGAATTAGTTGGTGGCTTAGGCTACGCTGTAAAAAATTGGTGGATGTCCCTGTTGCTGGGCTTGCTCTACATTGCGGTAGCACTATGTTTATTGTTCGCTCCTGTGAGCAGTTATGTGGCACTGAGTGTCATCTTCAGTATCTCGATTCTGGTCAGTGGCATTCTGGAAATCTTTTTTGCTGCCGGAAACAAAAGAACAATCAGCAGTTGGGGATGGTATCTTGCCGGAGGTATTATTGATTTACTGATAGGTATTTATCTGGTATTCTATCCGTTGGTCAGCATGGAGCTGATTCCGTTTATTGTCGCTTTTTGGTTGATGTTCAGAGGGTTTACATTGTGTGGCTATTCCACAGATTTGAAACGCTATGGCACGAAGGACTGGGGATGGTATCTGGTGTTTGGCATTCTGGCCATTCTTTGCTCTATGGCTATCATCTGGCAACCCGGACTTGGCGCTGTCACCGTGCTCTACATGCTGTCCATCACTTTCCTTATTATCGGATGTTTCCGTGTCATTTTCTCCTTCGAGTTGAAAAGATTGCATAAAAACAAGTAAAAAAAATCGTTTATTTTGGGCTACGTCGTACGTTATTCGTATTTTTGTTAGCCCAAAATAAACAATGATTTCTAGTAAGAGTCTTAAGTACACTGTGCGTATTCTGCTAGGTACACTGATTGGTGTCTACCTGGGAATAATTGTGCTGCTGAACATACCGTATGTTCAGGGCAAATTATCTGTTTTTGTAACTAAAGAATTAAAAAACATACTGAATACGGAGGTTTCTATAGGACGGATTGATATGGGTTTGCTGAACCGCATCATTGTGGAAGATGTCCTTTTGCATGACCGGAAGAATCAGGAGATGCTGAAAGTAGCCCGCTTGTCGGCAAAATTCGATCTTCTTCCTTTACTGAACGGTAAAGTCACCATCAGCAGTGTCCAGCTTTTTGGATTTACGGTCAATTTGAACCGGGAAACTCCAGAATCTGCCCCTAATTTCCAGTTTGTGTTAGACGCTTTCGCATCCAAAGATACGGTTAAAACAAAATCTAATTTGGATTTACGAATTAATTCCGTGTTGATAAGGCGTGGCAGAGTGACATACGATATATTATCGGAACCGGAAACTCCCGGAAAGTTCAATGCCCATCATCTATCGGTAAAAAATCTCGCTGCGACGCTTTCACTGAAAGCATTGCGCAGCGACTCGTTGAATGCTGCCATCCGGCGGGTCAGCTTTGACGAACAATGTGGTTTTTCATTGCAGAAATTTGCCATGAAAGTTACAGCCAACAATAAACGTTTGGATATTAAGGATTTTGGTGTGGAACTTTCAAATACCGCTTTAAAGATAGATAGTCTGACCTTGAAGTATGACAGCCTGCCCGAATTGCCCCAAATGACAGAAAATGTAAGATACGATGGCTCTTTGAAGGCTTCAGTTATACTGAAAGATTTGGCTCCTTTTGTGCCTGCCTTGTCACGTTTTGAAGAACCGTTGGATCTAAATCTTGTTTTCTCCGGTCACGGCAAGCATTTGGACTGCCCCACCCTGCAGCTGGCTAACCACCACGGATTGATGATTGCAGGGGAAGCGGCCCTGAGTAACTGGGATGCAGGCATGGATATGTACATTTACGGCAAACTGGGTAACCTGATCATGACGAAAGAGGGCATAAACGTTCTGATGACGAACCTGACGGGAAAGGTTCCTCCCATTTTGCAACGTTTGGACTATATTCGTTTTAACGGGGAAGCGGCGGGCTATCTGCATGATCTCACACTGACAGGCTTGTTCTATACAGGGGCAGGCATGGTGAAAACGGACGTGATGATGAGCATTGATGAACAAAGCATGAGCAGAACCTATTCGGGTAGTGTAGCAAGTGCTGACCTGGATTTGGGAAAATTACTTAATCAGGAAAAGAAATTCGGCAAGGTGGATTTCAATGTGGAACTGAAAGGTTTCAACTATAAGAACCGGTATCCGGAGTCATACATCAAAGGAATCATATCTTCTTTTGAATATAGTCAATATCAATATGAAAATATCATGTTGGATGGCGTATATAAGGATGGAGGCTTTAACGGGCGCTTGTCCATGGACGACGCAAACGGTTCTGTCCAGATAGACGGTAATTTCAATGTTGCCAAAACAATCCCTGACTTTAATCTGAAGGCATCCGTAAAGAACCTGCGCCCCCACGACCTCCATTTGTCGGACAAATATGAGAATGCCAGTATATCGCTGGGACTCACGGCCGATTTCACCGGCAAATCCATTGACGACATGAACGGGCGTATTTCATTGGACAGCCTGCAATTAAACGCTCCCGATGAAAGAGGGTGTTTTCTTGACAATCTGACTATTACAGCCGGACAGGTAAGCGGTGAAAAAGAGTTGCGCATAAATTCATCCTTCATGACAGCAGTGATACGCGGTGACTATTCCTACCACACCATTCCGGCCAGCGTGGTAAAGACGGTACAACGCTATATTCCGTCCTTACTGACAATAAAGGATAATATGCCCGAGCCTCATAATAACTTCCAGTTTGATATCTGCCTGGAGAATACCGAAGTGCTATCCAAATTATTTCAGATTCCATTGGAATTATATTTGCCGGCATCTTTAAAAGGATATTTTAACGATGGCGAGGAGAAGTTGCACGTAGAAGGACATTTTCCGGAATTCAGATACAATGGAACACGTTATGATTCAGGCGTTTTATTTTGTGAGAATCCTTCCGACCGGTTCAAATGCTCACTGCGAGGCGGTATGTTAATGAAAAGTGGTGCAATGCTTAACTTCTCAGTGGAAGCCAATGCTAAAAACGATCATTTGGAAACAACAATTAACTGGGGAAACAATACTGATGTGACTTACGGTGGTAAATTTGCCGCCGATACCCGTTTCTTCAAAACGGAAGGCCCCCATCCTATTCTTCAGGCAGATATAAACATACAGCCCACAAAAGTAGTGCTAAATGATACGGTATGGAACATTCATCCTTCGCATATCGCCATAGATTCGGGACGCGTATTCATTAATAATTTCCTGTTTGAACATGAAGACCAATATTTAAGGATAGATGGTAAACTGACCAAGAAAGAAAGTGATTCCTGCCGGGTGGATTTGAGAAATATCAAGCTGGACTATGTACTGGATATCGTGCAGTTTGACGATGTAGAGTTTGGCGGACTTGTAACTGGAAAGGTTCATTTGAAAAGTGTTATGAAGAACCCCGTGATGCGAACCCGTCTAAATGTGCACAATTTCTGTCTGAACCGTTCTTTATTAGGAGAAGCTGATATTACAGGTGTATGGGATAAGGAATTGGGCGGAGTACGACTGGATGCCCAAATAGCGGAAAAAGGAATTTCCTCCACTCATGTGACAGGGTATGTCTCTCCCAAGTTAAAAGGTCTTGACCTGTTGATTCGGGCAGATAGTACGAATCTGGGATTCTTACAACCTTTTATAGAAGGAATTTTCAGTGAAATAAATGGTCGTGTCAACGGGAATGTCCGTTTATATGGTGATTTCAAGCATTTGGATCTGGAAGGTGAAGTGCGGGCCAAAATGGATGCTAAAATTGATGTGTTGAACACCTATTTCCAAATCCGGGATGACTCCATACATATATCTTCGGGCAGTCTGGATTTCAGGAATGTAAAAGTCTATGACCGTGAGGGACATGACGGACTGGTAAATGGTTATCTGCATCACACAAAGCTGAAAAATCTAATGTACCATTTCAATATACGAGGCAACAACCTGTTGATGTACAATACCTACGAAGCCGGGAATATGCCTTTTTACGGAAAAGTATATGGTACAGGAAATGTGGTGTTGGATGGTGGAAATAATGCGATGACAGTGGACGCTTCACTGACTACAGGCAGCAATACCAGCTTCACTTATATAACCGGAGTGACCACGGAAGCAGCGAGCAACCAGTTTATTACTTTTGTAGACAAAACTCCCAAGCGCATTCACGATGATGTGGAAACCGATCTTTACCACCACTCTAATGTGCGTAAGACTAAAGAGGAAGACGGACCTCCTATGGATCTCCGCATCAATATGTTGATAGAAGCAACTCCCAACGCTACCATGAAAATTATCATGGATCCTGTAGCGGGAGATAATATTACAGCAACCGGAAATGGAAATCTGCAAGTGAATTTTTTCAATAAAGGTGACTTTCGTATGTTTGGTAGTTATGTTATAGATCAAGGTATGTATAAACTAAGCATGCAGGAAGTAATACGCAAGGACTTTATCTTGAAATCGGGTGGTACGGTGACTTTCTCAGGTGATCCTTATCAAGCAAATCTTGATTTACAGGCGGTGTACACGGTTAATTCAGCTTCTTTAAGTGATTTGGTAGTAGATCCCTCGCGTAACCAAGGTACGGTGAAGGTAAACTGTCTGATGAATCTGACAGGAAATTTATCCAATCCGGATATTAAATTCGATTTGGAACTGCCCACTGTAAGCGAGGAAGACCGGGAATTGGTACGTAGTGCTACCAGTACGGAAGAACAAATGAATACACAGATTATTTATTTGCTGGGAATTGGTAAGTTCTACACCTATGATTATGCCAATAATGACCAATCCTCTAATGCGACCAGTTCTTTAGCCTTCAGTACACTTTCCGGTCAGCTGAATAATATGTTGTCCCAATGGATGGGCAATAAAAACTGGAACATAGGTGCCAACTTAAGCACCGGTGAAAAAGGTTGGACAGATGTGGAAGCAGAAGCTATGTTGTCCGGCAGGTTATTGAATAACAGGCTGATGATAAATGGAAACTTCGGCTATAAGGAGAATGTGATGGCAAATAGCAATTTCGTAGGAGACTTTGAAGCGATATGGTTATTGACAAAAAACGGAGATTTCCGTTTGAGAGGATATAATCAGACTAATGACCGCTATTTTACTAAATCTACCCTGACCACTCAAGGAGTAGGTCTCATGTATAAAAAAGATTTCAATACTTGGGACGAACTGTTCCGCTGGTTCTTATGGAAAAGAAGGAAAGGTTCGTTACAAAAACGAAGCGATGACTAATCAACCTATAAAGTTTATTTCATATCTTTGCGAAGTAAATTTAAAAATATGAATATGTCCTATTTACCTGCCGAATGGCATAAACAAAGTTTGATTCAACTAACGTGGCCCCATAAAGACACAGACTGGGCATACATGTTGGAAGAAGTGAATGCCTGTTTTCTTAAGATAGCTTATGAGGTTTTGAAACGTCAGAATTTGTTGATTGTGGCTCCAGACCCCGATTCCATAAGAAATAGTATAGATAATTATGGAGCTGATATCCAAAAACTCATCACATCAAAAATCAACACAAACGATACTTGGGCACGCGATCATGCTTTTATCACCTTGTTGAAAGAAGACGCTACTCCCCTACTACTGGATTTCTGTTTTAATGGTTGGGGAATGAAGTTTGCCGCAAATTATGATAACCAGATTAATAACGAACTATATTTTCACCATCCTGTTCTGAAAGGTGAATATGTTTTCTGCCGGAATTTTATTTTAGAAGGAGGTTCCATAGAAAGTGATGGGAAAGGAAGCCTGCTGACTACAGAGCAATGCTTGCTGGCTAAAAACAGAAATGAAATGAACCGACAGGAAGTGGAGGATTTTCTAAAAGAAACATTCAACTTAAAACAGGTCCTATGGTTGAAACATGGTTATCTGGCAGGTGATGATACAGACAGCCATGTGGACACATTGGCACGTTTCTGTCCGGATGATACCATTGTGTATGTAAAGTGCACCAATGAAAAAGATGAACACTATAAGGAACTGGCAATGATGGAAGAAGAACTAAAAGCGTTCCGTACTTTGAACGGCAGGCCATACCGCCTGCTTCCGCTGCCTATGGCGAGTGCTGTTTATGATGAGGAACATCATCGCTTGCCGGCAACTTATGCCAATTTCCTGATAATGAATGAAGCTGTACTCTATCCTACTTATGCTGATTTTGTAAATGATATGCGCGCTAAAGAAGTATTGGCGGAAGCATTTCCCGGAAGAGAAATAGTAGGTATTGACTGCACTGCTTTGATAAAGCAACATGGCTCGTTGCATTGCGTCACCATGCAATATCCCGAAGGTGTATATTAATAAATATATGTATGAAAAGAACGATTAAAATAGGAATTATCCAACAGACATGCACAAATGATATCCGTCATAATTTGAGCAAACTGCATCGCAATATAGAACAGGTGGCGGCGGCAGGTGCACAGCTGGTTGTATTGCAAGAGTTGCACAACACCTCTTACTTCTGTCAGACAGAAGATACGGATATGTTTGATTTGGCAGAACCGGTTCCCGGTCCTTCTACCGGTTTCTACAGTGAGTTGGCTGCCGGATACGGCATTGTACTGGTTACTTCGTTATTCGAGAAGCGTGCTCCGGGACTGTATCACAATACAGCCGTCGTTTTTGACAAAGATGGCAGTATAGCAGGAAAATACCGCAAAATGCATATTCCCGATGATCCCGCTTATTATGAGAAATTTTATTTTACTCCCGGTGACCTAGGATTTGAACCCATTCAGACGTCACTGGGAAAACTAGGTGTACAAGTCTGCTGGGACCAATGGTATCCCGAAGGTGCACGGCTGATGGCACTGAAAGGTGCTGAAATTCTTATATATCCTACAGCTATAGGTTGGGAAAGCACAGACACTCAAGAAGAGAAAATCCGGCAACTAGATGCATGGGTAACTGTGCAGCGTGGCCATGCCGTGGCAAACGGTCTGCCGGTTATCGCCGTGAACCGCGTAGGACATGAGCCCGATCCTTCCGGTCAGACAAATGGTATCCAATTTTGGGGTAATAGCTTCGTGGCAGGTCCTCAAGGAGAAATACTGGTACAAGCCAGCAATATGGATGAAGAAAATATGGTAGTGGAACTGGATATGACCCGTAGCGAGAATGTTCGTCGCTGGTGGCCTTTTCTCCGTGACCGGCGTATTGATAAGTTTGAAAATCTAACCCGACGCTTTATAGATTAAATACAAACGTTATCGTTATATAAATTCACATATTCGTTAAACAATTCATGGTTAAAGCTGTTTTAGTTATCAGAATATTCAAAAGATATTATTGATTTACTAAACAGCTTAATTATGAAAAAAGTATTATTTTTAGCCGCATTGTTACTCGTTTGCTTCAGCGGAGTAACAAATGCACAAACCAGAAAACAAAGAGAAGACGCTAAACGTGAAGCATGGAAGAAAGAACGTCAGGAGAAGAAAGCCTTGGAAGCTCAGCAGGACTCTGTATCCTACGTCCAGGCAATTAATGCTTTAAAAAACGGTTCTTTTGTATTAGAAGCTGATAACGTTGTATTCCGTAATGGAATAATGCGTTTTGTCTCCTCTAACACGAATTATGTGGAAGTAAACGATGGGCAAGGTATTGTTCAGACCGCCTTTACTAATTTTGTGTATAACTGGAGTCCGAATGGCTTGGGAGGTGTCACGGTTCAGGGAAATGTGAACGGAATAAGCATGCGTCAGGATAAAGACGGTAATGTGTACTATAATTATGGAATTAATGGTATTGCCGTTTCGGCCACCGTTTCCATTGTACTGACTGGCGGAACCAATCAGGCTAGTGTTACTATAAATCCAAATTTCTCGGGCAACACGCTGACAATGAACGGGTATCTGGTTCCTTATAACGAAAGTAGTGTATTCCAAGGAACAACATGGTAATTCATTAAGAAGATATGATAAAAAGGAATGGGCATTTTCATCACCCATTCCTTTTTATTTATTATTACAGCATTGGAAATGTTTCTTGTCTGTTCATAACATTAACCGAGGTTGTGATTCCAATTCCAATAAAAACTTTTTAGCGGACAGTCCGCCTCCATATCCCGTCAGCGAGTGGTCACTACCGATCACACGATGGCAAGGTGCAAAGATTGATATGGAATTTGCACCATTAGCATTGGCTACCGCACGAACTGCTTGGGGCCTCCCGATATGCTTGGCCATTTCACCGTAAGAAATTGTTTTGCCGAACGGTATCTTTAGCAGTTCATTCCATACTGTTTTCTGAAAATCCGTGCCCACAAAAAGAAGCGGCACATTAAATTCTTTGCGTTGTCCTGCAAAATACTCGTTGAGTTGCTCTATTGCTTCTTCGATTATTTCTGACGTACTTATTTCAAATTCGGCACACAATATCCGCTTCAACCGTTGGTTCACACGATCGCAGTGTTTTTCCACCTGCCAGTCACACAGGCAGAGTTTTTCGCCAAACGAACCGAGCAGCAACACTCCGCAGGGTGATTTATAACGCTTTATCTTGATCGTATTTTTCTCTTTCATACGCTTGATTTTTATATGCTTCCTTCATTTGTTTGTAATCTGTTTCAGCTTATCGGACTACTTTAAATCAAAAAGATAAAGCGTAACGAATTAGCTGAAACAGTATTCGCTACGCTATGTTCGGATCCCCCGTTATCGGTCTTTTATACAAGACTCTATAAAAGCAGACAAAACTTACTTTTCCTCTTTTATATCAACGACCAGATTCAACTCATCCAATTGTGATTGATCCAAAGCAGCGGGAGCATCCAACATCACATCGCGCCCACTATTGTTTTTAGGGAATGCTATGCAGTCACGAATACTATCAAGTCCTGCAAACAAAGAAACCCAGCGATCAAGGCCATATGCCAAACCACCATGAGGAGGTGCTCCGTATTTGAATGCATTCATCAGGAAGCCGAATTGTTCCTGTGCTCTTTCCGGAGTAAAACCCAAAATCTCAAACATCTTGGCCTGTAATTGTGAATCATGGATACGAATTGAACCGCCTCCTACTTCCACACCATTTACTACCATATCGTAAGCATCGGCACGAACAGCAGCCGGATCTGTATCCAACAAAGGAATATCTTCTTCTTTCGGATGAGTGAACGGATGGTGCATGGCCATCAGACGGCCTTCTTCTTCACTCCACTCAAACATCGGGAAATCAACTACCCACAGACAAGCAAATTCATTCTTGTCACGTAGTCCCAGCTGACGTCCCACTTCCAGACGAAGTTCGCATAACTGCTTGCGAGTCTTCATGGCATCAGGACCGCTCAGAATCAGGATCAAGTCACCCGGCTTGGCACCGAACGCTTCCTTCATCTGCTGAAGGACTTCCTGTGAATAGAATTTGTCTACACTGGATTTTACATTGCCATCAGCTTCCACACGGGCGTAAACCATACCTTTCGCACCGATCTGAGGTCTCTTGACAAATTCGGTTAATTGGTCTAACTGTTTACGGGTATAACTTGCAGCCCCTTCCGCACAGATACCACCAATATATGCTGCATCATCAAAAACAGAGAAACCATGACCTTTCATGATATCCATCAACTCCACAAACTTCATGCCGAAACGCAAATCTGGTTTGTCACTACCATAATATTTCATGGCATCTGCCCATGTCATACGCAGAAACGGTTCGCTCAGTTCGACTCCACGTAACTCCTTGAACAAATGTTTTGCCATTCCTTCGAAAGTGGAAATAATATCTTCTTGTTCAACAAAGCTCATCTCACAGTCTATCTGAGTAAACTCAGGCTGACGATCTGCACGAAGATCTTCATCACGGAAACACTTTACAATCTGGAAGTAACGATCAAAGCCGGAAACCATCAGCAATTGCTTCAGTGTTTGCGGAGACTGCGGTAGTGCATAAAACTGTCCCGGGTTCATACGTGAAGGAACAACAAAATCACGAGCTCCTTCAGGAGTAGAACCTACCAACATAGGAGTTTCCACTTCCAGAAACCCTTTGCTGTCCAAATATCGACGCACCTCCATTGTCATTCTATGACGGAGTTCCAAATTTTTACGCACACAATTACGGCGTAAATCCAAATAACGGAATTTCATACGGATATCATCACCTCCGTCACTATTATCTTCTATCGTGAAAGGAGGAGTTACCGCTGAATTAAGTACATTCAATTCCGATACGATGATTTCAATTTCACCTGTGGGAATATTCATATTCTTATTTGAACGTTCGTTCACTTCACCGGTTATTTGAATAACAAATTCACGCCCCAAGTGATTGGCACGTTCACAAAGTTCGGCATTCACCGCTTCGTTGAATACCAATTGGGTAATACCGTAACGGTCACGAAGATCGACAAACGTCATCCCTCCCATTTTACGTGCACGCTGTACCCAACCTGCCAACGTTACACTTTTGCCTGCATCGGAAAGTCTGAGCTCTCCGCAAGTATGACTTCTGAACATATATTCTTTAATATTTAATCAAATGTTTGGCAAAGGTACGATATGTTTTTCATTGTACAAAACCGCCTACAAGAAAAAAAGTCCCGTAGCTGCATACCAACGGAACTTTTTTAATCCATACGGATGTATGGATCTCAACTCTTAAACATTTCAATGACATCTCTTAATTCTCCCGGGAATAGTTTGCCTGTTTTTTCCCACAATACCTTGTCCTTACGTTGGAGGACAAAGCTGGGGGCTATTTCTATTTCATAAGTATCGGCTACCTTCCGATTGACTTCTATATTGACTCTCACAATGTTAACCCGCTTTTCAAATTCATGTACCAACGGTTCAATCCATTCATAATGAGGAGACCAATCTGCATAGAACACCAGCAGCAACAATGAATCCGATCGTTTCGCCTCTTCAATTTGTTCAGTTATACCCATCACTGTATCCAACTTTAAATTACCCTCTACTCCCCAAACTGTTCACATCTGGATTCAACTCTTTTACCGCTGCTTTCACCTGTTTCTTGGTAGGCTTACCAGTATTGGACACTTGTTCAACAGGAAACCGCTGACCACTATTCGTCAGCTCATTCTTTTGTTCCATCTTTTTCTTTTTTTCTTTATCCATATCTTCTCATTTTTAAGGTTTATGCTAATAATGCAACAAAATAGATATAAAGATGGTTCACATAAAAAGTGAAAAAGGATGCCTGAGAATTATTCAGACATCCCTTTACTACTACATTTAAAACTACGTGAAATTGAGATTATTGTACTTTACGTTCGCAATAACGTTTGCATTGTGCACAAATATCATACCCCAGCATAGCTCCAAGAATAAAATCCTGCTCGGGTGACAGTTTGTTCAGTGGCTGAGTCACTAGGAAACGAATGGCATTAATGCATTCTTTTCTACCGAAAAACAGGTTTATCTTATCATTCCCCACAGGCTGGATTATGTAATTAATCTTTTGATTGGTCAGCCGTTTTACAGCAAAATCTTCATACTTCCTATTGGTAGTATAGAGTACCATCTGACGTACTCCTTTTTTAAATTCATAAATATGATTCAGAAATACTTTCAATTCTACCGGGTTAATGTCTGAAGCTATCATAAGGCAATTGTCAAAATTACAAGTTCTTCTTTATTTCTTCAATCCAATTGTTTATACGTTCTTCGGTCTTGCCACTTTCGTTCACGTCATCAAGAGCCAAACCTACAAATTTTCCATCGATTACCGCTATCGAAGATGAATACGAATACTCATCGGCAGGAACTGCTCCTACAAAAGTGCAACCGGAATTCTTTAACTGGTCATATATAACTCCCATACCGTCACAAAATGTATCACAATAGGACTCTGAATCTCCACAACCAAAGAGAGCAACGATTTTACCATTCAGATCTGCAGTCTTCACCGTTTTAATAGCATCATACCAATCGTCTTGCAATTCACCGTCCCCCCAAGTAGAAGTCCCTAATAATAAGATATCATAACCTCCCACTTTTTCTGTGGTAATTTTGCTTGCATCAATTACATCAACTGATGCCACACCTAATTTTTCAGCTATTGTCTGTGCGATGCTTTCACAAGTTCCAGTAGAGGAACCATAAATTATACCCATTTTTTTCATACAGCAAATCATTTAATTTGTTTGCTGCAAAGTAAAAGGTTTGAAAGAGATTCTGAAATACCTAGAAATAGTGATTTTAATAAAGTTCAAGAGACAGACAGTGTATAGAACTGATCTGCTTCTTGATATGTTTTTAGAACTGGTATGCAGTTCCGAAATTAATAATTCCTTGGTCAAAATCATCAATCAATTGGTATCCGAATTCAACATTCATAGTCCAGTTACGTCCCAAAGCGAGTTCCTCCCCGACTCCGAGACTAACCCCGATACGGAATTCACTATGGTTACCCCCATATTAACATGAACATGTTCTCCATCCCAGTCAACATCCAGATCATGCATATCAAATATCCAATTGGACATGGTCAGACCGAACAGCGGATAAAGTTTAACACTTTGAGCTACCCAACGTTTCTATCTTCCGTTTTTCAAGAACTTTGGCTATCAATACACTATCTGCTTAATGATAAAACGACCGATTAAATATATCAGAATAGCGACAAATATATCCTTACCTACATCCATCCCAAAATCTACCATTTTTTCCAGTACCTGCTCAATTTCACTACCTGAGGCTGCATTCAATAATAACAAATTTATATTCCTGTTCGTTTAACAAATAAAAATTAATCAGCTTGTCACTGCCATATTGTAAATGTGCCAGCCCATCTTGATAGTATAGTTTTGCAATGTTTCAATAAATAAATCATCCGATATGTTTTTACATTTCCTAATAGTAGGAAATGTAAAGTTGCAAAGATATCATATATAATTGATAAAACTAAACTTGTCACTTAAAAGAGGGACCTAAGGCCTGTATTAAATATACGATTCCAAGACAATATAAATATACAATATTTAATTTTAATCATTCAGTAAAATTGTCGAAACATTGATGAAAGACCTTATACCAAGTGAAAAAAGGTACGGCATGAGATAAAACTAATCAAAAATATTCAGTAAGCAACGTAAAATCAGCCAACAAACTCACACTTAAAGTCCCATATTAGTTTACTTTTTTGTTTTTAGGCGTTTTTTGTAAATAAAATTTAAAAGCAAGAAAGAGAGAAATATCCTAACAAGAATATAGCTAAAGTACAAAACTTTCAGAGATTCACTCTACCTTTTTGGGGGGACAGAATTCGACATTTTTGAAGAAATATCGCAAGAATTCTAATGAGAGTAAACTTGGAAAATTTCATTCCGTTGACGAAGTAACTCACTTCCATTAAAAACATTACTTACATGCTGTACCACAGAAAGACAACCGATATATCATAATATCTTCTGATTTTTCTTCTAAATTTTACTTCATATCTTTCATACGGTTAATTCACTATATAATAACGAGATAGTAAACTGCTATAAGGGAAAACAATATTTTCCAAGTAAACATTTACAATATTTTTTTAAGATATTTGTAGACTCTGATAAAATCAATACCTTTGCATTTTCAATTTATGCATAAACAATGTCGAAATGCAAATTGAAATATTGCAGATAACAAAAAAATGACAAAGAAATATGAGACTTATAAAAGTGACAGGTGGGTTGGGAAATCAAATGTTTATTTATGCTTTTTATTTGCGGATGAAAAAGTACTATCCAAAGGTGCGCATAGACCTTTCGGACATGATGCATTATAAAGTGCACTACGGATATGAAATGCATCGTGTATTCAAGCTGCCCCATACAGAATTTTGTATAAACCAGCCTCTGAAAAAAATTATCGAATTTCTTTTCTTCAAAAAAATATATGAACGGAAACAAGCCCCCAATAGTTTAAGGGCTTTTGAAAAGAAATACTTTTGGCCTTTACTTTATTTTAAAGGGTTTTATCAGTCGGAACGTTTCTTTGCAGATATAAAGGATGAGGTCAGGGAAGCTTTCATTTTTGACAGAAGCAAAGCCAACAGTAGAAGTCTTGATATGCTTGACATTTTGGATAAGGATGAAAACGCAGTTTCTCTACACATTCGTCGTGGAGATTATTTGCAACCCAAACATTGGGCTACTACTGGAAGTGTATGCCAGTTACCTTACTATCAAAACGCAATAGCGGAAATGAGCAAAAGGGTTACCTCTCCGTCCTACTATATTTTTTCGGATGACATTGTTTGGGTAAGAGAAAATCTTCCATTGCAAAATGCGGTATATATTGATTGGAATACAGGTGAAGACAGTTGGCAGGATATGATGCTTATGAGTCATTGCAAGCATCACATCATCTGCAACAGTACATTCAGCTGGTGGGGAGCATGGTTAAATCCTAGTATAGACAAAACGGTAATTGTGCCTAGCCGTTGGTTTCAGCATTCCGAAACCCCAGATATCTATCCTACGGGATGGATAAAAGTGCCAGTGGATTAATATATAGAGCTCATAAGTACGCGTTATCTGAAAAACGGATTTTATTCGGTCAAGAGTATTAAAACCGTGAATTCCAATCAAAACATCGCTTTGCTTCAGAATACAAAAATACAGTAATGTATGCAAAAAATTGAAAGCAGACGGATTGAGTTGTGTATTCACAACAGTATGACGGTTACAGGAGTAGTTTTGAGATCCAACTAATCCCAAATGTTGGGTATATATTGGGAACTAATAACAAGCAAGACACAAAGAAGTCAAAATTATTATTTATAGCTTATTTATTTATTTTCCGAGTTGTTAATCAATGAAATGAAGTCCTCTTTGGAAGCAGGAGGAAGTATAGATTCGATTTTGCCACACAAATAAATGATAATTAAAAGTCGTTTTTTTATTGATCAAATGGAACGGTTGAACTGGAAGCAGTATAAAAATCAGTAGCCCCAACAGCTTCCATAAAACGGAGCACCTGCAAGATGTAGGAAGTGTAGTGGAGCAGTGTTTTTCTGTGGTACAAAGCACGCTTTTGTACGAGTTATACATCCACATGTACAAAATTATAGATACGTAGTGAGCCTAAAGGATACTTGCATCCCCAAATCCTTTGTACTCATCAGATGGGCAATTTTGACATCTTTTGAAAGTTCCTTCTCTATAATTTCGAGATAATCGTTTATTTCACCCACTACTTCATTAGCATTGGAACCTGCCGTTTGAAATATCATGCAAGTGGCTGCCGGATGCCCGTCTATCTGTCCGTTGATAACATAGTTTTGTGCACCCAGCTTAATGGTTGCCACATCTTTTAACCGGAGAACTTCTCCGTTGGGTAACGACCGGATAACCATGTTTCCAAACTCTTCGGGTTTTTCAAGCCGCCCTTTGTATTTCGTTGTGTATTGGTGTACGTTTTTGGAATTTTCCTCCAACGAGCCGGTTGCGACCTCCAAACTCTGTTCTCCCAATAAAAAGGACTCCAATAACCGGAAAATCCCCGCCACCAATAAGGTGAAGCGGTGTATCCCACAAAATGGTAGGTACTGGTGTAATCCCAAGTCGGCCTTCTCCCTGCTTGCTGCACGACTGTAACCCCGTTCCTGCATGTTATGGTGACAGGTGTTCAAGATTTGTCAAGATATTGTAATATCTTATCTTGTCCGATAAACAGAATACTGTCTGCCAGATAATATGACCGAAACTGACTGAAATCCGTTTCCGGATCATAATCAGTCATTACGCGGTAGTCGGCATCCAGTTTATTCACTTCTTCATCTTTTTGGCAGGAGTATAGGGTTCCTGCCAGGAGCATGAATACCCCTATGTACAATTTAGCTGTCATACTTTTCTTGGTTAGTTTGTTTAATGATCAGAAAGTTGTTCCTTTAAATACGGAACTTTCCTTGAACGGAACCAGTTGCCCGTCCAATGTAACATTGAGAGAATTGAAATTGGGGATAATCGTTGCTGTGGCACGGTTGTCCGAAGGACTGAGTGTCACTGTAACTTGTGCCGATATACCATTTCCGGTGACATTCATGGAAAGGCGGGTGATGCCTTTCTTGTCTGTTTCCATTTTCAATCCGGTCGGAGTGCCTTCCACTGTGATACCACCCACGCCGTTGGGACCGCCGCCTGATTGGAACGGTGAGATTTGCACGGTCGCTCTCCCGTCATGCAAGGCAATGAAGTTGGTGGTAGAATTTACATATCCATGTTCACCATGCTTTAGTGTCAGTTCGTCACTTTCCAGTACAAACTCTTTCCTTTGCAAAGCATTTTCGGCCTTTATATGGACAATCGAATCCATCAAGTGTCGTTCCTGTCTGGCTATTAAACGTGCATTCTCAATGAAATCTTTCCATTGTTGCAATTCACTTTTCTTTCCTTCCTGGGCATTGGCCTGTATCGCTCCTGTTATAAAAAGAAGGAGCAAGATTTTTTTAAAACATTTTGCTACCATATATCATCAAATATTAAATTGTTTACGGTAGCAAAAGTCGTCATTTCGGACAATTAGCTCTTGTCTGTAAATGTCAAAGCCATTTGCCTTTAGAAGTCTATGACCATAGAATATTTCAGGGTCACTGATTCCTGAACTCTTTTGGGGTCATTCCCACATACTGGTGGAATACGCGGGAGAAGAATGAAGGGTTCGGGTAATTCAATTTTTCCGATATTTCGGTAATACTGATGGTCGTTGAACGTAATAACAGCTTGGCTTCACGCATAATAAACTCAATCACCCAAAAATGAAAAGTCTGTCCAGTGGATTTCTTCAGTACACGCATCAGATACTTATCCGATATATATAATTTATCGGCGTAAAATGAAACAGACCGTTCTTTCTTGTAATGCTGATGGAGTAGAAAGAAGAAATGATCTGTCAATTCGTCTTGTCGTGTATTCGATACCGACACATTTTTACCGGAATATAACCTGCTGATTTCAAGAATAAAGGAAAACAGCAATCCTTTGGTAATGGCAATGTACTCATTGCTTTCCTGATAACGTTCAGCTATCAGGTCATAGTATTTTTCTTCACCAGTTGCCTCTCTTTATCTTTTAACTGTAAGCAAGGATTTTTTCCTACATATTCTGAAATATCTGCCTTTAGTAATAAAGGAAAATCCGAGAGGAATTCAAACTCGAACCAAAGATATTCAAGTAGCAAATCTTCTGTATGAGATATTTGTCTGACCAGATGGTTTGGATACAGATATATCAATGTCCCGGTATATATTAAATGGTTCTTCCCGTCAATTTCAATCATGGCTCCACCTTGTAAGACTATAGCGAGAAAAATCTTATTTGAGGGAGTACGTTCCGCTTCCTTTTCCGGAAATAATACGGATAAATGTCCGGTGGAAGGACATATTCCAAACTTGTTTGTCATATCTTTATTAATTGGCATCGAATATAATACAAGTAAGTTCATACAAATATAAAAGGATTTTACGGATTATTGTTTATCTGCTTGCAAATATCACGAAATGGACAATAACAAATTTGTCTCTCAGCTTCAAAGCCGTTTACAGGAGAAAGTCAGACTAAAATAGATTTCTCTAATCAACATTTGGTTACTATCCGGACAATCCAGACATGGAAATGGACAAAAGGATGTGACAGAATGTTATGAACTTTGCAGCAGAAAATAAAAGTATAAATAAATTATGATGAAAGAAACTTTAAACTCAAAACTGTATATCCTGGTTGTTATCGGGATTGTTTCAGCTTTTGGTCCGTTTGTGACCGACTTTTACCTGCCAGCCCTTCCGGTGCTGGCCGGATATTTTGATACTACGGCATCGCTCGTACAGCTTAGCCTGACTTTTAGTATGGTTGGACTGGCCGTCGGGCAGTTGGTTATCGGGCCGTTGAGTGACAAGTATGGACGTAAAAAAACATTAATGGCCTCCCTTGTCCTGTTTTGTATATCTACAATAGGTTGTTTATACGCTTCGGATATATATGTATTTATCTTCTTCCGATTACTACAAGGATTGTCCGGAGCCGGTGGAGTAGTTATTTCCAAATCCATCGCCACGGATCTCTACGAAGGGAGAGAGCTTACTCGCTTTTTTTCTATGCTTAGCTCCGTGCAAGGCATTGCCCCGGTTTGTGCCCCCGTATTGGGGGGTGTTTTATTGGAAGTGACTGACTGGAAAGGTATTTTCTGGATATTGGTATTGATAGGCATATTATTGATTATGGCATTGGCCTTTTTTAAAGAGTCCTTGAATAACGAGCAACAACATTGCGGTGTGTTTGCCACATTTCGGAATTATATACCTGTGTTTCAAAATGCTCAGTTTATGCGCTATGTATTGGTACAGGCGTTCGCTATGGGGGTAATGTTTACATATATTGCTGCTTCTCCCTTTATCTTTCAGGAGCATTTTAACATGTCCCCGCTGGCGTACAGCCTGTGTTTCGGTGCCAATGCGATAGCCATAATGCTGGGCAGTCTGACGGTTTCATTATTCCATGACGCAACCGATGCATTGCGTGTAGGTTCTATAGGATTCGGGATAATGAGTTTGTTTGTAGCCGCAGCTTTATTTTTCTCCACTTCCGTGTGGCCGGTGGAAGTATCGCTGTTTGTTTTTATGCTCTTCCTGGGAGTAATATTGCCCAGTTCTACAACACTTGCCCTTGATTTGGAGAGAAAGAACTCCGGAAACGCCTCTGCATTGCTTGGATTTTTGATGTTCCTGTTCGGTGGAGTGCTTTCTCCCTTGACCGGATTGGGAAATATGCTCTATACAACCGGAATTATCATCGTTGCTTGTTGCATCGGTACATGGTTTTGCAATCATATTGCAACCTCGCATATCGCTTTAAAGGTAACCAAACAATAAAGGAGATTCACAAATGAAAAATAAAATGATTCCAGACTATCCTATTATGTATAAGATGAATTTCACCAACGGGCGGCTTATGAAATTCCAATTTGATGATTTTTTATTCTTATATGTCTATTCGGGAGAAGGAACAATATGTGTGTCAGGGATTAATCACCCGCTGAGCAAAGGATGCGGCTGGATATTGGCCCGTAACGAACATATTTCATTTCACACGGAGAGTTTCATGCAAGTAGTACATATCCGCATATCGGAAGAGGCTGTAACAGAATATCTGTTACGTGCTACGTCTCCGGCTATGACAGATGCAGAAAATGAAGATATAAATGTAATGACAGTAACCAATCATGTACTCCTTCAGGGTCTGATATCAGGCATTGAAGCTGGTGTTGATAATAATTTCCGGGCTAACCAACCATTGACTTATCTCAAGATACAGGAGTGCATAAATGTCCTGACCTATCTCCGTCCGGGATTACATAATTGGTTTTCTCGTATGAACAGCTTGCAGAGAATTAATTTGAAAGATTTCATGGAGTGTCACTATCAGGATAACCTGCCATTGGAACAACTGGCGCAGGCTTCTGGACGTAGCTTATCTACATTCCGCAGAGACTTCTTAAAAGTGTTTGGTACGACACTCGGAAAATGGTTGTTGACAAAGCGACTGGAAGAAGCTTATGTACTCATTAAAGAAAAGAAAATCAAGCCGTCAGAATTTCTATTGGATTTAGGATTTGAAAGTTTCTCACATTTCTCCCATAGTTTTAAGGCGTATTTTGGCATACAACCCTCCATTCTGTTAAAAGAAAGTATTGTGAAATAGAAATGAAATTTAAATAAAATATAAGTATATGGTATTGACCGCATTGCCCTTTTCTCTTAAGTATTGTTCAAAATTACGAAAGAATGTATAGGTAAGATCCTTGAAGTCCAGCCCGGAGCAAAAATCATGCAGGACCGCCAGTGTCGAGTGCAGGTTGTCCTTGGTGGACTGCTTCTTGTCCGAATTGTCAATGGCTGATTTGGCGAAAATGGAGAAGCTGACATTCACGGCACTTTTCTTTTTGACGGCATCTTTCAGTAAAGAGAGTGTGGCAGGTATTCCGCGTTTCCAATACCCCAACTCTATGCCTTGCAGATACAGGATGTATTCATAGAGCATTGCGTTCAACTCATTTGACTGGGGATGGTTAATGACTTGTGCCCCTTCACGGCTCCAGCACTCTGGTTTGAGGTACACGTTTGTCTTCAGGTAGATTTTTCTTTGGTTTAAATAGGCTTCAACCTGTACAAGGGTCGTGCCTTGCCTGTTTAGTGTGTTCTGGCGGTTATATACAAGACGGTATCTGATTTTATCCATTTTTCTGCAAAGGTGCTATTTAATGCACAAACGACAAAAAAATGGAGTGCAAATTACCGACTTTCTATAAGAACATTACATGATCAAACAATGTTGTGTGAAGAATAGTATATGGTTGTTACAGTATAAAGGACGCAAAGAATATCCGCGTCCTTTATATATTTAAATTAAATAGAAATCTCAATTCCGATCCCAAGTACCGTCAGACTTGATTTTTTCAACATTGGAAACAAGGGAATTGTAATTGGTTTCCATGGTTGGAATAACCGCAGTCCATGCATTTTTATCGGCAGGACCGTAGTTTCCTCCGGTTGTGGTGTTCTTCTCGGCAAAATAAGTGGCCCAGCTTCCGCCTTCTGCCCAGGTTTTGCGGACCATCGGGTCTCCCCAGCGTTTTAGGTCGAACCAGCTGTGGCCTTCGTTGCAGAGATCAAATTTACGGTATGCTTTAAGCTCCTCCCAAAGACTGTCACCACTTTTTGTGCAGGTATAATCCGCATTATAAGGCTTGACGGTCTGCTCAAGAAGTGCGCGTACGGCCTGTTCGTTACCTAAACGGTACTGTGCCTCCGCCTCGTTATACATCATTTCAGCGGCACGGAAAATAGGAATACATCCGTCTCCTGTCCCGGATTTTACAATGAACTTGGTGGAGAGATAATAGAAGATTGTCGTGGTGCTGTATATGCGTCCGGCGAACTCCTTCTTCACACGGTTGTAGAAATCACCTTTGGTCACCTTACCCGAGCCGCTGACTTTGGAAACATCGCCCACTTCTTCCCGAGTCGGAATGGCATAAATGGCGAGCCGCTTGTCTGCGGGATCAATCGGATCTACTATCTGTTTGCTTATACATGGTGGATAAGTGCGGGATGCAGAACCGAGACAGCTGGCGCTCATATAGTTATAGAATGAATAGTAATGAACAGGCTGTGTGTCATCCTCGAACACCTCCCATATCCATTCTTGATTGGCTGTGTTGAATCCTGCCTTATACTCATCGGGAGTCATGATGGAGTAGTTCCTGCGAGCTTCCTGTGAATGGGTGATGACCGTCTGCCAGTCATTACGTATAAGAGCTGCCCGTGAATAGACGGCATGGGCCACATCAAGGTTCGCCATCCACCTCTTGTCCACATCGACAGGCCGATCGTATCCGCATGATGTGAAAAGGCTGATGGCCTCATCAAGGTCATGGTAGATCAGTTCGAATGTCTCCGCCATAGTGGAGCATGGCATTTCGTCATTGTTTACTGTGGTACGCAGTACAAGACCGCGCTGCAAGCCGTCTGCATCTGTCCATCTTCGACTGTACAGCTGTGAGAGCATGGTGTAGGAGTAGGCACGGTAGACCAGCGCCTGTGCCTTTATATAGTCCCATTTACGTTGCTCCGCCACGTTGGCAAGCCCCGTCTTGCAGTTGTCTAGAATCTGGTTAGCATTTCTGATGAGTTTGTAATAGTAGTACCATGTTACATGGATGTTGCTGTTCGTACTGCTGGTAAAATAGTTGCCTTTCGCGAGATTCTGCCAGCCGGTGTAGCTGCCTTTCTGTATCACATCTCCAGGATATTCGCCCTGATACGCATAAACGGTACCTTCTCCGTTGTACCCCTGTGTGTCCAGGTACTGTGTGCTCATGATCCGACCCAGTCCGTTCACGGCGTATTGTGCGGCATCGGCATTCTCAAAAATCACCTCGTCTGAAACGCTTGATTCCGGACTGAGTTCAAGATACGAATCTGAACAGGCTGCTGTACAGAAAAGCAGAATTGCCATTGAAACTATATTATATATCTTTTTCATCTTTCCAAATGTTAAATGGTTGCATTAATACCGAATGTGAAGACACGGGCCGGAACCAGATAATTGCTCTGGCCGCCACCTATTCCCATCATGGGGTTCATACCTTTACGGGCCGACCAGAGGTGTATGTTCTCGGCCGAGAATAAGAAACGGACAGTGGAAAGGTTGACCTTTGCTGTCCATCTTTTCGGAAGAGTGTAACTTATATTTAGATTCTTAAAGCAAAGATAGTTACGGCTGACCAACCAGCGGTCACTTCCAGCATTATTGTCGGTACTGGTCAGATTATTGATCTCGGGATTGGTGTTGGGATTGATACGTCCATTGCCGTCCACAGCCTTGTTTGCCGCATAATATCCGGCATAGTTCGCCTCTGATGTAGTCTGGCCTGCTGCAATAGCAGCATTGTAGGCGTCATCATAGGCATTCTTGTAAGTGGTTATCATGGCATTGGACCTGTCGTTGATCCGCCAGGCGTTGTTGTACAGGTCCACATGGTAATTTCCGGCACTTTGTCCGGGTGTCATCAGGCTGGAATAAGGGCTGTCGTATATCTTTCCACCAAGCGAATAGGTGAACATTGCAGATATGTTGATGTTCTTCCAGCGTATGTTTGCCGAGAAGGAACCGTATGTGGTAGGAAGCGCGCTGCCTGCCCATTTCTTTTGGGCATAGGTGGTCTTGAGCACATAATATTTCCCGTTGATCAGCCTGTAGTTCTCGGGAGCAAGCTCGGTGGCTCCCTGGACGGGATTGCCGTTGGCGTCCCACATCAGTTCTCCTTCATCGTTGAGTTTCTGCTTGCCTCCAAGCTGTGACCCGTCAGGAAGTACAATATAATAATCATTAAGATTTGCCTCGTAAAGCGACTGTCCATCCATCTCGTCCACTCCTGCCCAATGGTATGTATAGTAGTCATATCGTGACTTGCCTTCGGAGATGAGATAGCTGCCGGAAGTTATGCCGACAGGCAGGTCCTCCCTTTGTCCAAGCTTTCCTGATGGATCAATGGGATATACGGTTTTCTTTTTATTCTGTTCGGGAAGTTTGACGATCTTGTTCTTGGTGGTGGTAAGGTTTGCGGATACGCTGACAGTCCAATCCTTGCTCTTCACGATATCGAAATCAGCGGAGATCTCCCAGCCGCGGTTGGAGATTGTACCTATGTTCCTGTCTGTGGTTGATGTGGAGGAACCTGTGGTGGTACCTCCTGATGAACTGGGGGCATATACGCTGAAAATAAGGTCCTTATTCCTTTTGTCAAAATATTCAACGGAGAGATTCAGCCGGTTGAACAGACGTCCTTCAACAGCTGCGCCCCATGATTCTCCGGTTTCCCAATGCAGGTCTCTTGCCGGATTCTGACTTACAACGTATGCCGGCTTGGAATTCTGGGTCCATGATCCGTAAAGGCCATAATATGCGTAGTAACCGGAGCCGGAATCATTACCTACCTGTCCCCAGCTTGCCCGCAACTTGCCCTGATTGAGCCATCTATATTTTTTCATAAACTCCTCGTTGCTGAAGACCCAGTTGGCACCCAGCGAACCGAAGTTTCCCCACCGTGATTCCTTTGCGAAACGGCTGGAACCGTCACGGCGGAATGAGGCTTCGATATTGTACCGGTTGTCATATCCATACTGTACGCGCGCCAGATAGGATTCAGTGCGGTAGCGGGTTTTGTATCCCGAGATACTTGCCATTTCAGAGAAGTTGGAAAGCGCATACCTGTTTGGAAAAGCCTCGTTGGTCTTGCTTGTATAGGTATAGTCATAACGATAGCTGTAGTTCTCGTGCCCAAGAAGGACTTCGATGTTATGTCTGTCATTACAGGTCATGTTCCAGCGCAGCTGCTCCTGTAGAGTCCAGTTCTTGTAGGTATAGAGGGTTTTGGCAAGAGCCCCGTTGCGACCCGAGATGGAACCGTCCTCGGAAACAGTACCACGTGCATCACCGATGACCGCATTCTCGTATTTGTAATAATCGCTATTACGTGTGTTCACATTTGCTTTAAGGGTTGCGGTAAAGCCGTAGGGCAGCACGAGATCAAGATAACCTATCCCGTTGAGTGTATTGCGTATTGTCCGACTATCATTCAATTCCGACTCCCATATCACGTGGCGGTCACGGTTCTGATTGCGGGTTATGACCTCCTGAGGGTTTCCGTTCTGGTCGTAGATGATATAGCTTCCGCCGTCCCATTGCGGGTTTCCGGCACCGTCAAGCACATAATCCCCCTTATTCACCTGTATGGGGGTTCCGGCATTGTCATATACCGTTCCAGTTTCCGTATAGTGCGAGTGTACCGGGTAAATGGGAGCCATATAGCGGCAGAAATAGAAAGGATTGCTGTATGATGACGAGCCGTCCCCGACACCGTTTGACGTGTTCTGGAACTTCTGATGTGAGGCGTTGATGCTCATGCCGGCCCGTAACCATTTCACAGGTTTGATGTTGACAGCCATGCGTCCTGTCAGACGGTCAAACCCGGAATCTTTCATATATCCGTTCTCATCAAGATAGGAGAGTGAGAAGTAATAGTCGCTCTTGCTTGTAGCACCCGATCCCGAGAACTGGTATTCCGAACGATATCCTTTGCGTGTGGCCTGGTCAAACCAGTCCAAATCGCCGGCATACCCGTCAATGATAGAGGCGTCGGCAGCCATTTTCCCATCGAGGGTGAAAAGCTGGTCGTCTGGTTTGTTGAAGATGTTGACATAAAGTCTGTCGGGAATAAGTGTGCTGTTCACGGCATTTAAAATTGCCTGTTTGTCCGTACGGTCACCTCCGCCGTGTACGAATGCGTTGGCTGCGTTCTGGTATTCAACCTCCATGAACTGGAAGGGATTGGTACGCTCATATTCCGGCAGAGCACGTTCGTACCAGCCCTGGTTGGTCTTGAAATTGAACTGGATACGTTCACTCTTTGACTTTTTGGTTGTGATCAGAATCACTCCGTTTGAAGCCCGGTTGCCATAGAGTGCGGCCGAAGCGGCATCCTTCAGAATGGACATTGTTTCAATATCCTCCATATTAAGGTCGGAGATGTTTCCTCCGTACGGAACGCCGTCTATCACATAGAGGGGAGAGGTACTACCATTTACTGTGCCGATACCTCGGATAAGCACTGTGGGGTCACTTCCAGGCGAGCCGTAGTTGCCTGTGACCGTAATACCCGGTGTGGAGCCTTCAAGGGCTGAAGTGACGGATGTCACAGGACGTTTCAGGAGTTCCTCATTTCTGACCTGGGTGATGGCACCGGTAATCGAAGACTTTTTTTGCGTGCCGTAAGCGACAACAACAACTTCGTCAAGTGCCTGGCTCTCTGCCGTAAGCTCGATTGTCATTTCTCCGGGAGTGATAGCAACTTCGCGAGTTGTCATACCGACAAAAGAAACAGTGATTGTTTTGACATTGTCGGGGATTTCCAAGGAAAAATGACCTTCAATGTCAGTGATTGTCCCCTGTTTTGTACTTTTGACAAAAATGGACGCTCCCACGATGGGTTCCTTGTCAGACGAGTCTATAACCCGCCCCTTTACAATTTTTGCCATTACCGTTCCTGTCATAAGGAACAGGCATGCCAACAAGAACAACAAATGTTTTTTCATGGTCGTTTAATTTTTGAATATTTAAAACGGTTTGTTTTTGCTTCTCAAAGCTAATCAAATTTATATAATAAAAAACATTTTGCTTAAAAAAATTAATTTGGGATAAAAATAATGTTCTGGAATGCTAATCCTTGGGTTGGAGCTATAGTTTTATAGACTAGATTGATTGTTAATGGATATTTTTGATAAGTCCAGCTTTGGTATACAAAGATTCAGAAGTAAAGACAAGCTCTGATTAGCCGGACTAGGGTTTGAGACAAAGGAGGTGAATTCTAAGTCTTCTTTATCATAATTTGAAATGAGTCCGTAATTTGCTAAGGCTATGCAAAATTTCTTATTGAATATCACCTTTTATTCATTTATGGTCATGGCATTGATGGTGCTCATGAGATAGACAACCGATTCCCGAATCTGTAAGTTTTCCGTTCAGATAGTCCGTTACAACATTCAAAATATTTCTGGAACATCCCCACAGATTCCCTTAAGATAAAATCCTTCAACTGTGTGCATGAATAGATACCAGAATTATCTATTTTGTCTAGTCTTTCCTGATTACTTATTGAGAAGATTACGCAATTTTGTATTTATCATTGCGGCATCCGAGCGTTTTACCACCTCTCCGTTCTTGAACTGGAAGAGATTATCTATGATAAACCGAATGATAATATAGCAAGTTTCCTGCTTATGGTAAACGGCCACTCTAATTTTATGTCTGCCATCCTTTAAAACTTTTGCTTTGAAAATTGTTAGTTTGAGAATTGCCATACTGATTAAAATTAAAGGATAAGTTTTGTATCCATTGATGAGCAAAAACTCCTTTTTTCAATCAATAAAATGAAGATTTTATAATAAAAAAAACTTTGAAAACAGCTTTAATATCACTGCTTATCAAAGTCTTTTTCTTTTGTCGGGGTAGCGGGATTCGAACCCACGACCCCCTGCTCCCAAAGCAGGTGCGCTAACCGGACTGCGCTACACCCCGAATCTTTTTATTTTTTCAATTGCTCTGTTTCTCAAAAGCGATGCAAAGGTACGACTTTTTTTTATATGTGCAAACGTTTGAAGTGATTTTTTTCCACTTTTTTTTCGTGCTATTATTTATTAAATTATAAATCAACATATTAACTTCATTTTTTTCATCCGCAACAAAGAAATTTCAGTGTAAAACAACTCCCCTTCCCTATTTCACTACTTGCCGAGATACTTCCACCATGTAAATTCATAATTTGTTTGCATAAACTGAGTCCGATACCACTACCTGTCGACTTCGTTGTGAAAAAAGGAACAAAGATTTTATCCAAAACTTCAGGAAGAATACCACTACCATTATCACAGACAGAAAGGAAAAATAGATGTTTGTCTAAATCACAATGTGTACTAATAATAACTTCGGGATAGGTTTGCTCTACACAAGCCTCACCTGCATTCTTTAGTAAATTGATTAATACTTGTTCTATCTGTGAACGATCTAGCATCAGAATCGTTTCTGGGTTTTCTACTTTATATATATATTGTATGTTTTTATTAGGGAATAGTTTTTTCATATCACTCAACAACTCACCTATATTTACTGGAGCCAGTATCGGGACAGACAGACGAGAAAGTTTACGATAGTTTTCCACAAAATTCAGTAATCCTTTACTTCTTCTATGAATAGTCTGCATCCCTTGCAACATGATATTGTAATCTTTCTCATTCATACCATTTTGCACAGCACGCTCACTTAATGTTTCACTTAATGAAATAATAGGTGCAATGGAGTTCATTATTTCATGAGTAAGTACACGAATCAGCTTTTGCCATGCTTCCATTTCATTTTCCTCCAATACAGCATGGATATTCTTTAAATTAACTAACCGGAGTTCCGTACCATGTTGAGCGGAATATTCGGATACCGTAACAGCCAATTCTTGTAGAGTATCTCCTTTATGTATTCGTACTGTTTTAATTTCTCCAGGCTGTAATGACAGGATAATAGTAGGAAATTCAGAATTTAACAGAGCCAATTCCCTGACTGAATGAATACAATAGCCGCACAAATCCTGCATGGCGGCCCGGTTCATCCAATGTATATTGCACAGACTATCTACTACCAGCAAACTGCTGTCAACAGTATTCAATAATGTTTCATAATATTGATATCGCTCTTCATTCTCGGACAACCGAGTACGGAATTCAGCAACAACATTATTTATTTCTTGTGCCAATCGTTGTTCTGTACGAGTTTTGTGCTGGGTAGAAAAACTCAAAGAGAAATCTGCATAACGAATACCTTCTATCATTCGTGATATCATACGGGTCGTTTTATATTGCCACTGACAGATATAGATGATAATACTTGCCATAATCATCAGCGAAAATAACAAGCAAAAATAGAGTGAATGTTGATAAAACAGATATGCAGCTATAGCTACTACCCCCATCAGTAACATACAAGCTATCATCCGTAAAGTTTGTAAACGATTCATAAACCTAATTTTTCAAGTTTCCGATAAAGAGCGTAACGGGTAATCCCCAAATATTCCGCTGCACGACTCAAGTTTCCTTCGCTGCGCTTCATAGCACGTTCTATGGCATTGCGTTCTAATTGTTCCAAGTTCAGTATCTCATCCGTATTCACCCTCTTCTCGGGTTGTGGCTGCAACATGAAATTTGCAGGCTTTAACAATGGCGAGTCCGAAAGAATAATCGCCCGTTCTATGGCATGCTGTAATTCGCGTACATTACCCGGCCAATGGTAACGCATGAGTTTCTGCTTGGCTTCGCGGTTCAGTCCGTTTATCTCTTTCTTATATTTATGAGTATACCGTTGTAAGAAATAATCAGCCAATAAGAGCACATCCTCTCCCCTTTCCCGCAAGGGAGGAATGGCAATCTCGATCGTATTGATGCGATACAACAGATCTTGACGGAAATTGCCCTCCTCCACCAATTGTCGGATATTTACATTCGTTGCGCTTATCAACCGAACATCAATAGGAATTATATCCGTTGCTCCCAAACGTGAAATCTGCCGCTTTTCTATGGCTGTTAGCAATTTGGATTGCATAGGTAATGACAAATTCCCTATCTCATCCAAAAAAAGCGTTCCTCCTGATGCCACCTCCATACGTCCCGCTTTTGCTTTACGGGCATCTGTAAAAGCTCCTTTTTCATAGCCGAACAATTCACTTTCGAACAATGATTCTGGTATGCTCCCCAAGTCAATCGTTATAAAAGGACATTCACGACGAGGAGAAAAATAACGTAGAGAACGGGCCACCAAATCTTTACCGGTTCCATTTTCACCCAATATCAAAATATTAGCATCAGTATCCGATAATTTCCGAATAGTATCAAAAACCTCTCGCATAGGCGCTGAGTGCCCTATCATCTGAGGCATCTCTTCATCCTGCCCGCTCAATGCTACAACTTGTTCTTTCAGTTGCCTGACCTCTTTACGAGAATCACGAAGTTTGATAGCCGACGAAAGCGTAGCAAGTAGTTTTTCTTTTTCCCAAGGTTTGGGAATAAAGTCAATAGCTCCAGCCTTAATAGCCCGTACAGCTTTATCTGTATCTGCATAAGCAGTCATAAACAAGACAATAGCCTGCGGGTCTAATTTTAATATCTGTTCTAGACAATTGAACCCTTCCTGCCCGCTGATAGCATCCCGGCGGAAATTCATATCAAGCAGAATAACATCAGGTTGAAAAGTAGTCATAAAATGCTCAATACGAGTCGGTTGAGTAGTAACTTTTATTTTTTCTACGTAGGGTTCCAATAAAAGGTTTAGTGCAAAAAGCACGTCCTCATTATCATCTATAATCAATATTTTTCCTTTTGTATTCATTATTTTATCCTCATATACATTATTATACGAATAAAAGATTTTCTATCCGCTATTTTGCAAAGATATTGTTTTTTTTAGTGTGTTGTCTGTGCGAATACGCACTATTTTTGTGCGTATCCGCACAGAGACGTTTTTATTTTTTAGCCCACAAAATTCTGGTAAACAAAGAGATAAGATAATGGCACACTATTTGATTAGTCTATAATACTAATATATTAAGTTATGAAAAAAAAATCAATAATAGTTATCAGTTTATGCCTTGTAGCAAGCATAGTAATTCTATCCAGCAATAAGATCTATATGCTTTATATAGGTGACTGCCGTCAATTGTGGGAAGAAGCACAAACCCACTATGTCAATCGACAATATGAAAAAGCACGCGAGTTATTAGAAAAGATAGCTCGCATTGATACGGCCCATCATGCCCAATATCTGACAGGCGACATGTATTTAAAAGGCTTAGGAGGTGAAATTGATTATGATAAAGCTTTGAAACTTTTTCATCAATCGGCAGCGGGCGGAAACACTTATGCTGAAAACAATATAGGTTTTATGTACACATATGGTTTGGGAGTCACTAAGGATTACAGCCAAGCATTCAAATGGTTGAACAAAGCTGCCACTCAAGGAAATCCAGAAGCTCAAATTGGTATGGGGAGCCTTTATAAAAATGGTTGGGGAGTACGTAAAGATTGTTACATTGCTATGACTTGGTACCTACGTTCTGTGGCTCATGGTAATACGGACGCCATGAACAATATCGGTTATTTATATAAAAACGGACTTGGGGTTCCCAAAGACTTTGAAGAAGCTTATTTTTGGTTTAAAAAAGCAGCAGATAAGAATAATCCGATAGCTCAATATAATATAGGAAATATGTATTGTTATGGCGAGGGAATGGAAAAAGATTTTGCTAAAGGAGCCAAGTGGCTGACTAAAGCTGCTTTACAGGGGAATGCTCCTGCACAATATAACCTGGGTCGCATGTATCAGTGGGGTAAAGGCGTAGAGAAAGACTTACAACAAGCCCGGTTCTGGTTCCAAAAAGCTATAGACAACGGTCATGAAAAAGCAAAGGAAGCATTAACCAAAATAAAAAGCGACTTATCCGAAAAAGACACTGAAGACTCGTTCCTGTTTCCCTAACTATAAGACAAAAATACTAATAGGTATAAAGACATAAAAAAACGAACATGAAACTATATTGTATTATAGCACTTTCCCTTCTGCTTCGCCCGGAAACAGCCGCAGCACAACAAGAAGAATTAATGACACTGAGTTTGCAACAAGCTATTGAAATAGCACAAGAAAACTCACCGGAAGCACAAGCTGCCCGTCATACCTATCGGGCAGCTTATTGGAACTACCGTTTTTTCCGGGCGAATTATCTTCCCTCCGTCACATTAACTTCATCTCCTACCCTGAATCGGGAGATAAACAAAATTACCCAACCGGATGGAACAAACCAATTTATCCAGCAAGACCAGTTAAGCACAGACCTCAGCCTTAAAATAAATCAAAATATATGGTTCACCGGTGGCAGCTTGTTTGTAAAAAGTACCACCCAACGCATTGATGAATTTGAAGATAATCATACAGCGTATAACACCCAACCCGTAGTAATAGGTTACGAACAGCAACTTTTTGGATATAACTCTTTAAAATGGGATCGTCGTATCGAACCCCTTCGCTACCGGGAAGCCCGTAAAGCATATGCAGAAGCATTGGAACTTGTAGCCTCAGAAACCAGCACTCTTTTCTTCAACTTGGCTACTGCACAAACCAATCTTGACATAGCTACCTACAACTATGCTTCTGCTGATACTTTATACAGATATGCCGAAGGAAGATATAATATAGGAACAATAACTGAAAACGAAATGCTACAGCTGGAAATAAACAAACTGACAGAAGAAACCAATATGATGAATGCCCGTATCGAAGTAGAGGACCAAATGCAAACACTCCGTTCCTTCCTTGGCATTAATCGGGAAATAAATTTACGAGTTGTTCCGGAAGACAGTATTCCTCAATTTGAAATCTCTTTACAAAAAGCATTACAACTGGCATTCAAAAACAGTCCCGACCCTGACACTTATAAACGCAAACAATTGGAAAGCCGCAGCGCATTAGCTTCTGCAAAAGCCAATGCGGGTTTGAAAGCTGACCTGTATGTACAATTCGGGCTTTCTCAAACCGGAAATAAATTTGCAGATTCTTACCGAAACCCCATGAATCAACAATATGCCAGTATTGGTATTTCTTTACCTATCCTAGATTGGGGTCGTGGAAAAGGACGCGTCCGTGTAGCTCGTTCCAATGTAGACTTAGTAGATACACAAGCTGAACAGGGAATGAAAGATTTTGAATTGAATGTATGTAAAATGGTCCGTCAGTTCAATCTTCAAGCATACCGTGTAGCAGTAGCCGCCAAGACGGACAAGACGGCCGACCGACGCCATGATGTAGCACGTCGGCTTTATATCTTGGGAAAATCGACAATCCTGGACCTCAATGCCGCCATTACAGAAAAAGATACCGCACGGAGAAATTATATAACAGCTTTGAAAACTTATTGGAGTCTGTATTATGGTCTTAGAAGTATGACGGGATATGATTTCCTCAGAAAAGCAGAGATTTCATGTACTATACCTAAACCTTAACTACACGACAGGTATAAATGACCTTTGTATTATCGCCATGCATTAAAAAAGAAATAAAAAAATTATATCAAAAAACATAAACTAATGGATATAAAAATTGAAAAGAAACCGTGGTACATCCGCTATCGCTACTATATGATAGCTGCACTGGCCTTTATTATCTTCCTTATCTATGTGATAAGCCTTTCATTAGGTCCTCGCAAACTGCGTATCGAAACAGACAACATTCAGATAGCCGAAGTAAAAGACGACAAATTTATGGAGTATGTAGATGTGGAAGGACTGGTGCAACCCATTCTTACCATCAAAGTAAATACTCGTGAGGGCGGCAGTGTAGACCGCATTGTTGGAGAAGAAGGGAATATGATGAAACAAGGTGACACCTTGTTGATATTGACTAATCCGGATCTGATTCGTTCCATTGAAGACCAACGTGACGAGTGGGAAAAACAACGAATCACTTATAAAGAGAAAGAGATAGAAATGGAACAAAAGAGTCTGACACTGAAGCAACAAACATTACAGGCACAATATGAAATGGAACGACTGCGCAAAAGCTTCGGATTGGACAAAGAGGAATTCAAAATGGGAATTAAGAGCAAGGCTGAGCTTCAAGTATCTGAAGATGAATATAAGTATAAACTGAAAAATACGGCATTACAAATGGAAAGTCTGAAACATGATTCATCCGTAACTCTTATCCGCAAAGAACTATTGAGAAATGATCTGGAACGTGAAAGCAAAAAACTGAAACGTGCGGAAGAACGGTTGGAAGACTTGATAGTAAAAGCTCCGATTGGCGGCCAACTAAGTTTTGTGAAAGTTACTCCCGGTCAACAGGTTGCTTCGGGAGAAAGTATAGCTGAAATAAAAGTGCTGGATCAATATAAAATTCATGCTTCTTTAAGTGAATATTATATTGACCGCATCACAACAGGTCTTCCGGCTACCGTAAACTATCAAGGAAAACGCTACCCGCTGAAAATTACTAAAGTAGTTCCTGAGGTAAAAGACCGCATGTTTGATGTGGACTTGGTATTTACCGGAGAAATGCCCGAGAATGTCCGTGTAGGAAAGAGCTTCCGAGTACAAATAGAATTGGGCCAACCCGAACAAGCTATAGTTATCCCACGTGGAAACTTCTACCAGTCTACTGGAGGACAATGGATTTACAAAATAAACTCATCAAAAACAAAAGCTGTAAAAGTTCCATTGAACATAGGACGCCAAAACCCGCTTCAATATGAAATCACAGAAGGTTTACAGCCTGGAGAATTTGTAGTTATCACAGGATATGATACCTTTGGTGACGCGGAAGAATTAATATTAAAATAAAACATGCAAAATGAGAACTTTGAAATATGCCTGGCGCTTCTTAATGCGTTCTAAATCATATACTATCATTAATTTGCTGGGACTAGCATTCAGTCTGGCATGCAGCATCATCCTAATACGGTATATCCATAGGGAACTGACGGTGGATGCACATAGCGTAGATCCGGAACATATCATCATTCCGTTACGGGATATGGAAGGAAACATTCATCCGGGAAGTTTGCAACAAGATTGGACGGAAGCGGATTCTGTTTATATCCTTGACCATCAAATAGTGGAGCAATGCCGTCTCATGCTACAGCAACGAGACAATGTGGTATACGAGAACAGCAACTATGCAATGAATATAGCAGCTGTAGATTCCACTTTTTTTCACTTTTTCCACTATCCGATTGTGGCTGGAGAAGCTAGTTTAGAAGCTCCCAATGACGCCATTATCACCCAACACTATGCTCGTAATATATTTGGCAAAGAAAATCCGATAGGTAAAGTATTGGAATATTATGGTAAAAATATCACTATCAAGGGGGTGATCGGAGAATTGGACTGCAAATCATTACTTCAGTTCGATATACTAGTATCATACAGATTGATAGAACGCTGGCAACGTATGGATATATCACTGATGCGTATACTCCCCGGAGTAAATCTAGACAAAATAAACAAAATCAGCAATGTGTACAGAAAAGATAAAAGAGGAAACAGAATACGTTGGAAGTTTATTGCTTGGAAAGATTTATACTGGGAAAATTCCATCGGTCACGATGACGATTACGATTCCATTATGCAATTCGGGAACCGTACGCACCTGTATATTCTTTCAGGAGTAACCATATTGCTATTATTGGTGGGTATATTGAATTTCATCAATATTTATATGGTATTTATGATGAAACGTTCTAAAGAATATGGAGTAAAAAAAGTATTCGGCTTGCAGCGTCTGCCTTTGTTTTTACAAATATGGATGGAAAATCAGTTATTAGCCTTTGCCGCACTGCTAACCGCCTGGCTGTTGATAGAAGCAACCCAAGTACCAGTCAGCCGGTTGATGAATGAACAAATTAGCTATTCGGCATTCGACTGGAAATTGTCTTTGGGATTCATCATATTATTACCTTTAGTCACTTCTATTTATCCATACATCAGATACAATTATCTCCCTCCTATTGTATCTATTCGTTCAATAACATCAAACCGTCATGCTATCACTGTACGTATGACATTCCTTTTTTTCCAATACGTTATAACCATATTACTCCTTATCTTGTCATTTTACTTTGGCAAGCAACTGCATTTCCTGCTGAATACCTCTCCCGGATATCGGACAGAAAGAATTCTTAGAGCTGAGTTGTTACACGAGAACAAAAATTATCTGCGCTCTGAAACAGAAGAAAAGCGCAATGAGCGCTTTGCCCGCCAAGACCGTATCAAGCAACTATTAAACGAGTGTCCTCACATTGAAATGTGGATGAGTTCCCATTATTCTATATTAAGGGGAAGCTCTATCTGCATGTTGTTAAATGACCAAGATACCCGTCAACCCATGCTCACCCTATTTCCTTCCCCACAATTCTTCCAACTGTATGATTTGAAAGTACTGGAAGGAGAAATCCCCCAAAAATTTGAAGGTTGGAGTGACTATAAAATGGTACTAAACAAAGCAGCAATGAAAGCCATGGGCTATGCGCAACTAGAAGATGCTTTTGTACGCAGCGAATCTCCACTTTGGATTAGTGTCAGCGAAAAAGGAGAAATGGAAGAAGGTGGAACCAAACTTATGCCTGTAGTGGCTGTAATAGACGATTATTACCCAAGCCATCTCACTGAAGGAATAAAACCGATGGCATTTGTCGTGGGGCCCAGCAGTGGCAACAGCGATTTTTTGATTGCCGTCAACCCCGATAAAGAAAAAGAAGTCATAGAATATCTGAAGAAAACAGAGAAAGAAATATATAATACCGAAGACTTCACCTATACTTGGTTGACAGATGAAGTTCACAAACTTTATGCTCAGGACCGTCAAACAGCAAATATTTATTTCGTCTTTGCCTTGATAGCAATCATCATCTCCTGTTTGGGATTATTTGGATTATCCTTATTTGATATCCGACAACGTTATCGTGAAATTGCCATCCGCAAAGTAAATGGTGCAGGGATGAAAGACCTTTACCTGCTATTATTCCGCAAATATATCAAAGTAATAGGTTGTGCATTTGTATTGGCTGTTCCACTTGCCCATTACCTCATATATATGTATACACAGGATTTTGTGCTAAAAACACCTATAGGTATAGGGATTTATTTAGCAGTTCTAGCTATCATTTCCTTTATTTCATCAAGCACAGTAATTTGGCAAATACACAAAGCTGCTCAAATTGATCCCGCAAAAATTATAAGATCAGAATAAACACACATAAAATATGAAAACACTGAAATATTCCTGGCGCTTTTTAATGCGTTCTAAATCGTATACTATCATTAATTTGCTGGGACTGGCATGCAGTCTGGCATGCAGCATCATCTTGATGCGATATATCCATAGAGAACTGACAGTGGACACACATTGCATCGACAGGGAGCATGTGTATGCCATCTGTACCAATACAGAAGGCAACCGGGGACTAAGTGGACTGAAACAATATAACTATGATACCATTTCTATTGACAATCGTTTCGTAGAAGCTATGACCACCTATATTCCATTGGAAAAGGACTATGTCATTTCCGGTACCAACCGTATTCCGGCACGTTGCCTCGTTACCGACAGTGTCTTTTTTCAGTTATTTCATTATCCTATAGTGCAAGGAAAGCTATCTCTCACAACACCTCAGTCGGCATTATTAACGGAAAAATACGCCCGCAAGATTTTCGGTAATGAAAATCCTATAGGTAAAATACTACGTTATAGTAATGGCAAAGACATTACCATAGAAGGCATTGTAGGAGAACCTGAGTGTAAAACTACAATTAACTTTGATATCATCCTCTCTTCTAAATTATCCCAACATTGGGAAAGGATGAATACGGAGCTCTATCGTTTCCTACCCGGTACAGATATAAATGCCATAAATAAGACAGGTAGTGTTCCACGGTATATAAATGATCCTGAATATGACACTCGCACACATACTTTTTCTTTAATTTCTGTGAAGGATATTTACTGGGACGGTTCTTTAACTGACCGTGAACCTGCTATGTTTCTTTCGGGAAACCGTTCTCACTTAATCATTTTGTCGGGCGTATGCCTGTTATTGCTCCTCACCGGCATCTTGAATTTTATTAATCTTTATCTGGTGGCATTATTACGTCGCGGAAAAGAATATGGATTGAAGAAAGTATTTGGCGTATGCGGCAGAACATTGTTTGCCAATATATGGATTGAAAATACATTACTAGTTCTGAGCGCCTTATTAGTATCTTGGCTTATTATTGAAATAATGTCTGCCCCTACTGAATATTTGTTCGACACTCACTTTTCTTATACGGCTTTCGACGGATGGCTTTCGGCAAGTATTTTATTATTGTTACCAGTAATAACTTCTATTTATCCATACATTAAATACAATTACACCTCCCCCATTCTTTCCATTCGCTCTATCGGTGCCCAAAGTCATTCCAAACATTTTCGTATGTTCTTTCTAGGGGCACAGTATATTATAACTTTTTTGTTAGTGGTACTTTCACTTTATTTTAATCGACAACTTGGAATGTTATTAAGTACCGAGCCGGGCTTTCGTACTAAAAACATAATGAATGTAAATTTAGTATATGAATCGAAAGATTTTAGCAGCTATACTTATGAAAGTATGCAACAACGCCGCCAACGTGTCATGCAATTGGATAATGAACTTAATGCATGCCCCTTTATTGAATTGTACGAACCTAGCTATGAGAATATCCTTACTCCTACCTTTGGTACAAATTATCTGAACAATAAAGGAGAAAAGGTGTTTCTAAATATTCATTACGCCACTCCTGCATTTTTCAAATTATATGATATAAAAGTAATTGAAGGTGAGATACCCGATATAAATAAAGAAGACCGGCGCACTGTTTTTGTTGTAAACAAAGCCGCACTGAAAGCATTAGGCTATACTTCAATCAATGGCGTTGGAGTGATTGAAGAAAATCAAAAAAAGGCTAATGCTAACGCTTCTCTTCAACCTATTGTTGCAGTAGTAGAGGATTATTTTGAAGGACATTTGACATCTGGAATCAAGCCTACTATTTATCCTGTCGGAGCACGGTTCAGTGGTGATCTCTATCAGATAGCTTATACACCCGGCAAAAAGAAAGAAGTGATTGATTTCTTACGTAATTTGGAATATAAACTCTATGGAAGTGAAGACTTTGAATATACTTTTCTGGAAGATGATATCAAAGCAATGTATACACAAGACCGCCAAACAGCCACTATTTATTCTATTTTTGCAAGTATAGCTATTATTATTTCCAGTCTTGGTTTGTTAGGGATTTCTCTTTTTGACATTCGCCAACGATATCGGGAAATAGCGATTCGTAAAGTGAACGGTGCAAGTGCCAAAGACCTTTACCGACTGTTATTCCGCAAATATATAACCGTTTTAATTATAGCATTTGTCATAGCTATTCCTTTGGCTTGTTATCTGATAAATACCTATACTCAGGATTTTGCAGTAAGGGCACCTGTCAGTATAGACATTTTTATCATATCATTGCTGTTGGTAATAATCATATCACTGGGCACCTTAGCATACCAAGTACAAAAGGCGGCACATATTAATCCGACGCAAATCATGAAAACAGAATAATTTTATAAAACAACGGAAATATGTTAAGGCATTATATAAAAATGGCAATGCGCCACTTATTAAAATATAAGATACAAAATCTGATATCTATCGTAGGGCTATCTGTCGGGATATTATGTTTTAGTATCTGTCTTTATTGTAGCCGGTTCATCAGCGAAGTAGATTCTTGCTTTTCCAATAAGGAACGCATAGCAGACATAAATTTATGTACAACACGGGGAGATTTGTATTCTGGTATTCCGGCAACAACGATTGAAGAATTGCGTAAACTTAGATTCGATGAGGTTCAAGATTTTACCTTTACCGTTTATCCCCGAGAGCGGAGTTACAACGTAGAGATAAAAGAAGGGAAAGAATTACCATACGATCATTTGATGACAATGGAAGTAGACTCTCTTTTTAGGAAAGTATTCACTCCCCAAATACTACAGGGATCATGGGAAGTAGCCTCCAACACCCCCAATGCCATTATACTGACCCGCTCTTTAGCAAAAAAGATTTTCGGTGAGTCAGAAAATCCCATAGGCAAACGTATGATATTGACACAACGTCTTTTTACAGCACCGGATACCACTCCTCGTACTGGAGGCATAACCTATACCATTCAGGCCGTGATAGAAGATATTCCCCTGAATACCAGCCTGAGTTTTCTTGAGAAACTGGATATGCTAACTTTGAATGACAGTGAAGGAACATTGCAATTCAACGGTCGTGATAATATGACCGGAGGTTTTGGTTTTGCTCTGCTACGTCCAGGTAAAACAGCCCGAAAATTAGAAGCCCGTTTTCGCTCCATAAATATGAAGCACTACATGTATGACGAAGAAACAGCTATAACCGCCTCACCCTTTGGAGAGAAATTTTGGGATAAGTCCATCGCTCCTTATTTTGCAGGAATAACCATGATAGTAGGCCTGCTGATCTTACTGACCGGACTTCTTAATTTCTTCCATTTTCTTATGGGAACTTTCTTGAATCGTAACCGTGAATACGGGATACGCAAAGTTATGGGCAGTGGAAACCAGCGACTTTTTTACCAACTCTTTGTCCAGTCTGTCATCATTGCATTCATCGCTTTCTTGTTTACGTTCTGCTTGATTGAAATAATCAGCCCCTATTTGAATTTCAATTTATTTAATTATGTTCTTATCATTGAAAAGAACCTCTTGTTTATACAGACCACAGAGTATATGATATTCATCTTATTTTTATGTATGATATTATGCTTTATAACTGTATTGCGCATACATTACACATCTATCCAGACAGAGATTCATGGCAGTGAGATAAAACGTCATAAACATGGAATGCGAAATATACTGTTAGGTATCCAATTTTTTATATGCTGGATTTTCGTCGCATTTACCGTAGCTCTTTATATGCAAGCGGAAAAAACGGAATCTACCCTATTCAACACATTGACTGAAAAAGAAAAAGCCAATATACTAAGTTTCTCCATAGATTATATGTTTATGAAGAATGAAGAGAAACTGGCTTTAATAGAACGTATATCCAAATTTTCCGGTGTACAAGACAAATTATTGGCAGACATCAGTTATCTGAAAGGTATATCAGGTACTGGGATGCAAATGGAAAAAGGTAACCCGGAAAGCAGTTTTGAAGTAAATGTCATGAATGTTTCCACTAACTTCTTCCAATTCATGAACATACCTTTACTATCGGGACACACATTAAAAGCCAAAGAGGATTTGGTAGTAGACAAAACATGGGCGGAACGCCAGAAAAAAGATCCGTTAGGAACTATTTTATACAATTACTCGGAAAGCTATACCATTTGCGGTATATGTGGCGATTTTATCGCCAATGTATATAATCAAAGTCCTGGATTTGTATTCTTACCCAGCGACTTCAATTATTATGTAGGTCATTGCTATCTGAAATGCGAGCCGGGGAAAACGGCTGAAATAAAAAAAATGATAGAAAAAACATTGCAAGAAACACTTCCGGAAAGTATTCACCCTCAAGTCACTACATTGCAGGAGGATATATATGAAGCACAAGCAACAGAAAATAAATTGAAAGGGATTATCCTGTTCTTTTCTATCGTCAGCCTGCTCATTACCTTGTTGGGAGTTTATTCGACCATCACATTGGATACGGAACGCAGACAAAAGGAAGTAGCTATCCGGAAGGTAAATGGAGCAGGATTGAAACAGATTATTTTATTGTTTGCCCGCCTTTATATAAGACTGCTGACTGTTTCCGCAGTTATTGCATTTCCATTTATTTATATAGTCATACAAATGTGGAAAAAAGCATATATTGTATTCTTTAATGACGGTATCATATATTGGGCAGGAATTTTCACCGGAATAACATTTATTACGGCCCTCACGGTATTATTCCGTATTCTGAGAATAGCACGAATTAATCCGGCAGAAGTAATCAAGAACGAATGATAAGAAATAGATTCAACTATGATAAAACATTGTCTGAAAATAGCAATCAGGAACTTAGTAAAGTACAAAGTCCAATCGGCAGTCAGTATTCTAGGACTGGCTGTAGGATTTGTCTGTTTTTCATTATCCCTTTACTGGATACATTATGAAATGACATACGACCATTTCCGCCAGGATGCCGACCGTATCTATATGGTACGCACTAATGACGAATATACGGAAGGGAAAATTTCAACACGAGTTCCCTATTCTTTAGCCGCTTATTTGGCCCAGCACTTTCCGGATATAGCAGTTGCCGCCCCCTTTCATCTCATTTCTGAACGAATCAGCGTGAATGACAAATATCAGGATGCCGTTTTTTCATCAGCAGACAGTGCATGGATGAATCTGATGGATATCCGGATTATTAAGGGAAACCGTAACTTTATGCTCCCCAAAGATAATGCCGAAATAGCAATCACTGAAGAAGCTGCAAAAAAATGGTTCAGAACGGAAGACCCGATAGGAAAAGAGGTGAAAATGCTCAGACGTACCAAAAAAATTTGTGCCATTGTCCAAGCTGAAAACAGACATACCAATTTTCCTTTTGACTTTATAGGCAACCCAGAATTGGGAAAAACCTGGTGGTATATCACTTGGAGCATACTGATTAAGGTAAAGCCGGATACAGACATTGAAGAATTAGAATCAAAAATCAATGCCAACCTGCCTGCCGAACTGAAACAAGTGACATTGACCAGAAAAACCGGCATTGAACGGATTATACTTACTCCGCTTTCCAAACTACATTATGCAAAAGATTTCCGAGATGATAAAGAAGCTGGAATAACTTTTCAGTATATCATCTATTTTTCAATAGCCGGTATATTAATCATAACGTGTGCGTTAATCAATTATCTCACCTTATTTATTAACCGCATGAGAGTCCGTCAACGGGAAATGGCACTGCGAATGATACACGGTGCCAACATCCGCTCGCTTGTTTCTCTCTTAACTGTGGAATTTTTGCTTCTGTTGGCGTGTGCAGTTACTACCGGATTTCTGCTGATAGAAATATGCTTTCCATCTTTCATAGAACTTACAGGAATTGATACAGCAAAATCCTCTTTATACGGAGAAGCCTTTCTTTTCATCGGTTTGATCTCCCTAATTATATTGACTGCCATTATCGGACTTTTATATATACTATATCATCGTTCCCTACACCTCTCTTTGCGTTACAATACCGGAAGGAGTACCGGTACACAGTTACGTAGAGGAAGTATAGTTCTTCAATTGTTTGTCTGTTTGTCTTTTATAGGATGTACCGTGTTGATAAACCAACAATTGGATTACCTGCGTCACCGCGATTTAGGATTGAAAATTAAGAATCGGGGCAGCTTCTCTGTTATGGGAGACATGGATTATACTACTTTAATAAGAAAAATAAAAGAACTTCCCATGATAACCGAAGTTATGCAACCTGACTATTACCCCATAGTATCACAACTGACAGCTATCGGACAATTTGACAATTGGGAGGGACTGGATATTCCTATTGATACGCCAGTTCCGGTTAAGTTATTTTTAGGGAAAGAAGATTTTTTCCGTTTTTACGATATCACCTTATTAGCCGGTGAATGGCTTGATGACCTATCTACTTATGAAGACATCATTATCAATGAATCACTGGCGCGCCGAATGGGATGGAGCCCACAAGAAGCCATCGGCAAACATATTATACAATCATACATTACCTATACAATTGTCGGCGTAGTGAAGGATTGCCATTATGGAGCACCGACTTTACCCATTCCCCATACAGGCTTTCTGGTTGGAGAACAAATGGGATTAATGCAGCGTTCTGCCGGTATCTTATTCAAATATAAAGAAGGAACGTGGAATGAATGTCGTAAAGCCCTTGAACACCTTTACCAGACCGAATGTTCTCCTGAGAATATCTTGCGTCTGAACAGTGAAGAAGAAGTATATAATAATTACCTGCGTTCCGAAGAAATGCTGACCCGGCTGCTTAGTTTCGCGTCTTTAGTATGTATTCTTACCGCCATGTTCGGCATTTATTCTTTAGTAACACTTACTTGCGAACAACGTCGTAAAGAAATTGCAATACGTAAAGTAAATGGAGCCACAGTATGGAGCATTCTATTCCTGTTTTTCCGGGAATATCTAATCATGCTTTGTATTGCTGCACTGTTCGCTTTTCCAATCACATACGTCATTATCAAGCAATGGATATTAAACTATGTCCGGCAGGTCAGTATCAGTCCATTACCATTCATCCTTATTCTTATAGGGCTGGCTCTGACAGTCATAGCAGGAATCAGTTGGCGGGTATGGAAAGCAGCCAACGAGAATCCTGCAGAAGTAATCAAAAACGAATAACTTTTAAAATATAAGATTATGATCAAAACAGTAAACTTGCAGAAAATCTTCAAAACAGAAGAAGTCGAAACATGGGCATTGAACAATGTCAATCTAGAAATTAAAGCAGGCGAATTTGTAGCCATCATGGGACCATCCGGTTGTGGAAAGTCCACCCTGCTGAATATCCTCGGCCTTTTGGACAATCCTACGGGAGGCACTTACGAACTGAACGGAACAGACGTTTCCAAATTTACCGAAGCACAACGCACCAATTTACGTAAAGGAGTCATCGGATTCGTGTTCCAGAGCTTTAACCTGATTGATGAATTAAATGTATTCGAAAATATCGAATTACCCTTATTGTATATGGGAATTCCGGCGACAGAACGCAAACGTCGGGTAGAAGATGCCATGAACCGTATGGCTATTGCTCATCGAGTAAAACATTTCCCACAACAACTATCTGGCGGACAGCAACAACGTGTTGCAATAGCCCGTGCTGTAGTAGCAAATCCGAAACTGATTCTAGCAGATGAGCCTACCGGTAATCTGGATTCCAAGAACGGCAAGGAAGTAATGGAACTTTTGACCGAGCTGAATAAAGAAGGAACAACAATTGTTATGGTTACCCACTCCCAACACGATTCCGGCTATGCAGGAAGAACCATTAATTTGTTTGACGGACAGGTGGTGAATGAAATAAAAATATAAATTAATTTATCATTGAGGTGGTTTAACCACCTCAATGATAACAAAAGGATATTATAACAATGAACATCTTCTTAAACATCAAACTTATTGTCCGCAACTGGTGGCGGAACAAACTTTTTTTTCTGATTTCACTATTCAGTCTTACAGCTGGATTAGGATGCACCAATCTGCTTATGACTTTTTTTATCCATGAATATAATGTGGAAAAATATAATACCGACCGTAACCTCATTTATCTATTACGTCAAGACTCTCCAATGGAAGAAGGTATTAAAGTAGCCTACTCTACCTCAGACGCAGCCACACAGATAAAAGAAAAATATGCTGAAATTACAGATATTCTGCATGTGAACGGAATGTCTGGTAATCTTTGCAAATATAATGGAACAGATATCAAACAGTTTCTTTTTATCAGTGCCGACTCTACTTTAAATCAATTTTTCCTTTATACAACTTTAGAAGGCAGCCTGGAAGAAGTCCTCACGACCCCGGACAAAGTTGCTGTAAACAAAAGATTTGCTCACCGACTTTTCGGAAATCATTCCGGAATTGGAGAAATCCTGGAAATAATCAACGAAGAAGGACAAAGTAAAAGTTATAAAGTAGCAGCTATATTAGAAGATCGTCCACAATCTTTTCTGCATTTTGATTTGCTGACAGGACTATCCGACAAATCATGGGGAGGTCCCGTATTATTAAAACTACAACCAGGTGCATCTCCCTTAGCTTTACAGGAAAAAATTAAAAAAGACAAGATTCCAACTTTAGTACCGGATTCACAATATTATATTGATCCGATAAAAGAACTATACTTTAATACTGGAAAAGACAGTAAGCAGCAACAGTTGGCTTTCTTCCAACACTGTGACGTATTATTACTATATATCAGTCTGATTTCAGCCCTGCTTGTACTTATCATCGCTTGTTTCAACTATACAAATCTGACTCTCTCACGTATCATGCAGCAACTTAAAATGATACATATAGAGAAATTGATGGGAGCAAAATCAAAAGAAATCCGCAGTCAGTTATTTCTTGATGCAGCACTTACCGTTTTATTTGCATTCCTGTTATCATTATTGCTTATTAATGACATGCTGCCGTGGTTTAATGATCTGTTGTCTACCCACCTCTTCTTCTCTTTCTTTTTCAGCTGGCAAGTTCTACCTTTACTTTTATCCTTCATTTTCTTCATGGCTGTCATTCCCGGTCTGTATATCAGCCATAAACTCTCTCAACAGACTTTGAGCAAGTATCGGCAAACTTATACAGGAAGGAAAAAGCAACAATTTATATGGTTGCTTGTTACCATCCAGTTTATATTTTCAATCGGGTTAGTGTATGCAACCACTCTTACACAAAAACAAATGAATCTAATTAAATCCCGTGCATACCATTACGAAAATACAATAGAAATAGGAAATGGCACCCTTCCTCTGTTTCCGCTCTATCAGGAACTGAAACAAATGGATGGGATAGAGTCTATAAGTCTTTCCATGAGTTCTGTACTTTACTGTTGGCTTCGTGAGCTTCCTATCCGACAAACAGACGGTAGTATCCAACATAATTTTATAGCACACATCCCTACTGACACAGCTTTCTTCCAAACCATGCATATCCGACAAATTGCCGGAGTATCTCCCTCCCAAGCCTGTCGGGAATATACTCATCCGGCTTTTATCAATGAAAACCTTGCGCGTCTGCTGAACATAGATGTTTCCCACATAGGCCATAAACTAAATGAATTTGATGGATTCTCGGATTCATTAAGTATTATTGCAGGTATTTTCAAGAATTTCCCATTTAACTCCCTGGAAGAAGAAATCGGTGGTCAACAAATATCTATTGGAACAGAACAGGATTTAATTCAGAAAGGAACATTCATACAAATGAAACTCATTCCTGAATATTATAAAGAAACATTGGTATCTATTGAAAAATTATGGAAGGAAATGAATGGTGACAGAGGTTTCAAATATGTAGATATGCATAAAGAATTTATGTTGCGTAATAACAAAGTAATTATACTCTCCCGAATCCTTATCAGCTACTCATTTATTGCATTGGCCCTGACCTGTTTTGGCCTGTTCGGTATTTCATGGTACGCTGTACGTCATCGTACCCGTGAAATTGCAATCCGTAAAGTGCATGGTGCTTCCAATTGGGAAATAGTATGGTTACTAAACCGTTCTTTTCTATGGCAAATACTAGTAGCATACATCATCGCTATTCCGATAACGTGGTTATTAATGCAACATTGGCTGGAGCAATTTGCTTATCGAATTTCAGCCACACAATGGAATTTCCTGACTCCTATTCTTATTGTATTGGTAATTACAACCATTACGATAACAATACATAGTTATCTTAGTGCACGCACTAATCCGGTAAACAGCCTGAAAACTGAATAGCAAACGTCTATGTATATGTTCTTTTTTGCTGAAAAAGCACCAAACTTACAGAAATCACAACAAGGATTATGCCCAAAGCACTGTATGTAGTAAAGAGTTCATTGAATACAAATACCCCTACCAGGACTGCCGTAAGAGGTTCCAATGCACCCAATAAAGAAGTCAACGTCGGTCCTGCCAATTTTACAGCCTTCACCAACGTGATATTAGAGATCGCAGTTGCAGGAAGTGCCAGTCCCCCAATATAGAGCCAAGTGATTACATTGGTTTCCCAACGGACCCCCTTATCATAGAAAAGTCCTCCCAGCAAAAAGAGCAAGGCTCCCAACCCCATCACATAACAAGTTAATACCGTAGAATTAACTTCCACTGCTCTAGTTTTTCTTATACCTATTATATAACCGGCATAAGAGAAAACCGATATGCAGGCCGCTATCAATCCCACCATTCTATTTCCACCATTATATTCTATATTTCCGGAAGATAAGAAAGATGCTCCTACTAATGATAAAACGATAGCAGCGAAAGTCACAATAGACTTCTTTTCTCTAAAGAAAACGGCCATTGTTACTGCAACAGCCAGCGGATACATAAAATGGATGATAGAAGCAACACCACTTGCAATATTCTGATAAGCTATGACAAGACTGAACGAAGTAAGCGCACGCAGCAAGCTCAGTCCGAAAATTGTTTTAAAATTTTTATACCCTATATGAAAATCACATTTGGTAAGAAAAGCAAAAACAAGCAAGACAACTGTAGCAACTCCCCAACGATAAGTCAGCACTTCAAAAGAAGAATATCCAATAGCCAACAAGCTTATGGAAAAAAACGGTGCCAATCCGAAAGTCGCAGAAGACACTGCTGCATATAGAATACCTTTTATCCGATTCATGTCCTTTTCAAGTAAAACGGATACAAAGATAGACAATAATACATAATAAAAAACAGGTTGCCTTTACAAAGGCAACCTGTGATATCTTATTTTATGATTTCCAACTTCTTAAAGCACTTGGTCAGTTTATCCACAGCATAGTCAACTTGTTCCTTTGTATGAGTAGCCATCAAAGCAACACGCACCAAAGTATCTTGTGGTGCACAAGCTGGTGGAATAACAGGATTAATAAATATACCCTCGTCAAATGCCAGCTTAGTCACTTCGAATGTCTTGTCCGTATCACGAACATAAAGTGGAATGATCGGACTTTCAGTATCACCGATTTCAAAACCGGCCTGACGGAAACAATCCAAAGCATAATTTGTAATCTTCCACAAATTCTCACGACGTTCGGGCTCACTCTTAAGGATATGAAGTGCAGCACGTGCAGCAGCTGTTGCAGCAGGAGTATTACTTGCAGAGAATATATATGAGCGTGAGTTGTGACGCAACCAGTTGATTGTATCTTTATCCGCAGCAACAAAACCACCGATAGAAGCCAGTGACTTTGAGAATGTACCCATAATAACATCTACCTGATCTGTCAGTCCGAAGTGATCGCAGACTCCTCGCCCGTCACGACCGAACACACCCAAGCCATGTGCTTCATCCACCATGATACTTGCATTGTATTTGTCTTTCAAACGAACAATCTCAGGCAAGTTAGCCAAATCACCTTCCATAGAGAAAACCCCATCCACCACAATCAGTTTCACAGATTCCGGTTTACACTTCTGAAGTTCTTTCTCAAGGGCTTCCATATCATTGTGCTTGTATTTCAACTGGGTGGAGAAAGAAAGACGACGTCCGTCTACGATGGAAGCATGATCACGGTCATCGCAGATAATGTAGTCATTGCGGTCTGTCAGGCAAGATACCACACCTTCATTTACAGTAAAACCGGTAGAATAAACCAATGCATCATCTTTCCCTACGAATTCCGCCAATTCCTTTTCTAACTGAACGTGCAGATCAAGCGTACCATTCAAGAAGCGTGAACCTGCACAACCTGTACCATATTTACGGGTTGCAGCAATAGCTGCTTCGATAATCCGTTCATCGTAGGTTAACCCCATATATGAGTTGGAGCCAAACATCAGCACCTTTTTACCATCCATGATAACCTCTGTATCCTGATGGCTGTCTATCTCACGAAAATAAGGGTAAACGCCTCTTTCCATGTATAGTTGAGGCAATCTGAATTTACTTAACTTGTCTTGTAATAATCCCATATCCTATTGTATATGTAAGCCTCGTCGGCCTACTTTAAAATAATGTATATAAACTCACTAATACATTCTGTTTTCAAGGTGTTCCCGTCAAAACAGGCTGCAAAGATAGTAAATTCTACAACCGATTGTACTTTTTTTCAAAAAAATATTTAGGGACATCAAAACTTTTAGGATTTAGGGTAGTTATAAACAAAATGTATTACTTTTGCGTTTAATAAAGAGCTAAACTACCAAAGTAAAAGTATGACCACAAAAAAGAAAATTGTATTTGTCGTTAATCCTATCTCGGGGACACAGGGGAAAAGAGCCATATTAAAATGGATTGACGAACGTATAAACCGTACACTTTATGATTATACGATTGTCAAAACACAATATGCCGGCCATGCTGAAAAAATTGCGGCTGCAGCTGCCAAAGAGAAAGTAGATATAGTAGTAGCTATTGGAGGAGATGGAACTATAAACGAAATAGGACGTGCACTGATACATACGGATACAGCATTAGGTATTATACCTTGCGGGTCGGGAAACGGACTAGCGCGACATTTACAAATTCCTTTGGAGCCCAAGGCTGCTATTGACATTATAAATGAAAGTTCTGTTGCCTGTATTGATTACGGAAAAATAAACAACATACCTTTTTTCTGCACATGCGGAGTAGGTTTTGACGCATTTGTCAGCTTAAAGTTTGCTGATTCAGGCAAACGCGGACTACTAACCTATCTGGAAAATACCTTGCATGAGAGTCTGAGTTACAAACCTGAAACTTATGAAATAGAAAATGAAGAAGGAACGGTAAAATACAAAGCTTTCCTGATAGCCTGCGGCAATGCCTCCCAATATGGGAATAACGCATATATTGCTCCACAAGCCTCGTTAACCGATGGTTTGATGGATGTCACAATATTAGAGCCATTCACAGTGTTGGATGTTCCTTCTTTATCTTTTCAACTTTTCAACAAAACCATAGACCAAAACAGCCGGATCAAGACATTCCGTACTAAAAAGATTAAGATACATCGTTCAAAACCCGGAGTAATGCATTATGACGGAGATCCGATCATGGGAGGAAAGGATATTGAGGTAGAATTGATTCCACACGGACTCAACATCATTGTTTCTGATAAAAAAAAAGAGAACGAACCTTTTAGTCTCTTACAACAAATATCCGAAATATTCAGTGGTATGAAGCCTAAAGCTGAAACTTTTGCTTTCCGGCACAGCCATTTATTTGAGCTTAACAAAAGTTTATTGCGTCGTCTATCCAAAAAACAATAAAAAATATCTTTTTTCTGAACATCAGTAAAGACTCTGCCAAATAAAAACAGTTTCTTTGATGATGTTCAGAATAATCCACCCTCTACATTTTCAAATAAAATTCTTTAGTCAAGGCTATATATTCTTCACTATACACATGACGTGATAATTCGATGGTCAAATCGTCTGTAATACACTTATCCACAGAGAATTTGAAAGCAAGCAATACCCGTCTGGGTTCAGTTCCAAGTTTTGTATGAATTAAAGTCTGGTGTGAGAGATGTAATCCGTAACGAGTGGCAGCCATCAAAAAAGATTCTTTACCATCAGCAGGAATAATCACAGAAAAAACACCTTCGGAATGAAGCAAACGGGCGGCAGATTCTGCTAATTTATCAAAATCAAGAAGATCTGTATGCCGAGCGATATTACGCTGCCTTTCAGGGCATTTCAATGAATCGGTAAAATAAGGAGGATTGGAAACAATAACATCAAAGAGTGTTTCCGATGTAAAATGACAAATATCCTGCAACTCCACTTCTATCCTATCCTGCCACGGAGATGCCGCCACATTTCCACGAGCTTGTTCCACAGCATCCGCATCTATATCAACTGCTCTTATCTGGGCATTGCACCGCTGTGCCATCATCAAAGAAATCAATCCGGTCCCAGTACCAACATCTAAAATATTACGGGCAGAAACCACATCAACCCAAGCTCCCAATAAAACTCCGTCCGTACCAACCTTCATGGCACATCTATCATGATAAACAGTAAATTGCTTAAAAGAAAAATAAGGATTTGGCATACTATATTTATTAAATTAGCTGTCAAAAATAGAAAAATCCATTTAATTACTCCAATTATTAGGAAATATTTGATTTTTAAAACTCAATTAGTTCCCATGAATTTTCCTTATTCGACAAGGAATGATTAACTTTGTCCCCGTTTTGGGCATTGGGCTCAATTTAACACAAGAGGAATAAATTATGAAGAGGAATAAGAAAGAGGATATTTTGTTGAATACTGATAACGATGACATCTCTATGTTAGCTGAAATCCAAACGGATCCGGATGAAGTAACTGCTATGGAATTTAATAAAGAAATACCTGTTATGCCTTTACGCAACATGGTAATGTTTCCATCTGTAGTAATGCCTGTAACCATTGGACGCCCCAGCACATTGAAATTGGTAAATGCTGCATACAAGAAAAAACTTCCCATAGCGGTAGTTTGTCAGATACAGGGAGACATGGATGATCCTGGTTTTAATGATGTGTACCATGTAGGAGTTATTGGGAAGATTCTCCGTGTATTCGAAATGCCAGGTGGAAATACCACAGTAATTATGCAGTCAAACGGGCCCAAAGTACATTTGGACAGTATCACAAAAACATCTCCATATTTGAAAGGAATAGTGACTCCTATTCCAGAGGCAAATGACCAACTGGAAACGGACGAATTCAAAGCATTGATTGACACCTGCAAGGATTTGACGAGCAAGTTCATAGAGGCTTCCGAGAAGATGAGCCCGGATACTGTTTTTGCAATCAAGAACTTGGACAATCCGGAAATTTTGGTAAACTTTATTTGTGCAAACTTCCCTATTCCGGTAGAAGAAAAGATAAAATTGCTAAAAGCTGGCGATTTGCAAAGCCGCCTGTATATGCTGGTCAAGATCTTAAATCGTGAAGTACAATTGGCTGATATCAAACAAAGCATTCAAATGCGTACACGCGAAGATATTGACCGTCAGCAACGCGAATATTTCTTGCAGCAACAAATTAAAAACATACAGGATGAACTGGGTGCCGGACAGGAAGATGAGATAGATGAACTCCGCCAAAAAGGAAGAACCAAAAAATGGAGTTCGGAAATGGCAGAACTTTTTGAAAAAGAAGTTTCCAAATTGGAAAGGACAAATTCCCAATCACCAGATTTCAATGTGCAACTTACCTATTTGCAAACCCTGTTAGGATTACCTTGGAATGTCTTTACCACTGACAACCTGAATATAAGTAATGCCGAAAAGACATTGAACAAAGACCACTACGGACTAGAGAAAGTAAAGGAGCGTATCCTTGAACATTTAGCAGTGCTGAAACTAAAAGGTGATATGAAATCACCCATCATCTGCCTTTATGGTCCTCCGGGAGTCGGTAAAACTTCTTTAGGGCGTTCCATAGCGGCATCATTGAAACGTAAATATGTACGTATGTCATTGGGTGGTGTGCATGACGAAGCCGAGATCCGTGGCCATCGTAAAACTTATATCGGTGCCATGCCGGGCCGTATCATCAAAAGTTTGATAAAAGCCGAGTCCTCTAATCCGGTTATCATTTTGGACGAAATAGACAAACTGGGCAGTGACCACCGCGGAGATCCCAGTTCCGCTATGCTGGAAGTGCTTGACCCCGAACAGAACAACACTTTCCACGATAACTATTTGGATGTAGATTACGACTTGTCTAAAGTAATGTTCATCGCTACGGCAAACAATTTGAGCACCATCCCTCCTGCTCTGCTGGACCGTATGGAGTTGATAGAGGTCAGCGGATATATCACAGAAGAAAAAGTAGAAATAGCTCGCCGGCATCTTGTCCCCAAAGAACTGGAAGCCAACGGCATTAAAAAAGAATATGTGAAGTTCTCTAAAGCTGCCTTGGAATGTATCGTAGAAAATTATACTCGTGAAAGTGGGGTACGCGAACTTGAGAAGAAGATAAACAAGGTAATGCGTAAAATAGCGTTGGAATTTGCACGTGACGGCTATGAAGTGATGCATGAAATAAAACCTGCCGATGTACGCAAATACCTAGGCACGCCAGAATATAGCCGTGACAAATATCAAGGAAATGAATACGCCGGTGTTGTCACAGGGCTGGCGTGGACAGCTGTCGGAGGTGAGATCTTGTTTGTAGAAACCAGTTTGAGCAAAGGAAAAGGCGGTAAACTGACGTTGACCGGGAACTTGGGTGATGTAATGAAAGAATCGGCTATGCTGGCTTTGGAATATCTTAAGGCACATACCAAACTGCTGAATTTACAGGAGGATATCTTTGACAATTGGAATATCCACATCCATGTACCTGAAGGAGCTATCCCCAAAGATGGTCCGTCAGCCGGTATCACCATGGTAACGTCATTGGCATCCGCCCTCACCCAGCGTAAAGTAAAAGCAAACCTGGCAATGACAGGCGAGATCACATTACGTGGAAAAGTCCTGCCCGTAGGCGGTATCAAGGAAAAGATTCTAGCCGCCAAACGTGCCGGAATCAAAGACATCATTTTATGTGAGGAAAACCGCAAGAACATTGAAGAAATTCAGCCGATGTATCTAGAAGGACTGACATTCCATTATGTCACGGATATTAAGGAAGTATTGGCTTTAGCTCTCACCAATGAAAAAGTAAACGGTGCCATTGATTTTAATATTACCAATCAAAAAACAGAAGAAAAGAAATAAATATGACTTTTGACTTACAATATACAGACCCTAAATCGAATGCCCGTGCCGGATTGATAACGACTGACCACGGGCAAATAGAAACCCCCATCTTTATGCCTGTAGGCACATTGGGAACGGTGAAGGGCGTGCATTTGCATGAGTTGAAAGAGGACATTAAAGCGCAGATAATCCTAGGAAACACTTACCACCTGTATTTGCGACCGGGACTGGATATAATAGAACGTGCCGGAGGTCTGCATAAATTCAATGGTTTTGACCGTCCTATGCTGACTGATAGTGGTGGTTTTCAGGTATTCTCTTTATCAGGTATCCGCAAAATGAGAGAAGAAGGTGTGGAATTTCGCTCACATATAGACGGTTCGAAGCACTTGTTCACTCCTGAACGGGTGATGGACATTGAACGGACTATCGGTGCAGATATCATGATGGCTTTTGACGAATGTACTCCGGGAACCGCAGATTATGAATACGCAAAAAAATCAATGCAGCTTACCCATCGTTGGCTGGACCGTTGCATAAAACATTTCAACGAAACCGATCCCAAATATGGTTATCAACAGTCATTATTTCCCATAGTGCAAGGCTGTGTTTATCCCGACTTACGCAAACAATCAGCGGAATATATTGCCTCCAAGGGAGCTGACGGAAACGCCATCGGTGGCTTAGCCGTAGGTGAGCCAACCGAGAAAATGTACGAAATGATAGAGGTTGTCAATGAAATCTTACCCAAAGACAAGCCCCGCTATCTGATGGGAGTCGGTACACCGGTAAATATACTGGAGGGTATAGAACGCGGTGTAGATATGTTTGATTGTGTAATGCCGACCCGGAACGGACGCAATGGAATGTTGTTCACTAAAAACGGCATAATGAACATGCGCAACAAGAAATGGGAGGATGATTATTCTCCTATCGAGGCCGAAGGGGCATCGTATGTAGATACCATGTACAGCCGTGCTTACTTGCGCCATCTGTTCCACGCACAAGAACTGCTGGCCATGCAAATCGCTTCTATCCACAACTTGGCATTCTATCTGTGGCTAGCAGGCGAGGCCCGTAAACACATCATTGCAGGAGATTTCTCTACGTGGAAACCAATGATGGTAAAACGCTTATCTACAAGATTATAAATTACTAGAAATGAAGAATTGGTTCAAGACAAACACAGATTCATCCCCAAAGGATAAAAAATGGTGGAAGCCGAATATCAGTTGGCTGAAACTGGATAAATGGGTGAAAAGACTGGACATATATATCATTAAGAAGTTTCTGGGAACCTACTTTTTCGCTATTGCATTGATTATCTCCATTGCAGTAGTGTTTGACGTGAACGAAAATATAGACAGGTTCATCAATAATAAAGCTCCGCTGAAAGCGATTGTATTTGATTATTACATGAACTTCATCCCTTACTTCTCCAATCTGTTCAGCCCCTTGTTTGTCTTTATCGCTGTTATCTTCTTTACTTCCAAGCTGGCAGAAAACTCGGAAATCATTGCCATGTTCTCCACCGGAATGAGTTTTAAACGAATGATGCGGCCCTATATGATTTCGGCTGCAATCATTTCCGTTGTTACTTTCGGACTGGGAGCATACGTCATACCTAAGGGAAATGTAACCCGTTTGGATTTTGAGGACCGTTATAAGAAAAAAAAGAAACAGGAATATGTGCGGAATGTGCAACTGGAAGTAGACAGCGGAGTCATTGCCTACATAGAACGTTATGAAAATTATAATAAAACGGGATACCGCTTCTCCTTAGACAAGTTTGATGACAAGAAACTAGTTGCCCACCTTACTGCCCGAAGTGTCACTTATGATACAGCATCTGTACACAAATGGACAATCAAGAACTATATGATACGTGAGATGGAAGGTATGCGTGAAAAAATCACTCGTGGTGACCGTTTGGATACGATCATTAAAATGGAGCCTCAAGATTTCCTGATTATGAAAGGGCAGCAACAAACCATGACAAGCCCTGAACTGAAAGAATATATAGACAAGCAGAAAAGACGCGGGTTCGCCAACATAAAGGAATTTGAAATTGAATATTACCAACGTATAGCCATGTCCTTTGCCGCTTTTATCTTGACAACCATTGGTGTTTCCTTATCATCCAGAAAAATGAAAGGAGGAATGGGACTGCATTTAGGAGTAGGGTTAGCACTTAGTTTTTCATACATTTTGTTCCAAACAGTGTCAGCAACCTTTGCTGTCAACGGAAACACCCCTCCTATTATAGCGGTATGGATTCCTAATATACTTTACACATTTATTGCTATCTATTTATACAGAAAAGCTCCTAAATAATTATAGGAGCTTTTCTAGTTTTTGACGCCAATCCTCGCCGTTCTCCGGTTGCATCGTAATAAAGCCCAGTTCTTTACCAATAACAATATTGGCCGCACCGTCATCTACAAATATTGTTTCAGCCGGATTCAGTTTACTATCTTTTATCATATAGTTAAAGATGCCAGGATCCGGCTTGGTGGAACCGGCTTCGTAGGAAGTGTAAATCTTATCAACATAAGCGTCCAATGGCTTTCCCGCAGAAGTAAATGCATTACTCCTCGCCCATCCCATCACATAAGGATTGGTGTTGCTCAATATATATACCTTGTACTTCTTACGAAGCTCATTCAAGTAATCCAATTTATATTGCGGCACGTCCGTAACAAATCCTTTCCACCCATTTTCCACATCTTGATAAGTCAATTCTTTCCCACAAATTTTACTCAATTCACAGCGGAAAGTTTCAGCGTCCATGTTCCCATTTTCTACTTCCTGAAAAATCCCCTGCTGATGGTATTTCCCTAATAAACTGTCCGCTTCCCTCACTCCTATCCGCTCAAACGCCTTTACAGCCTGTTCACGGTCAAAGCTAATGATAACCCCGCCGAAATCAAACACAATATTCTTAATCTGTTTCATAACCTTTTTATTTATCCGCCGTAAAGGTAAGCATTTGATTGTGAATGATAAATGATGTAAGTCAATAAAATACCATATAGCAAAAAAAACCGCAGATTCCATTGAGAATCCACGGTAATTATTTTTGTTGTATTTTTCTTCCTTTCGGAAATGTTCTCTCAATTCAAATAAGAAGAGAGTTCGGATACGGTGATATCCTTGGCAACAATAACGCCATTTTCATCTAACAAAAAGTTCTTAAAGCCTCTTTTCAAGCGATAAGTCTGATATAGATCCGATGAAACACCAGCCAATTCCACAAAACAATTAGAAGTTGATATCTGGTCTTTTTTAATGGTTTCGTTAAATATCGACTTGTATTCATCAAATGAAACGGAAACCATTTCTACATTGTCGGCCTGCGCGATGGCATGATTCAAAGTAGCATTCTGCATCCTTGACAGAGCATCATAGCTGGCCCAAAAACTTAGCAGTACATATTTACCTCTTAAATCCTTCAAGTCAATCAACTGCTTTTCGCCACAGATAGTAAATGTAGGAGCCTTGTCTCCTATGGTCAAGCCTTCTGTCGGCGTGTTTTTCCCTACAAAAGAGAATGAAATCAAGGAACTAATAATTAATACAACAAAAATCCACTTTACATTTTTAATCATGTAATTCGATCTTAGTTAATACTATCCGAGACTGCCCTTAAACAGTGATTTCCACCCGGAACATTATCTTTAGTACTGATAATCAATACCATTTAAATTAGAAATCTGCGACAAAGGTAAGGAGTTTTGAAATCAACTCCAAGATTTTTTCTCAAAAAATATGTTATATAGCATAAAATCATCCTTTTCATCGAGAAAAAAGAATGCAGAAAATATAGCTGATAAGGATTTATTTACGTACTTTTGCAATATGTAAATAGCAACCACAAAGTATGAATAATAATACTGAACTTATTTTAATCAGAATTACCGGTCTTGATCGGCCGGGATTAACCGCTTCCATTACGGAGATTTTGTCAAAGTATGATGTTACCATTTTGGATATTGGCCAGGCCGATATTCATAGCACCCTGTCATTAGGCATTTTATTCAAAAGCCAGGAAAAAGATTCAGGTAATATCATGAAAGAGTTGCTATTTAAAGCTTCCGCATTAGGCATCAATATCCGTTTCTATCCCGTTACTGTGGAAGAATATGAGGAATGGGTAAATATGCAAGGCAAGAACCGGTACATCCTGACTTTACTGGGACGCAAGCTGACAGCCAAACAAATCGCAGCAGTCACAGGAATATTAGCGGAACAAGGTTTAAATATTGATGCTATCAAACGTCTTACAGGGCGTATTCCATTGGATGAGCGGAAAGCGAATGTACGGGCTTGTATCGAATTCTCCGTCCGTGGCACCCCCCACCAACGGGAAGAAATGCAACAGGCGTTAATGAAACTGAGCAGTGACCTGGAAATGGACTTTTCTTTCCAACTGGACAATATGTACCGACGTATGCGACGCTTGATTTGTTTCGATATGGATTCCACATTGATACAGACAGAGTGTATAGATGAATTAGCCGAACGCGCCGGTGTGGGTGACCAAGTACGAGAAATCACAGAACGCGCTATGCGTGGAGAAATTGATTTCATAGAAAGCTTCACAGAACGGGTGGCTTTGCTGAAAGGACTGGATGAAAGCGTAATGAAAGAAATCGCAGAAAACCTTCCCATCACCGAAGGTGTGGAACGTCTGATGTTCGTGTTGAAAAGATATGGTTACAAAATAGCCATCCTATCCGGTGGATTCACCTATTTTGGTAATTATCTGAAAGATAAATTCGGCATAGATTACGTATATGCCAATGAACTGGAAATAGTAAATGGCAAATTAACCGGAAGATATCTGGGAGATGTAGTTGACGGAAAACGTAAAGCCGAACTGCTGAAACTGATCGCTCAAGTAGAACGTGTGGACATAGCACAAACTATTGCTGTAGGAGATGGAGCGAATGACTTACCCATGTTGTCCGAAGCCGGCCTGGGTATAGCATTCCATGCAAAACCCAAAGTAGTGGCTAACGCACAACAGTCCATTAATACGATCGGATTGGACGGCGTCCTCTATTTCCTAGGTTTCAAGGACTCTTACCTGGAAGAACGTGGCAAACTCTAAAGAAAGAAGTAACTATATATATGAAATTTTCAGAACTAAATTTAGAAGAAGGGGTGCTTCAGGCATTAGATGCCATGAGATTTGAAGAATGCACTCCTGTACAAGAACATACCATACCGGTCATTCTTGAAGGAAAAGATTTGATCGGAGTGGCACAGACCGGAACCGGCAAGACTGCCGCATACCTTTTGCCCGTTCTTAATCAATTAAGCAAAGGCGGATATCCGGAAGATGCCATCAATTGTGTGATCATGTCACCCACACGCGAATTAGCGCAACAGATAGACCAGCAAATGGAAGGTTTCTCTTATTTTCTACCGGCATCCAGCGTAGCTGTTTACGGAGGAAACGATGGTGTGCGCTTCGAGCAAGAAAAGAAAGGTTTAACTTTGGGGGCCGATGTAGTCATTGCTACTCCGGGACGTCTGATAAGTCATCTCAGCCTAGGTTACGTAGACTTGTCTAAAGTTTCTTTCTTTATTCTTGATGAAGCGGACCGTATGCTGGATATGGGATTCTCGGATGACATTATGCAAATAGTGAAATATCTGCCGAAAGAACGTCAGACCATCATGTTCTCGGCCACTATGCCGGCTAAAATACAACAATTGGCAAAAACGATCTTAAACAATCCGGTAGAAATAAAATTAGCGGTCTCAAAACCTGCGGAAAAGATTATCCAAACGGCTTATATCTGTTATGAACGCCAGAAATTGGGAATTATTCAATCCCTGTTCCAGGATCAAACACCTGAACGGGTCATTATCTTTGCCTCTTCCAAATTGAAAGTAAAGGAGGTGACACAAGCATTCAAGCGGATGAAACTGAACGTAGGTGAAATGCATTCAGACTTGGAGCAGTCCCAGCGGGAACAGATTATGCGTGAATTCAAAAGTGGCAGAATCAATATCCTGATTGCTACCGATATTGTTTCGCGAGGAATAGACATTGACGATATTCGTTTGGTAATCAACTACGATGTACCACATGACAGCGAGGATTATGTACACCGCATCGGCCGTACAGCTCGTGCCAACCATGATGGTTGCGCCATTACTTTTGTCAGTGAGAAAGAGCAGACCCAATTCAAAGCTATTGAAAATTTCTTGGGTAGGAATATCTATAAAATCCCGGTTCCCGAGGAATTGGGAGAAGCGCCCGAATACAACCCGCGAAGTGGCGCCGGTCGTAGCAATCACAAAGGTGGCAGTTCCAGAAAACAAGGCAATTATAAGGGGAAAAAGAACGGTACGCCCAGTGCCAATAATAGAAGAAACACCCCAAAAGAATAGACGGAAGAGATGATATCTAAAAATCATTGGAGGAAGACGGACTTGTTTTCCTCCAATTTTATTTTATGAAGAAAGTCACTTCATGGCTCTCTGCAAAATAGATGCGGGGCAATCACAAACATCCATTATATGTATTGCTTGTAGGATATATAATCTTTCACCTGTAACATTACTAACCTTACAACCCACACATTAGTAACGTATGAGGTGACACGTTACTAACCTTCCGGTATGCACGTTACTAACCTTTCAAACGTCTTGTTCCTTTCAGAAAAGAACAAGGTCTTTAAAAAAAAGAACAAGACGTTTTCATTGAAAGAACAAGAGCTTTTTAAAATTTGACCTGTTGTTTTTTCCATAACGGCATCTACATGCCGAAACACCTTATTTTTCCTTCAGATCTTTCAGCTATTCCGCAAACGCCCTGCCCATCGGCATTCCGACTGAAGGATATGCATTGTGAAATGTTTCAGCCGAAAAATATCCTTCAGGAAAACCGATTCCCCAAGAATCGGAAGAACCACCAATCCGCCTGAAGGATTCCAATCTCCAGCTGAAGAATTCCCGAGCCCAATCCTTCAGCCGGAATACCGATGGGCAGGGCATTTGCGAGCAGACTGAAGCTTTTGAAGGATTTTTCGGGGTATTCTCTATAGAGCATGATAGCGACCAAATAGTAATCGCTAAACGAAAAAATGACATAGCCACGACTACCTTACCAACTCGAATGCAAGTCCTCCATCCTTGCCAGCAGTGATATTGACCATATAACAAGATGCGCCGTCAGGTACGCATACCGTGGCCTGATAATGATACCCTTTAGAATCGACGCCCATAAAATCCATATCCGACAATATAGCCCATTGCAAGAAATCATCCGGAACCACCCCCTTGAACATCTGCTTGGTGATATCTTTGGCATAAAGACTCTTCCTGCCTTCATACACGCAAATGTGTATGATATTGTCATAATATACATTATCCACCCCAAGTCCTTCCTCCGAAACTCCCGGACGCATTACTTTAATCTTTGACGGGTTAATGTACACATATCCGCGATAACGGACATTATCGTATGTCACCACCGAATCTTTCTTAATAACTTCGTTATAAACAGGGATTTCCCGAGTATGGATAAATGCCAGAGAATCATTCTCTGTATCAGACTTATGCAGACGTATCACATCTCCCACAGCCGAATGAAACCAAAAAATATGCTCCCCCTGCTTCTCAATCTTATAACCATTAGTCCGTGCACCATACGTAATCAACGAATCGCCTATAATTTTAAAAGCAACGGGAGCTGTAGCGGCATCTGCATAAAACAGGGTGTCGCCTTTCACCCTCAGTAATGCCGTTTCCGTATTATCGTCCAACCATATACCTTCCAACAAAGATTTTGCCTCCTTGTTCTCTTCCAGGGCGGATGCTTTTTGTTGCGGAGTTCCACAAGAAGACAGCGCAACAGCCAACATTATTATCGAAAAACGTTTGTACATGGTTATTCTCTCTATTTTATTTATCGACCGATGCAATGATAAACAAACCCCATTTCCTGTAGTTCGTCACCATCATAAATATTTCGTCCGTCAAGCACTACAGGCTGTTTCATCGCCTTCTTGATTACTCCCCAGGTAGGAAGACGGAACTCTTTCCACTCGGTTACCAGAATCAACGCATCCGCATCAAGAGCCGCATCATACATATCGTGCGCATAATAAACCGACTCTCCTATCCGGCGGCGGGACTCATCCATAGCAGCAGGATCGTATGCGCGGACATTGCAACCCGACTGTTTCAATTTCTCAATAAGTACCAAAGCCGGAGCCTCACGCATATCGTCCGTACCGGGCTTGAATGCAAGTCCCCACAAAGCCACTGTTTTGCCTTTCAAATCTCCATTGAATACCTTTACCAGTTTCTCGAACAAAATGCCTTTCTGATTCTCGTTCACATCTTCCACCGCTTTCAACACCTGCATGGAATAACCATTCTGCTCGGCAGTCTTAATCAACGCCTTCACATCTTTCGGGAAACAAGAGCCACCATAACCGCATCCCGGATACAAGAACTTACGCCCGATACGACTGTCGGAACCTATTCCGTCACGTACCATATTTACATCAGCTCCCACCAGTTCGCACAAGTTGGCAATATCGTTCATAAAGCTGATACGGGTGGCCAACATGGAGTTTGCCGCATATTTAGTCATCTCGGCAGAAGGAATATCCATGAAAATAACGCGGAAGTTAACCAGCATGAAAGGTTTATAGAGCTTGGTCATCAGTTTTTTAGCCCTTTCCGACTCTACGCCCACTACTACACGGTCCGGACTCATAAAGTCGTCGATAGCATTACCTTCTTTCAAAAATTCCGGATTAGAAGCCACATCGAAATCTATCGACTCCCCTCTTTTCTCCAATTCCTCTCGGATGACCGCTTTTACTTTTCGTGCCGTACCCACAGGCACCGTACTCTTGGTCACGACCAAGGTATATTTCTTCATATTAGCACCAATCGTCTTGGCAACTTCAAGCACATAACGCAAATCAGCACTTCCGTCTTCATCAGGAGGAGTGCCCACTGCACTGAACACAATATCCACATTGTCCAGACAACTCTCTAAAGAAGTGGTGAAATGAAGACGTCCAGCCTTTACATTACGCAAGACCATATCTTCCAATCCCGGTTCATAAATAGGAATAATACCCTGTTGCAGATTAGCAATCTTATCCGCATTTACATCTACACAAGTTACGTCTACGCCAGTTTCGGCAAAACATGTTCCGGTAACAAGTCCTACATACCCGGTCCCTACAATCGCTATATTCATTTTATTTAATTCGTTAGTCTAACTTTTTCGCTGCAAAATTACAATAAATTATGAGTGAGTTGTTATTTTCTTCCATAAAAGTTGCGCTGAAACGGAATAAAAATGCTAATTTTGCGATATGATTGAATTGGCTAGACATATAGAAATTCTGTTACTGGAAAATGACTGTGTGATTATTCCAGACTTTGGCGGTTTTATAGCGCACTATCAACCGGCACGGTATATCAAGGAGGAAAATCTTTATCTTCCCCCTGTACGTACTATTGGTTTCAATCCCCAATTGACTATAAACGATGGTTTATTAGCTCAATCGTATATGCAAGCTCATCACACCGATTTTCCTGATGCCACACGCATGATAGAAGAAGAAGTAGCCGGATTGAAAGAACAACTATACCAAAACGGATGTGCAGAAATGCATGGTATAGGGGTCTTACATTATAATATTCATAGCACATACGAGTTTCATCCCAATGAGGACGGTGCATTATCACCTACCTTATACGGACTTAGTTCGTTTTCTATCACCAGATTAGAATATCTTACTTCAACAACGTCTGCAACAACCAGAGAATTACTTCCCCAACAAGAAAAAAGAAAGAGAACAGTACGTTTCAAACGTCAGTGGATAGGAAATGCAGTAGCTGTGGCAATAGCTGTAGTCTTATTTTTCTTCTTGTCTGTTCCGGTAGAGAACACATATGTGGACAAAGGTAATTATGCTTCTTTAGGTACGGATGGTCTGTTTGACGCCATTCGTTCCCAATCTTTGGCAACGACCTTGATAACCGTTCCTTCCAGACCGCAGCAACCCAAGAAGACGAATATCAAAAATAATCAAAACACGTTGAAACCTGTAACTGTAAAAGTAGAAAAGGTAGGAAAAGCACAAGAAGCAGTACCCAAGAATGCTGTTGCAGCAAATTTGAACAGTACAGAACAGCCAGTTGCCAAGCCTGTCGCTGTAAGTAAACCTGCCCTTGAGAAGAAAGAAACAGCAACACCTTCGAGCAGTAAAAAAAATAATTATTATATCATCGTATCCAGTTTACCGACAGCCAATGACGCGCAGCAAGTACTTAATGAGTACAAGCAAAAAGGATATAAGGATGTAACAATCATAGAAGGTAACGGACGTTATCGCCTGTCTTTGTGCAACTTTGCAGATAAAGCCGCTGCTTATAAGAAATTAAATGAACTGAAACAAAATGATGCATTCAAGAATGCATGGATATTGAGTTCTAAATAAACAAGATTATTTTTTATGAAAAGAGTTTTGTGTCCCAAATGTGACAACTATATAACTTTTGATGAAACCAAATATACAGAAGGCCAGTCGTTGGTCTTTGTATGTGACCATTGTAAAAAACAATTCAGCATCCGTATCGGAAAGTCCAAACTGAAAGCAACCCGTAAAGAAGAAATATTGGACGAACAAGCCAATAAAGAGGATTTTGGAAGTATCGTAGTAGTAGAAAATGTATTCGGATACAAACAAGTATTACCCCTGATGGAAGGTGACAACCTGATAGGACGCAGAAGCAAAGGCACTGAAGTGGATATTCCCATCGAAACATCAGATCCGAGCATGGACAGACGGCATTGTATCATTAATGTGAAACGCAACAAACAAGGGGAAATCATTTATACCCTGCGTGATAATGACAGCATTACAGGAACATTTCTGATGAACGAGATTTTGGGGAACAAGGACCGGATACGAATCGAGGAAGGCGCTATCATCACATTAGGTGCGACTACGCTGATTCTGCGTGCCACCGAGAAGTAGAACAATGAAACGTATTATCTTAATCACAGGAGGCCAACGTTCGGGAAAAAGTTCATACGCGGAGAAATTGGCATTAAGCTTATCACCCACTCCCGTTTATATAGCTACTTCCCGTATTTGGGATGAAGAATTCCGCCAACGCGTTATCAAACATCAAGAAAGACGCGGATCGGAATGGACGAATATAGAAGAAGAAAAAGAACTAAGCCGCCATCAAGTAAAGGATAATGTAGTATTGATTGATTGTGTCACCTTATGGTGTACCAACTTTTTCTTTGATTTGGATGCGGATGTAGAGGCTGCATTACAGGCAGTCAAACAGGAGTTTGATAATTTTATCCGGCAAGATGCCACTTTTATTTTCGTAACCAATGAAATAGGTTCCGGAGCAGTATCCGAAAACGCCATTCAACGCCGCTTTACAGATTTACAGGGCTGGATGAATCAATATATAGCTTCAAAAGCAGACCAAGTATATTTGATGGTATCGGGAATTCCTGTTCCTATAAAATAATAAATACAATGAAAAACTTTCATATTGAGTATCCCGATGAAAGCTTTCGGGAGGCATTGATAGACAAAATCAACAATTTGACAAAGCCCAAAGGTTCATTGGGTGTTCTGGAAGATCTTGCATTGCAAATCGGATTAATCCAACAAACCCTCTCCCCTACATTAAGCCATCCGCACAACGTACTTTTTGCAGCCGATCATGGTATAGTAGAAGAAGGGGTAAGCAAGTCTCCCAAAGAAATCACTTGGCAACAACTAAGTAATTTTTTGCATGGAGGTGCCGGAGTTAATTTTTTATGCCGCCAACATGGTTTTAAGCTTGTATTAGTAGACTCAGGGGTCGATTACGATCTTCCTTACGAGAAAGGCATTATCAACTGTAGCGTAGGACGTGGCACGCACAGTTTTCTAAAAGGCCCCGCTATGAGTATGGAAGAAATGGAATTATGCCTGGAACGTGGAGCAAAGATAACGGATATGATTCATGCAGACGGTTGCAATGTGGTCAGCTTTGGCGAAATGGGTATTGGTAATACCTCCCCCTCTTCTATCTGGATGCATTTGCTGACAGGAATCTCATTAGAGCAATGTGTGGGTGCAGGAAGCGGACTGGATTCAGAAGGCATCCGTCATAAATATAATGTATTGAAACAATCGGTTAACCATTATACCGGTAACGGTTCCGTAAAAGATATCATCGCTTGGTTCGGAGGATATGAAATGGTTATGGCAATAGGCGGCATGCTCCGGGCAGCAGAATTAAGAATGATTATTCTAGTGGACGGCTTCATCATGACCAATTGCATTCTAGCCGCCTCAAAACTTCATCCGGAAGTTCTCTCGTATGCCATATTCGGACATCAGGGAGATGAAATCGGTCATAAACTAGTATTGGATGCCATGAAAGTGAGCCCTTTATTAAATTTAGGTCTCCGCTTGGGAGAAGGAACAGGAGCGATATGCGCTTATCCTATCGTCGTTTCCTCTGTAAACATGATGAATGAGATGGACAATTTCGCCCATGCCGCCATCACTAAATATTTTTAACCATGAAACTGCTTGCCTCCCTCATTTTTTTCACACGCCTTCCGTTTTGGAAAATAGCTAATGTACCACCTGTTTACTTTAAACGAGTAGTGGATTACTGGCCCTTTGTAGGATGGCTGACAGGAGGTATCATGGCAGGCACTCTATGGATCACTGCAGAATTTCTACCTGTACAGATAGCTGTGCTCATGGCGCTGACCGCCCGGTTACTAGCAACGGGTGCTTTACACGAAGATGGATTGGCAGACTTCTGCGACGGCTTCGGGGGCGGTACATCACGTGACAAGATTCTGTCTATCATGAAGGATTCACATATCGGCACATACGGAGTGCTCGGATTATTATTCTATTATGGATTGATGTGGAATATACTCACCACACTTTCTGTACCCTTGGCATGTGCGGCCATACTAAGCGGAGATGCCTGGAGCAAGTTTTGTGCCGCACAAATCATCAACACGCTTCCATACGCCCGTAAAGAAGAAGAATCGAAAGCGAAGGTCATATATGACCGTATGAGTCCAGGTATTTTATTATCCGCTTTTATGGCCGGAACCCTGCCTATGCTTTTATTACTGGATAAAGGATACTGGTGGGCAGCCATCGCTCCTGCTATGATGTTCATCCTTTTAATGTCACTCATGCGCAGACGCCTGCAAGGATATACCGGTGATTGTTGCGGAGCGACTTTCCTATTATGTGAGTTTTCTTTTTATCTAACTATAAACTTAATCTATACAAACCTATGGTAATATACTTAATGCGTCATACTGCTGTTGATGTTCCGCAAGGTGTTTGTTACGGACAGACGGATGTACCCTTAAAGCCGACTTTTGAAACGGAGGCAACTCAAACGGCAGCCAATTTACAAGGTTTATCTTTTGATAAAGTTTATACCAGTCCGTTAACCCGTTGTGTACGCCTGGCTACCTTTTGCGGCTACCCGGATGCAGAACGGGACGACCGCTTGAAAGAACTAAACTTCGGAGATTGGGAAATGCATCGGTTCGATGAAATTGCCGACGCTAACTTGGAAAGATGGTATGCAGATTATCTGCATGTAAAAGCGACCAATGGAGAATCTTTTGAAGATCAATACCGGCGTGTTGCCGGTTTTCTAGACGAGCTTCGCCAAAAACCGTATGAACAAGTCGCGATCTTTGCTCATGGCGGCATTTTACTGAACGCACAAATTTATGCAGGTATCATTAAACCCGAAGAGGCATTTAGCGCACTCACTCCTTATGGAGGAATTGTCAAGATAAAATTATCGTGATGCAAGAACATATCGCTTATTTATTTGTTCTATTTATAAAGACAAATAAATATGCTTACTCATTTCCTAGATTTATTAGCTGTTCTTATAAGTGTGACAAGCCTTTTGATTGTCACATACGGAGCGTTGATAGGTATTATTTCTTTTTTGAAGAATGAAATACGACGCTTTACCGGAGGGTATTCCATTACCAATATACGAAAACTAAGAGCCACATTCGGAACTTATCTGCTTCTTGGCTTAGAATTCCTAATAGCTTCGGATATTTTGAAAACAGTATTGGAACCAACCTTGAATGAATTAGCCCTATTGGGAGGTATTGTTGTTTTAAGAACCATCCTGTCCGTGTTCCTCAATAAAGAAATAAAAGAATTGGAAAGTGAAGAAAAATAAAAAAGAGCGGCAAACGGGACTCGAACCCGCGACCCTCAGCTTGGGAAATTTAAAATTTAAAATATAACATACTGATTATAATACATTTAAAAAATCATTATTTTTATTGTGACGTTTTTGTGATTATACTACATTATTTTCTTTGATTTGTGAAGATAAATATTGTTTCCCTTATTACAAAAAATAACCGGCAATTAACGCCGGTTATCGTGATAGTATCTTATAGCCTCATTGACATATAATGATACTGATTGCTCCTTATCCAAGATAGCAGCTACATCCTCCTCTATCGTGACAAATATTTTTCTTACACCTCTAACCTTGGGACGTCTTGGCACACCATTGCTGTCCAATATCCTATATATTGTCTGCTCAGACCGCACCCCTGTTTCTTTTATTATCTCTTTAATCGCTATCCCTTGTTTGTATAGGGACAATACCCTAGACTCTTGATCTAGGGTAATAGAACGTCTTCTTGCCATAATTAATATATTAACGCATCCTCTATTCTTGCTGACAACGGTTTTCCCAACTGATCCTTTACATTAGACCGTTCCAGCTCTATACTCAACCCATCCATATCAATTCCTGTTTCTTTAGCAAGATCCATTACTTGTTCCTCATCACGTGCAATAGCGTGATACAATATCGTTGCCTCATGATTTTCATCGTAGATATTATAACTGTTCATAATTATGTTGTTTTTATTGTTATTGATCGGATTAGAACTCAACAAATATCAATGTTTCCATGGAATCTGATTCTTTCACCCACATGTGATTATGTCCGAAACCGTATTTAAAATAGAGCTTTAAATATGGATATATTACGCATAACGAGTTCATGCAGCCTCTTAATTCATCTTCTGTAATACAGGAAGTTATTTCGTTAAGAATCTTAACGAAAAGATTCATACTTTCAGGCTCACAGTTCATTAGTGGTTTTTCTATTATCGCTTTCATAATCTTCTATTGTCTTTTAATTATTCATTGTTTTATTATCACAATGCAAATATACTACATTGTGATGTAATAGCAAAACAAATCACAATATATTTTCTTGCATTGTGTAATATTTAACATTTAGATAAAAAAAGAACAGCCGCCAGCAAAAAGCACAGCAGCCGTTCAATCCACGTCCTACTCTCTATCCCATTCTCCCGAGAAGACAATAGCAAAGATATCAATTCTAAAACGAAATACAAAAAGAAAACTATATTAATTAGTTATGGAGAGCCAATTTTGAAACAAAAACCAATCTTCTTAAAAAATTGCCATTAATGCAATATTTTTTACTTGCAGGACAAATGAAGAGAATTAATAATATGGCAAATCAAACGGTTTTGTATTTTTATTGACAAATGAAAATAGAGATGGACCGAAGTCTGAAAAACAAGTATAAAACAGATAGCCTCTATAGATTTCTACTGCCTGAGGTATTTTTCCGAGTATTTTTGAGATTTTATTTGATTTTGTTTTACATTCCTGCGCTTAGAATATATTTGGTTAGCCCTTGTCAGATCCTTGATGATTGTTTCATCAAACACTTCCGAATATATCTCTGTAGTCTTGACCGATGTATGCCCCAAGAGTTTTTGGACGGTGGTTATCGGAACGCCTTGGTGAACCAAGAGAGTGGCACAAGTGTGTCTGCTTGTGTGGTAGGTGAACTTCTTGCCGATATGCGCCATTCTTCCCAGTTTCTGCAATGTTCGGTTGGTGTCGGAATTGCAGCCTAATGCAGCCAGTTGTTCGATGCTGTCGTACTTCCGCATTATGCCCAGTGCCTTTCCGTTAAATAATAGATATAGCGGGATATTAAGTTTCACGCCTGTTTTGACGCTGTTTAGGACCAACCATTCCTTTCCGTCAACTGTTACGAGATTCTTACAGGTAAGTTGTTTAAAATCGGAGAATCTCAATCCGCAATAGCAGCAGAAGAGAAATGCGTCCAGTATGTGCCGGCTGTTGTTCTTCCTGTCCGGCAGTTTAAGTCTTTCTAGCTTTTCCAAGTCGGCGGGCATCAGGAAGTTATGTTCCTTCTTCTCCCTCTTGATCTTGAATTTACGGAAAGGATATGCCTCCTGTAATATATAGCCTTCATTAATCGCCTCATTCACCAAGGTACGAAGTATTCTCATGTGTTTCCCTACCGTGTTTACTTTCAATCCCTTGTTACGCAAGAATGCGTCAAACTCCTTTAGAAACGTATAATTGATGTCCGTGAACTCTATCACGTTCCGAAATTCCTTCAATGTGGCTACTGTGCCCAGCATGTTATCCTTGGTTCCTGGTTTCCTATCGGAATTCACTATAACCTGTTGGGCGAACTTAAGAAACGAAACCACGGGTTTTACCCCCTTCCTTACAGCTTCCTTCAATGTGGATAAGTTAGATTCAAGACCTCTCTTCCAATAGCTTAACTCTATAGCCTGTAATTCCAATATATGCTCATATAGCATTGCATTAAGTTCTTGCGACTGCGGATGGTTGATTACTTGGGCACCATCCTTACTCCAACATTCCGGCTTTAGATAGACATTGGTTTTAAAGTATACCTTCCTCTGATTCAGATAGGCTTCTATTTGTACAAGGGCTGTCCCCTGTCGGTTTAACTTGTTTTGCCGGTTATAAACTAAACGATATCTGATCTTCTCTAACATACTCAACTTTTTGTTTTTAAAGTTAAAAAAATTCTTCTGCATTTACAAAATAAACCACAAAAATTGTTCTGGGGGAACTTCTGCCGGATTCTTTGGGATTTTTAAGAGGATATAATAATCCAGCTTCTCTTGATACAAACATTAATGGCATCTATAATACGAATGAAAGTGTTCAGGGAACATGGCCTTTATATGCTCATAAATATGGTGTACTAGTTGTCCTATGTTCAAAATCATTTGGTGCCGCTCAAATTTACATATCGGATGGTACCGAAAATATTTATGTGAGAAAATCATATAACTTAGGAAAAACATGGGGAGAATGGTTACTTATTAAAGGAGTAAATATTACCTAATTCCCTCTGGGGGGATTGGCGAACCGTATCTTGGGTATAAAAAAACGGGTGGTCCGGTACAAGCCGGTTCCACCCGATCCTGATATGCACAACGCCATGTGCGGTGCAAAGGTAATCCATGTTTCTAAGAAGCCAATACAAAAGTTCTAAAATCTCCCCACTCTCCGTTCAAACAACGTCTGAAACCAGCAACATCAGCTCCCAAGCGGAATGCCATTTGAATTACATATCCTTGTCCATCGTTAAAAACTATCATTATGGAATAATTGAGAACAACACTAATTCCATTATATCCGATCACATGATACATTCCGCTTGCAGTTGCACTATTTACCTCTTCGTCTGTACTTAATATACCTTTGGGCATAAACGGGAACAGCTTCAAACTGTTCATTAGTCCCCCCAGAAGTACAAAATGTAAGATCTTAAGTTATAATTTCTATACAAAAGCGCCTTCGTATTTTGCCCATTTTCCCCAATTATCTCCTAATTTTTGTCTTATATAAAAAACATTATCATTCATCGGAATGTATATTTGAGTTATAAACAGAGACCCAAAAACCAATAATCCTCCCCATGCCCTATGACCGTTAGGAGTATCTCCGCCAGTTAATCTGTCATCAATAGTATAATATCCAACCTCAGTTGCTGATGCAAATGAGGTTGGAGATCCTTTATCCCCTAACATTTGATTTATCCCTATCAGTCCCCCCAGATCGGGGTTGTAGCACGATATCATGTTGGGAAACTTGGATTAGCTATTATATTCCATTCGCTCCATTTACCATTGTTTGCATTCATTGTACGAACAGCTAAGGCGCCATTCCCGGTCACTTGAAAAACACAAGCATTATTATTATCCATCCTAAATACTAGAATAAGACCACCTCCTGAAAGGTTGTCAGTAATGTCCGCACTAGGTCGGTATATACCGGTTGGGGCTTGTAGTATGCTTCCTTCATATGTACTTCGTGTTCTAAACCACGTATCATTTATCCCTATCAGTCCCCCCAGAAGCGTGAATCAGCTATTCCTTTGTTAAAAAGAATACCATGATTGCCAACCTTGATTAGCCCAATTCTGCCTATATTTTGGTCTGTTTGAACCTTGCATTTCATAAACGATTTGTACAACAAGGACATTAGCTTTAAATACTATTAGCCCACCATATTTATATGGAGAATCTTGACATCCATCTAAACCGTACATTCCTGGATTAGTATAATCGTCAATAGACATACTGGATGTTATTTTAACCCTTTCAATAAAGCCGCCCTTCCAAGCAAGTCCGTTGTTGTTTTCGCTCACAAGAGGTAAAAGTTCCCCCAGGTCGAGATTATGAGATTATTTCTGTCAAAAAATAATGTATCTTATCCTTGGTGTTCTTGCTTCTGATGTTGTCATATTCAGATTTAATCCTTCATCGGATAATTTGTATGTTCCTCTTAGCTCCCCTGAAATTATACTATATTTTATCGTATTACTTTGGGTTGCAGATAAAGAGATGACTATAGTATATCCTCCATCTGAAATCGATAAAAGGCAGACTTCACCTAATGCCAATGTTACTAAAGTTACAACTGTTTCGGTCGATATATTTATGTTTTTTGATACCGACTTTATGTTTGGTATTGGCAGAAGTCCCCCCAGGATTGTAGCTAATTGCTGTTTTGTAACTTTTGCCACGTCATTTCCTTTTACAACCAACGCATAATCAAAGTCCGTCAACTGCGATACTTCATTTAATTTTTTATCTGCCATAATCGTATTTTTTTTAATTATTTATTACTACTTGATTTTCTACCACTTGAACATATCCACCCGAAACAAGATTTTCCAAATCGAATGCCATGCCTATTCCACTGTCACGGATACAGAGATAAAGGACTTCCTTATCGGTGTAATACTTGCCTTCTTCTAGCACCATGTTATGTGCCCAAGGTATAGGATCATCCAGTGTGCCGGAGTGCTCTATCTGCACAACCTTGTACAAGGATTCCGTACCCGTTCCCGGCTTCCAGTCCTCCTGCGGTGTATGTTTCTGTACAACCTCGTAGAGTGTACCATCATAACGGAACCGGAACGACACATCAACCTCCGTACCTATCAGATCCTCCCATGCCGGAAAATAGTCTTTCTTCGACAATGCTTCTTCTGTAGTAAGCCCGGCATTGTTGATATTCGCTGAGATATCATTGAGCAGCGTATCCACACGGTCAAGTGCTTCAACGTCTATAGCCGCCACATCAATAAATGATGCTTCGGCAATCATCTGCTCCTTCTGCTTCGATGTGATCTCTTTCCACACAGCCACATCCTCAGGGCTGTTTATTACTACCTGATTTTCAAATCTTCGTTCCGACAGAGGCATATCCTCAACCTGTGTCAGATAACAATCATAACCTGCTTGTAATATCATATCTTTTACTCAATTAAATCCATACGTGTTATATACCAATGGTTGTTAAAGGCCTTCATCTCCAAAACATAAGGCCTTGCCATCTGAATTTCTGTCTTATTGTTATATGATCCCGCCAGTCCGCAGAAATAGTTCGTAGCCTTGTACTTGTCCGGGTTCTTAGCCACCCTTGATGTCATGTCTACTACAAATTCCAGTTTCAATCCGTTCCATGATGATGCGGGAGGGAGGGTTATGGTTCCGCCAAGACCATCAGCAGAAAAGAATGTAGATCCCTGAGTGGAAGGATTCACAGTCATGTTACCTTCCGAATCAGCCAGACTATCCATATCGCTTCCCGGCGAATAGAAGAGAGTGGCGGTGATTATACCTGTCACATTTGCCTTCGTGGAAACAAATTCACCCAGTTCATTCACCCGGTACGGAGCACTGCCCGGAACACTACCGCCAGCCCATATCCTTACAGGTGTCGTACCGGCTTCCTTGCTGCTTCCTCCTGTAAGACCGGCTACAGCATTGTTATTTGAGTCCTTTATTATCAGTTCATTGCCTTGGACGAAATCAAGACTGGCGTTCTTGGCAATAACAAGACTGGTATAGATGGGGCCAACATTACTTAATTCCGTCCAGTAGGTAGTATTGGTATAGGTTATAGAAGATGAAGATGTATGTGTTTTAATACACTTATAAACATCCCATCCGTCTACCGCACTATTGTTTCTCACCATTACGATATCAATATACCGCGTGCCGCTTGTAAGGGCTTCGTCATTTCTGTACGTTACCCCGGTTGTCCATTCGGAATCCCGTATGATACAGCCCTGTATTCCTTGTACGCCCTGATCTCCCTTATCTCCTTTGTCCCCCTTTTCACCATCATCACCCTTGTCGCCTTTTTCTCCGGTATCGCCCTTCTCAGCCCATACGTCATATTCGGCTGTATTCACTTCACCCGTCAGCACATAGCCACCGTCATTAAATGTAAACCGGTTGCCGGCATTATCCGTCCAACACCATAAGGGAGGATTCGTAGTGGATGCCTTGGCTACATAAGAGCCGCCGCCCATCGAAACGACACCCATCTTGGGAACGACCATTCCGGTCTTGAACTGCCCCATCTGGGTGTAACCGTCACCCTTGTCGCCTTTGGATGCGATTTCCAACCAGTCGCCATTAGATCCCGGTACAGAGGACGAACCATCCTCATTGATACACGCCCACATGCTTCCGTTGTAAGACAAGCTGTCGTAGTAATCATAATGTACGTCAGGTATATAGCCTTCCTCACGGAAATTCAAAGTCTGCACAGGTGTATTCTTATCCAGCGTGTATGCAGATGTGGCATGGTCGGCGTTAGTGACATCGCCTCCGCCACCACTGCCGCCACCGCCGTTCTGCTTTATCTCTTCAACCTCAATGGAGATCTTGCTAAAGTTGCTGTTGATGCGGTCTGCCGTTTCGCTCCAAGTTCCTGTTTTGTTTATTGTATTAAGCTCCATATATCCTGTTCCACTTTTACCATTCCGCATCCGGATGCACTTCTACGGACAGATAGTTCATTATTCTGATGATTAGGTCTCGTATCATAAATATATGTTTTGAGTGTTACTGATAATTTTCCGAGTTATTCTACAGATTTATAATAGCTAATACAACCGGTTCATACGCTCTTCCTATTTCACGCAATCCACCGCTATCATAACTCGGATGAACCCCGTCTCTTCCATTTTGTAGAACTGTCGTAGTTGCATCGTATAAGTCACATAGTGATTTTTCAGAAAGTGAGCCATATCCATATATATTGTCCATCATCGCATAAACAGGAACAAGAGTAACATAGTCGCTATAAGGATTACCTGTATCATCGTTTCCTTCAAACAGTGATATGATTTCTTCGGCAAATGACAATACACTATATTTCTTAGGGCTGTTGTTGTTATTACTACCGCCCGAAAAAGTCATAAGTTCAGCACCATAAACCTCTAATCCAAAAACGAATTTAGTATCCGGATACTGGTTGTGAAATTTATCAATAATTTGTTTCGCACGTAATCTGGCTGTCTGTACACTTTCTGAATTTACGTCCTCATAAGACTTTACCTCGTTGTATCCCCACTGGAGAATGAAGATGTCAGGAGCATCAAATCCCCAATAATCGAAGTAGTATTTGAAATCCAACTCATCAGTTGACGGATTCCAGAACGGATTATACCTCGCATCATCCGCAGATGTGTATGTAATCGTTGCATCACCGGCCAGAGTGTTACCATTAGCGGATTGTGTTTTTGTGATTGTACCGCCTGACGGGAAATTCCCTGTTCCTGACGTATCATCTTCCGTACCATCACCATAATTAGGGTCTGAACTGAATTTCCCCAATTTTAGTTTTCCGCTATATTTACCATCACTCCCTGCTGTCAGTCTGAATCCTCTCACTACCCAAGATATATTATTCCCATCCAAGTAAGACGTACCGGGATAGCCTGTAACCGGTAATTCTGTAATCCCCGAAACGGTCAATATCTTTGCTGCCCCTTTGGGTTCCGTGATAAAGGACATGTTCCCGCCACTCTGTACCTCACCCCAAATATCTTCGGCATAACTGGAACCGGTAGTTTTAGTGCGGTTAATCATGGTTCCGATATATTCAACCGTAACATTATCTTCTTCAAGCAAATTTTTCAATTCAACTTGCCAGCCACCCAGATCAGATATACTATCCCCACTATCCAATATCTTAACTGTCTTATGGGATGAAGGATTGGCAAGTATATTAAATTTGACTTGCAGTTCTTGCAACAATTTTCCAAATTTTCGAAGCGTAAGCTTATTATTAAAAACAGATGCAGCTACGGGGACCCCTGACAATTGCCTGTCGAAAACCTTTAATGTGGCGTTTGACACTGAGAAATCAAAGTTATCATGACATGAGCACTTTATAGCCTGCTTATAATATAAATTATTTTGCCGATTGGCTTTGAAATACAAACTGGACGGCAATACTAATTTTGCCGGGAAAACTTCTTCATTTATAATTTGCTTAACTTCATCCTGTGTCGTTCCGCTGCCTATGCCTTCGGGTAAACTTTCCTCGCTAATTACATAATGAAAAGGCTCGTATTCAGTTGCGGTTGAACCATACTCAATCTGTCCTTCTGTCTTGTAATTTGAAGCTAAGAATGTCGCTCTGACATAGGCTGTATTACTTTCCAATGTAATGGTTAAGGTCTGTTTATTTTGAGTGGAAGTTATGAATGTCTTATCCGAATCGTATTGGCTGAAATAAATTGGCCCCAAAGCAAGGGGATGGGCTGTTATCATCTTTCCTCCCTCTACGGCTATATAACCGGACGTCACATAAGTGGTGCTGTTAGCAACAGTTCCATTCTGACGCAAAAATCCATTACCTGCCTTATCCGGATCAAATAAGTTTTTTCCGACCACCACTTTAGGCATTTGACTCTGTAATGTATCTAATGTTGCATTAGTATTATTTATCGCCTCTTCTTGTTTCGCAAACCTTTGCTCATTATCATAATTCTCTGTATATGGTTCATAGGATGTTGCAGTGCTTCCCTCAAAGAACATTGCATTATCAATGACAGCAGTTGATATGCTTAATCTGATGTAAGCAGCGTTTGACGGTGAGGTAGTCACGCCTGATTTGGCCGCTTCTTCTATCGCATTAAATTCTTTGTCAAACCAGACATTTGATGCACCGCCCGTATTCGTATTTTGGATATAATATGATGTATTTGGATTGACTTTGATATAGTGAGATAAAGACAGGGTTGAATTCGTTTTTAAATTACCTGAGGCATCAATATAATACCCATTCTTTACGGTTAATTTGTTAAATAAGTTCTTACCCAACGAAACACTTTTCTTATCCGCCATTTGTGTTTCAAGTTCTGTCTTATCAGCCGCCATTTGTGTTTCAAGTTCTGTCTTATCAGCCGCCATTTGTGTTTCAAGCCTCACAAACTTCTGCTCGTTATCATAGTTGTCGGTAAAAGGCTCATAGGATGTTGCCACATCTCCAAGCTCCATCTGCGCTGCACCCAACTGAGATTTAGATATTGACAGTCTTATATAAGCTGCATTTTCAGGGGTGGTAACAGTTCCGTCCTTAATTGCAGTCAATACTTTTAAATTATCGTCAAAGATAACGTGATATGCTCCACCAACACCTGTCTTACTAATATGATATTGTGTATTGCCTTCTATGGAGATGTAGACTGTTACGCAATATGAGGAGAGCTGTTTTAAACTTCCGTCTTGCCTCAAATAATATCCATCTGTCAGATTCGATGGATTTATAATATTTTTTCCGACAGAGTATTCTTTTTTCCCTGATATTCTAGCACCTATTTCGGATATTTCCGTAGTCAGGCTCTTGCGACCATTCGGGTTAACCACCGCATCGGTTGTGGTAGCCGGGTAAATGGTTTGGTCACCCTTGGTCAGCTTATATATTTTTGCCATAATAAATCTCCTATATTTTTAGATTAGTAACTGTTTCTTCTTCCTCTTCCGGTGGCAAAGGAGGTACAAAATCACTCAGCACATCTTCATATTCATTATCCGACAATGGGAACGCCTGAATCGAATTATATGCGGCATAATCGGGATAAGATGTTATTTCCACCGTGCTTTCATCGGTTTTCCCGGTAGTCAGTACGATTCCTGTATCTTCAACGGAAACAAGGTTGCAGATGCCATCCTGAAAGTCGGAATCGGATATGAAGTATTCACGTTTGACCTTCAGCATACCGGGAGAAAAACAGGGGTTGTCGAAAGCGACAAGTAGGTTGCCGTCTTCCATGCGGCTGCAACCCACATACTCATGCCCGTCAAAGGAGGCTATGAACTTTCCCTTGAACGGATTGAAGTAAGTGAACCGGAAAGGAGTATTCACATCCCCGTTCAAGTTCTTCTCTATGATTTTAAAATCGGACTGATAATTGATTCTCATAACTATAATATTGATGTTACATCGTCTATCTCCTCGGCTGTCAGGTAGCTGGATAAGTCAACACTTCCGCCACCTCCTGTCGTGCCAGTGGCACTCCATGTTCCCTTTGTTTTGCATTGATATATAGGACCCGGTATGGTATCCCCCACAACAGCCCAGTCACCCACAACAGGAGATGGAACAGCCTCTTCCAGCAATTTAAGAGTAGAAAATAATCCCTTGTTGCGGATGCCGTTCTGCTTGACCTTCTCCACTTCGGTAGAAGTCTTGCTAAAGTTGTTGTTAAGACGGTCTGCCGCCTCACTCCAAGTTCCTGTTTTGTTAATAGTATTCAGTTCCATATCACTTCACTTTATTTGGGCAACATGTTCTGATCCCATACAATCTCAGAACCTTTAACCATAATTATGCGTCCTCCCATTATCTGGGTCTGATATATATAACCGTCACTTCCTTTTTGCTCGACAACCATACTATCCGGGCGGAAATATAATCTATCACTGCTAGAAGGATCGAACATGGAAATACTGGGAATCATCCCTCCAAGTCCGTACTGTAGGGAGATACTGAACAGTTCTTCCCCATTATAATCATACATTCTGATAGACGGTACGGAATACTCATCCTCAGGGGATATTACGATCTTGTAACCATTGGATGATATGACATTGACAGTACCACTAAACTCTCCCTCTCCTTTTATCCAGATATTGCCATCCTCATCAATTTTAAAATTGCCGTTAGGTGACTTTACATTTTTAAAGATTCCGCTTTCCGCATTGACTTCACCTCTGAACTTACCACCTAGAGCATAGATATATCCTCTCAAAAACACATCACCGCCATGAGTGGCAACGAAGTTCGCCATGTTCGCCCATTCCGCATCTGTGGGCTGGTAATTAGGATCATTACGGAACCTCATTACAGTCAGAATCGCCTGTTCAAGTTTTCCTCCTGCCCAAAACGCCACATCATCATCGTCATTGTATATGCCGCTAACTCCGGCTGTGACCTTCTGTAACTTGCCATTCTTGTAATTACCCAGTTGGATCATATTGGCCAATATCAAACCGCCAAGGATGTCCACAGAACCATCCTTAATCGCGCTGGCGATATAATTGATTGACTGGAAACCGGCTGTTGCCTTGTCATTGTCAAGAATTGAAGGCTTCCAGTCAGTAGCGATGGTTCCACGCTCTAGCTGAAGGTCACAAACGGTTGCGGTACCACTGATAAGAAATATACCACTGCCATTGAAGGTGATCTTATGGGTATATCTCTGATAAGAGGATGTGAGAGGTTGAGAAACACTGAAAGAACCGCACGAAACAGACACAGACGTACCCTTTGCTTTATAACTGACAACATAACTTTCTCCTTTGATTAATGATACGGACTGGGACAAACTACCGATTGCAGCAGAGTACCCGGAGCCGGCATCACTGTCCGCAGATACGGTAGCCACACCCGTCCAATATTCCAGTTGCTTGCTAAAAAGTTCGGTATCCGCCGATAGCTCGGTAGCGGCAGACAGGTCCTCTGTTTCATAATCTCCCGTAAACCCGGAATTGCGCAACAGATTGACACTTCCGACAGCCGCATTGTCTATCGCATCCTTGGCCTCTTGGGCCAGATCAGCCGCCGCCTGTATCTCATCCGGCAAGCCTTCCATATTACGCCATCCGGTGGAGCCTTTTTCGATGTGGAACATACCCTTGATATCAACACCTTTATCCTGAGTGTATTCCATGTAAGTGGTACGGTCCTTGTCACCAATGTACGTATCTCCGTACACCTTCATCCGGGCCTTGCCAGTAGACCTGTCAAAATCAAAAGAAATGACATCTTTCCCGGTCAAGGTAAAATCATTAATACCCTGATACATGATGATGGACGGAGAAACTTCGTTCACCGAAGAGAGAATTATCGCCGCCTGTCTGGTGATATCGGTCTTATGGCCTAATCCCACGATATCATCACCTGCCACCGGAACATCGTTCTCGACATTAGGATCACACACGGTCTTGGACAGGTCTATATAATTCTCACCTACTGCTGTAACCAACCGCCAGTAATAGCGGTTGCCGACATGATGCGAAATGCCTGTCTTGATATTGCACTCCTGTGCGATGGCGAGAGATCCCGGAGTAAACTGGTTCTCTATCTCAATTCCGTCTTCCTCTTCCTTGAAATAACAACGGTAGACATCATCCAACTCATCCACACGGTTGCATTTCATGCCTGCATGGGAAATCACCTGCTCACCACCTACATACGTCTTCTTCTTTACTTCAAGCTCGTCAAAAACGGCTTTGACCTTGACATACAGATAATCAACAACAGCCTGTGACATACCGTTCTCAAGTACAGTGATTCCACTACCGTTCTTACCAATCAAAAGACCTTTCAAAAAAGTGATCAGACCGTTGGCCGTGTCGTTATTTATCTTTGAGATAAAATAACGGGATATTCTGCCAAGAATATCTGACACGTTGAGAGAGACACCCATCCTCTCACCTATGATATCCCCGGCTATCTCTGTAATCGTACTTCTCAAAGCGGAAACATTGGCGGACAACTTATCTGTTAGCTCCACGGATATATCATACAGGCAATTTTTATCCGCCTTACAAGTAAATGAGTTCACATACATGAAGTATTCCTTATCATTATACTTTATGTATATACGCGAGTTCTCATTCAACAGACCAGCTAACATACTGTATTCTGCAAGGAAGACACGTGAGAAACTTACGGAAAAAGAGAACTTCTCATCGTTGTTTTCAGACATATACTTTATCAACGCCTCATCTAATCTCTTCTCGGCGGCAAGCACAAGAGATTTCGGCATTTTAATACCTGTAATCACAAACTTATCCCCAACAGAAGGTTTATAGTTATTTGTGGCATTAGGCATAACAACCCCGAAAGTAGTATTGTCCTTTTTTACCGCAATCCAAACCTCATTTGTAGAAGTGTTTTGTTGGCTTTCTATATATTGGGATGTTTGTGAAGTAACCTTCTGTTCAAAATCTCCTGCTGGTAAGTTCCCGGAAGAATCCACCAATACAGGATTGAATGCCCTTCCCGGCTCATTGTCCTTATAGGTAACTCCTATTTCAAACTCGCAAGCAGCACAATTACCCGTAGTCATATTGATTACAGCCGTACCACCTTCCAAACCTTGTTCGAACAGGTTAAAACCGTAATCCCCATTATATATATGTAATTTTATGTAGAAATAAGAATGTACATACTCATCCGTGCCATTGAATATATTATTCCCTTCTCCTGTTCCGAGTTCGTCACTATCGTTATCATCAAAAGCAATATCCGCAATCTCACCAAATAACTGTCCCGAAGCGTTTGTTACATTTTCTATGGTAGGCTTTATATCGCTAAAATCTACCTTTATCTCTTTTACTTTCTTAGAAGAATATGTATTTTTGAAAAAATAGTAATCATTTGTACCGGGTATTTTATACGTATCGTTAAGTGCATTGTAGAATCTTTCCGCTCCATTTGTTTGTCTATAAATGGAAGGCATAAGGTTTTGCGTGCGTTCTATAGTACCTTTTTCATCATCATTCGGATAGTAGAAAGGTATGTTGTCAGAGCTACCAACACCAGTAACGCGATTGACGGTCTTATAATTGGCGTTTGTCTTTTTTATTGATACAAGCCCTTTCTTGTACTCGAAAGGAGTAGAAATTACATTCTCTGTATATCCTATGTGACAAACCTTACCTACAAAGTAATAAGGAAGTTCGTATATGGTATATATGGACTGTAACGCTTCTGCAAGGTATACGCTGTCAAGAGAAACAAGTTTGCTTTCAGAAGTAATATCTTCATCAATCACTATCGAATATCCGATACCCGATTTTGCCATTGAAGCGTTAAGGCGACCAACAAACTCGTTTATATCCCCCATGAACTTGACGGAAGTGGAATTGGAGTGATACGTGTCTTCCCCGGCTGTCACCACGTCCATGAAATATACGTTTTCCAGCACGATACGTTCTGAAACGAATTGAAGCTCATGCTTGTACATGATACTCTTGTTGTCCTTTGAGGATGTAGGCACTTGGTCAATATAATATTTTTCCCCCCTAAACTCAACAAACTCTTCTCCTGTCCATAGTTCGTCTAAGCATGAAGGATAGTTCAGTGTAGCGGTCAGTGTGGGAGTTCCTGCCATACGTTGTGCCGTATAGGTGTACTCACCTAATTTTGCAGGCATATCAGCATTCGGAAATTTTACTTTACTTCCTTGCGTATCAAGTTTTAATATGTACAGACTTTCCTTTTCCATTTATTCTTTTACCACATCAATTTGTTCCGTAACTCCTTTGTCCTTTTTTTGCTGTTTCTCCAACAGCTTTTGAGCCTCTTCCTTCTCCTTTGCTATACGTTGTTCTTCATCGGGAACGGATTCGGTGTTTTTCTCAATGGCTGTTTTTGTGGAAAGAATGCCGGCTTGCTTCATTGAGATAAGTATGTTATTATACTCCGTTGCGCTGAACGGTTGCCATATTTTGAACTTACAGCTAACACGAAGTTTTTTAAACTCGGTGACGGCATTAAGATTTTCACTTTTGTTTACAAGCTCTTTGGCAAGCCCTTCCTTGAACAGACGCATCATCTTGTCGGCGAAATTCTGCCACTCGATAACACCCTGTTGGGCGTTCTTCAAGTCCAAGTCACGGGTAAGCGTGATAGCCAGTGCGCTTATGTCACCGCTCGACTTGACATCCTTCGGTAAAAGGAAAGTGCAGGAAGTGTTTATCTGTATCTTCTCGAACAGGTCTTGCAGACTGTCAAGCATTCCTTGCGGACTGGGGGGTGCTTTAAACTCTGCACTTCCGTTCCCGTCCATTGACTTGTCCTGCAAAATGATACTTCCGGCAAGTTTCTTGGTTGTCTCGGATATATTTCCTTTGATATACAGTATTCCCCAGCCATGCCTTTTCTGAATGACAAAGAAGATGTTATAGATAATCTCGTAAATCTCAATAAGGCTTTGACCGTTGTTCCACGCCACATCACCACGTTTGGTGCACAATGGTATCTCGCTGAAACCGTGCTCAATCGGAGTTTCCCTTACAAAACCGTCCTCTGCGGCTTCTTCACCGTCTCTTGGCGTGTGCATACGGTACATGTAGGTATCATCGTAGCTGTCAATATATTCCACACCGTTTTCATCGGCATAGTAGACGCTTTCAAGAAGCCTGTCGCCGTTGTTGTCATTGTGCGATATGATAACGTAACCATCCTCATAGCTTATCAGACGGCATTTGATACGTCCCTTATAGTCATAATAGAACAGAAGTCCGGCATCGCCTGTGGCAAGCTGCGAACGGACTGCCTTTGTACGCCATCCATCCATATTCCTGTCTACCCAATACTCCTTGATTGTGGAATAGTTGGCTTTATCTTTCTCGGAAGGAGTGCCACCTCTCAAAGACAATGTACAGGGATTTCCGCAAAGGTAGATTACGTGGCTCGCCAGTATCTGTTCTTGGAAAGCTAATGCCGTGCGCTGGAACTTGATTTCCTGATATCCCCCATCTTCTAACTTGACGCAAATGCTCGGCAAGTTTTGATCAAATAATACCTCATGGCTCATCGGGTCAAGCTCTTTCAGAAACTTTTCCTGCGAAACGATATTCTTTTTTACATTCGGAAGCCTTGCCGTGCGTGTTTCGGTAATGGTTGCGGACTGACCGTCGGAATAGTCGTTTGTAGAGCAAGTGTCACTTCCTCTGAAAAACGGTTTCTTCTGCAACAAGGCATTTACGTTCCGCAATAGATATGTTTTTTTCTCTTCCCGTGTCATTTTTCCGCATCAATTAGGTTGTAATACTTCATACAGGCTTCCTTGCTCGGCATTGCAGAACACTCTCTCGAAGTCCATTTGCAGATAATGTCGTGCTTCTGCGGAACAACGATTATTCGCTTCTGCCCCTCTTCCTCTTCAATATTGAATTTATCGTTCAGCTTCACGCGCGCATCCAACACGACCTTACTTGCTTTGATAAAAGTGTCTGAATCTCCACTTGTTTTCGCATCGTCAGCAATCTGTTTCATCTCCGATATTTCTTTCAGCAATGCTTCTCGGTTCTCATCTTTAGATATGGTAGTGATAGCACCGATGCCGAAAGGTTTCAGTTTCTCGGCAAGCATGGATAACACCTTGTTTGAAGGCTTTTCATCTTCTTGGTAAGCAACCTTTGCGGCAAGAGCCTTATCTACGAAAGAATCACACATTACCAAATAGGCAACATCTCTTACCCTTGCTTCAATTCCTTCTGTTTTAAGGGAATTGAGAATATCCTTTATGTCATTGTAACTAATCATTTCCTAACCTAATACCATAAATGTTCATCGTAAATACTTCCTTCTGTCTGTGCATGGAACGCTTGTTTGGTTTCTTCTTCGTGATTGTAATACCCTGCTTGAATCTCATTCCCGTATTCAATGTTAGCGCACGGAAGCATTCTCATAGCGCATGGGTCTAACAAGTCCATCGATCTGCCTTTCCCCAACATCTGATTCATTTTCTTCTTGTTCCAAAGCCGTTTCTTTCCGCTCTGCATATCATCAAACCGTACAACAGAGCATTCTTCCATAAACTCGTTCTCAACCGTCACTTTGTATTTCAGGTTCTGGTGAGTGTATGTCTGTACGGCAAGTTTATCGTCAAAGGTTAGATTACCTTCCTCGATCATCTTGCATAATCTGATATAGCACATATCCTTTACTGTCATTGCGGTAAGTTGGTAAAGCCCGAAAGGTTTATTTAGTGAGATATAAGGTACTGCATCGGGAATGTAATCATTAAAATACCGTCCGGCAGTCGCGTCAAAAATGATATGGCTTTCAGCTGTTCCATGCTCAAATGCAAATGTCTTCACTGCCATAGCGTTTTCTCTCGGAGTGGACTTGCTAAGAATGAGAATGTCGTATGCGTGAAATCCATCCCATGCAAGTGCAACAAGGTTGTCTGTACCATAATCCGCCAAATCCACGGTAATCCATTTGTCACCGTTCACGGCTGGGTTGTTGTTGAATACGCCTTGCGCGGAAGTGGATGGAATAGGTATCTTTTCGTTTTCTTCGGGGTCAACGTTGAAGTTTCCCTCAATGATAGCTTGTGCCATTTTACCGCCCGAAGCGGCAACAGAGCCTATGTAATTAGGATTATTTTCAAGCATAGCCCTATTTTCAGATAGCTTACCTTGATAGAATACGAATGACTTAATCATATTCGTATAGTCAAAATCACCTCCAATACGGGCAAGTTTTCTATCAATATCTATCTTACACTTAGCATAAACTTCTTCTTTGGAATCACCCCAAACCACATCATCAACGGTAGAACCGTTAACATAGAAGTATCTCACTTTCCCGTTTCTATCCGGCATAATAAAACCGTCAACCCCAATGTACCAATCCAAGAACTTTCTCGTCCAATGGCTACGTTTCGGGTTAAGGGTAGCAAAGAACTTTCCCGTAAACGTCTTTGAACGTCCACGGTTACGGGTCTGCACATAGCTGAATGCTTCCCAAGACATTTCGGTAATCTCATCAATACATATCGCATCAATCTGTTTACCTTTCCATTGCTCACGCATTTTGTCAAGATTAGTATCATCTATATAGGTCAAGTCGCAATACGCACCACTTGGGAATGATACGCGAGGACTATCGGCAGTCTTTACAGAACAATAGTCACCGAATATAGCCTTGAATGTATCTACGAATGAACCTCCCGTCTTTTGCGACTGCAAAGACCTACGTGTAATAACCGCACGGAAATCCCCATCTGTCATTAATGGCTCTGCAAGAGCGAGAACAAGAGCAAATGAATTGTGGGTAACTGTAAAATCATCAACCATATATAGACCACTTGGATTGTCAACAGAAATACATCTTCCTTCTTTCACTCCAATGTATTCCGCACTGACTATCGTTTTTTCAAGTTTCAAGTCTTTGTCTATTTCTACATACCCATATTTTTTGACTCTGTTTTTCTTTTTTGGCAATGAAACTATTTCGTCATTGAATTTTGTACATATCCAAACCGTATATGCTTCATTGCATGGATGGAATATTCCGTTCCCATCCTTATATCCTGCTTTCTTAGAAGTTATGGAAGCTCTGCCGCCCAAAGAGCGTACAACAAATGCTACATCTTCTGAAAGCTGCTTGCTTATTGTTGTGTAACTCAAATGTCCTCTATCATCCACATATCCGTCTGTATCAAGAAGTCCACGCAGTAAATCTTTTCTTTCTTCTATTGTAGAGTATTTATAAAACTTAGGGATGAACTTATTTTCAGCAGTACATCCATTCATTTTTAATGTTTTTATATCCTCTACTATATTATTATTGCCTATAACATAAGTTGCGCAAATTTCTCCATCCTTAGTATATCTCTTCGACATATCATAGCCATAGGATTTGAATTTGTCAACGATAAATTCATCGGGTGTACATAAGTATATACATCTATTACATATACTTTCGCTCATACATCCGTCGCCAATTAGCGCGCCCAGAACATACGGTGCAATCGGTCGTGGAGTCGTAGGAGTGATAGGTCGAGTAAATTGAACAGGTTCGGGTAATGGTATATTAAGATTCTTCCCTTTATACATTCCATTGTTCTTATTTTTCATCCACTCATATATTTGTATAGCAGACATCAATCTCCAACCATCGTATTTCTCTTTCTCCATATCGGAGTTTCTACGCTTTGATTGTTTTCCTGCAACTCTTGCTTTCCAAAGATGTCCTTCTGTACAATCCATATATGTACCATCAGAGAAGGATATTCTATAAAATGGAAACATAGATATGGGATGTAGATATATTACCCTTTCTTGCCCACCCGTGTCAGGGTTAGATATAATACTACCTACTTCAATATCTCTAAGTTTCCTTAAACCGTATGGAGTTACTATATGAGAATCAAGCAATGCCCCTTTGCCCCCGCCAAGATTCCCACCACCAAACACTACGTCCACACATGATGACGCAAACTGCATTTGGAATCCTTCTTGCGGCTTGATTACGACTTCTCTATGTACTTCTTGCTCTTTCATCAAGAGCAAAAATACCTCTTAATAATAAGGTAATATATACTTAAACCAATGTCTATTTATCATAGTGATAAATACAGTGATTTTTTTATAGTTATACCTTTTTATTAAAGCATTACTTTCGCATATAATCATTATAAAACATATAGTGTATGAAGTTTACGAAAGAGCAATTTTCAGAAGCACTGAAAGTGAAACTCACCAACAACGGCAAGAAAAACTTAGCTATGAGTGAGAGAAGTTTCAACGGCAAAGTAGAAAGAATCTACAAGCGGTTGGAGAAAGCGAGTGATAAGGACGAGTTGGAACTGGATGATGTTGTTGCCGACTACTTGGATGACTTACAAGAGGACGATAACAACATACGAAATGACAACTCAAAATTTATAAAAGAGTGGGAAAAGAATCATCCGAACAAGGACGATAGAAGTGATAACAAGGATGACAAAGGAGACGAAAGCAAACTGGATAAGTTGCTCAAAGAACTCCAAGATTTGAAATCAGAGCGTGAGGAAGAGAAAAAGGTAAAAGCTATCTCAGACAAACGCAATCAACTCAAATTAGCCTTAAAAGGGAAAGAAGTCAAGAACGAGGATTGGATTAACGACCAACTCGAATTGATTCACATTGATTCTGAAACAGATGTTGATGCTCTCACAGAAAGACTGCTCAAGAGCTACAATAAGTTTAATGCTAACACTCCACCTGACATCACTCCAGGAGGCACGGGAAGCGGTAAGGAAAAGACCGATGACTTTGCCGATGTGGTTGCTGTCGTAAAGAAGCAATCGCACAGAGAAGAAAAGTAATAATAATTTAAACCAAAAAGAAAATGTCAGATTTTTATCAGCAAATTCTATTGAACAGTGGCTACCTTCCCGGTAGAGCATTGGTTCAGGCTCGCGGAAGCATTGGTGGACACCGCTATGTATTCGTGAAGTTACAGATGAGCGGAAAGGACGCACTTGTATTTCCTACCAGTGGTGGAATTGTTAAAAACCCATTCAAAGGTAATGCAAGAGCTTTTGCCGGAACGCTCGCTGAATATATTCCCAGTAATGGTTCTAATGGAAGCGAAATACGTATCCTAAAATCGTATGCGGTTGCAAAAGCTACAACTGAATCTACAGACACAGATATTTACCTGAAAAGAGACGGATATTCTCTTATCCCATTCGTAGGAGATATCCTCATGGTAGCACCTTCTACATTGACAGGAAAAGGCACAGCGGTAACAATTACAGCCGTTGAAAAAGCGACTGACGGAACGGCTGGCGATGTTTGGAAAGTTACATTGAGCGCAGCCCTCGGATCATTAACAACTTCATCTGTCCTTGTTGAAGCGAAAGAAACAGGCTCTGGTAAAGAAGCGATGGTTACTAATCCTAACTCATACCTTCCCTGCGACTTTGATTTTGTTTTTGACCCAGCTACATCCGAAGATGATTTCGATGGTGCAAGATACCTTATCACTCCTGCATTGGCATTAGGAGATGTATTCCTCTACGAAGACCGTATGCAACCTCTTTCGGCTGCATTAAAAGCTTTGAACAAGAGCAAGGTTAAGGGTTGGTTTAACATTTAAAATTGACGAGACTATGCCTAAATTTGATTTTAATAACAGCAGATATGCAAGATTTTTTTCTGACAAGACCAATCAACGTTTCTTGCAATCCTTTGTCAATACAGAAGGTCTGCTATACACTAATTATGGTTGGTACAAGACTCAAGGTGTAAAAGCTGGTGCTCCCACACCTACCGCCCCTAATGGCATCGCTACTTTTTCTGTGAAAGGACGTGACTTGAAAGCCGCTCCTTTGATGGATTTGCGTGCACCTCTTGGTGACAGTAATCAAATGGATAAGGACGGTCTGTACTGGTACACCGCATCCATTCCTGATTTTATCGCTCCCGGTTTCGTTGAAACAGCTATGGAACGTGAAGCAAAAGAACAACAGTTTGAGTTGTTTGGAAACGATGCCGATTTGGTAGCCGCTTGGGTACATACATTACAGTCCCAGCTTGATAGTGCGGACGCAACCATGAACTTCATGACTGCACAGTTAATGTCTAAAGGTAATATCGACTACCGCAATATCGCACGTGGTATTCAAATTCCGTTGCACAAAGCAGACATTCCGGATGAAAATTTCACTAAAGCAGGAACTAAGGTGTGGACTGACGCTGAATGCAAGATTCTGAGCCAAATGGCGGAAAAGGAGAAAAAATATCGTGAAAAATGGGGATATGAAGGTGCAATGGAATGGCAGGTTACACGCAAGATGTTTTACGAAGTAATGTTGCAAAATGCCGAAGTTAAGGAATTGATTGAAAGTTTCAAGAAAAATCCTTTAGCTTACATCGCAACAACCGCTACTGCGCCTACTACACGTGAGTTGTTCTTAGCAGCTTTCCGTGATTATCCCGGTGTATCTCCAATTGAAATTGTAGAAGAGCGTGAGCGTAATCTTACCAATACTGGAGACACATTCGTGCAAGGTTGGGATGATAAGATTGCAGTTCTCCGTCCTGCCGGATATGCTTGTGAGTTTGAATACACCAATAACTTAGACAAACAGATGTTTGACAAGTATGGTTCAAGCGTAATAACTAAAATTTTTGCTCAGGCTAATGATGGTCTCTGCACGATTGTGAATACAACGACAAACAACGGGCTGTATAAGGAATGGCATACGGATGTGATGATGTCGGCTTGTCCTGCACTGAAAACATTCCGCAATCACGTCATTGTAGACACAAGTCAGGCAGACGATTAATGTACAACACATTGCAACAGTAGCAGTTATGGAAAAATCATTTGACCCGATAGCATACCTCAATGGGCTTACGAGATTTGTCTTTGAAGATGATGCGCTTGAAAATATCGCATACGAAAACGGTTTGATGTTTATTTCAGACCGTTCCGAAATAGACGAACGCACTAAAGACCATTGCCTTATCGCACTATATGAGCTTGTCATTAACGGTCCGTGGTCTGTGGCTTCATCATCACTCCAGCATGGCAGTTATAGACAGGACGTAGGCAGTGAAACGGTAACGGCTCCCATAATCCAAAACTTGAAAGACCGTCTGAAAGCACTGTACAAAAAGTATGGTGAAGAAGAAGCGTTGGGAAGCATGGATTCGGGTAGTATGAGTTGGGTCAATGAAAATTCATTAGATGTATAGCTTATGCGTCTCAAAAGAAAAGCAATAGCAGAATATCCGTTTCATGGCATATTCTACACCGTGATAACGAAAAAGCCGGAGGACGGAGACCTTCTCGGTAACGGAGGATTGCTTGACGGTGATTTGCTAGGCGGTGAAGATACGGATGGTTCTCTCAATGCGAAAATAACTGAGAAAAACGAAGGGAATACGGAAACTTTGGAAGAAACCATCCTTCTTGAAACCGAATGCGATATACAGCAAGCCTCCAAGATGTTCAATGGCGGCACTATCATGGCAGACTATAACGTGTTTTTCCCATTAAAAAAAAGTAGCATTTCACCTGTAAAAATTGGAGATATGTTTAGATGTCCAAAGGAAAGTTACGGAATAGGCATTAACGGTCGTGTTATAGGAATGGAAATTAGCCAGCTTGGTGGCGTGAAAGTTAACATCAAAATGAGTGAAGTAGGTTAAGTATGGCAAAGACCAAGCAAAGTGCAATCACCCGTATTGTTGATTTACTCGCAAACGAGGGACAGAAGATAGTGGCCAAGGAACTGTCTAAAGTTTCCTATACCTACCGAAGCCTCAATTTGAGAGATAGTTACGGTTGGGGAGTATATGTTGACGGAAAGCTTGCCAGAAAGGGATATACTGCCAGTTCTCCCGGAATAAAGAAAAAATGGTATGGTGAGGAAATTACCGGTTATGAAGCAGTGGTTGAATACTTGGAATCCAAATATAAGCCACATCCGGGAATTGATTTGGTAGTTGTAGCCGCCATGCCTTACGGAGAAATACTACAAAATGCAGAAGGTAACGTGAAGAAGAAATATGAAGTGATAGCAGTGGCGCGTAATGAAGTTAAGGCATTATCACGGAAATTCAAGAACGCGAAGTTCGGCATTATCAGTCACGGTAAACAAGACAATATATGAATGATTTATATAAAACTGGCAGCATGATAGAGAATTTTCTATCCATGTTACTTACAAAAGCAAAGATTTCATCAATAATCTCTTTTGATGAAACACCGCTGACAATAAGTAGTGACAGCACGGACATGATCGTTGTAGATGTTCTTAGCGTGAATGATTACGGAGGAGAGGCGAAATGTTCCGCCAACATATTCCTCTATGCGAAGTCCACGGACAGTTTGGGATCAAAGCCAGTAAAAAAACTGTTCGACATGGAAAAAACACTATTCTCGGCAATTGACCAATCCAACGACAAGCATTTCGTCATAACAAGCTGTGAACTGATAGGGAAAGAAAGTAAAAATTCCGGAAACTTCTATTGCAATGTGTACAATATCGGGATAACAATAAGATAAACAGATTATTAACAAGATAACACTTTAAAATTATGACAGTAAAGAACACAGGCGCAACAGCCAAAAAAGTTATCAAACCTTCTTATATCGTGGCAACTCTGTTCACTGGTACTGAAGAAGACGACGTGCCAAAGGGTGACTCTTACATTCTTGAAGATGTAGTTGAAGATACCACTTCAATCGCTCAAGACGATAATGATGTAAACGACATCGAGTGTGAAACTTCCGACAGTCCTATTCTTTCCATCGTGAAACTCGGCAAATACCAATTTACAGCTGAGGTCGCAGATACACAAAAAGATCTGCTAATCGCTCTCATGGGATTTACGGCTGGAACTACTGTCTCTACCAAATACTTTGCTCCTGCTCAATACAAGAAATTGTATGCAAAGATTGACGTAGTGTTTGAGGAAGGGGAAACGATGACAGCATTTGTGGTTCCAAAATTACAACTTAATTCCAAGCTAATGCTTGAATCATTAAACTCCAATATTGGACGTATCAGTCTTGCAGGAACAGCGTATGATGCAAATGTCGCCGATGGAGCAAAGACTATCAGAACTCCGTTTTATGTGGATTCCGCTTATACCCTACCATCGGCAGGATAACCCATAATAGATAAGAAGATTGTTTTACAGGGCGGTAGGCTGGATATGCCGCCGCCCTTCATGCTTATAATCATGGCAGTATATAGAGCAAAGAAAAAAGATACACAACCAAAGAAAGACGCTGTAACAGCTCATACTCCTGTATCCAATGAATCAATGGAGCGTTTGGCAAGGATAATGAACGACAGCCCAAGTATTATGAAACTCCACGGTACGGAGTGGTGTATCAAAGGATTAAAGCCCGGTGTTCAATGGCTTATAGCCGAACAAGCGTGCCGGATCGTCAAAGGAGAGAAACTGAGCATGGGAGATGTTATCAAGGAGTTTGCAGTAAATCTACCAGCAGTGGCACATGTAATAACGCTTGCACTTCTCAATGACAAGGACAGGATATTCTCTGATTATGAGAAAAAAGAACTTTCAGATGACTACCACAAAGTCTATGACCTTCTAATGTGGGGGGAATACGACATAAAGGATTGGGCTTTATTGCTCGGTGAAATCCTTAACCTCATAAGCACGGATTTTTTTTTCGAGAGTATCAATGTGATTCAGACCGTGAGGGAGATGACACTGGCGAGGAAGATGAAGAAAACGGAACAAAGCTGATAATATCCCGTACCGAATGGGGGCAGATGATTGATTTTCTGCGCTCCAACACTTGGTGCTCTCGTGAAGAATATTTATGGGAAATGACGGTCGGGCAAGTCCGGTTAAGCTCGTTTGATTTTTCCCATGTAGAATACGGAAATAAGGATAAGAAAAAGAAGAAGGTCAACAAGATAAATTCGGTTGACGATTTGAAGAATTTGAATGATTTGGGTATGCCCATAATTAATAAAAAAGGATAACGATATGCCAGATAATGAAGCAGGAGCATTCCTCAACATAACACCCGATGTATTAAAGAAGTTGGACAGTTTCGATGAGAAGCTGGAGAAGATAGAGAAACATGCACATACGGCTGCGGATGCGTTGAAAAACGGGTTTGGCAGTGTGGTAGTAGATACTTCCAAATTGGAGAGCGCAATCGCTTCGTTAGCCAGCAAGATAAGTTCGATTGGGTCTAAAGGGAATCCGTTTGAGGGAGTAAGTAAAGGAGCTGGAGATACCGAAAAGAAAACCACATCCATGAACGAAAGCCTTTCACGTGCAGCAGATTTACTGAATCGGATAGGTGATAAAAAAATAGGGCAAGGTTCGTTTAGCGGATGGAATATAGCCGGACTGAAAGAAAGTATTTCTGACTTGAAAAAGTTTGTTGAGAATACACAGACTATTTCAAAACAACAGCAACAGACGGCCGTTAATGCCATGCGTTACATGAAAATGGAGCTTGACTACCAACGCCAAACTGACGAACAGAGAGTACAATCGGCAGAGAAAACCGCACAACGAAAAGAAGCAGCCGATAGGCGTGCGGCAAAAGCAGCAGAACAATTAGCGAGACAGCAAGAAATAGCTCAACGTACTACGCCGCAAGGTGCATTGGACTATTCAAGAAACGCCAAATATTTGCGTGACCAAGTAACAGCCATAAACTACTTGAAGCAGGCTCGTTTGTCTTTAAACACTACAGATGCCAACTACAGGCAGACACTTGAACAGATAAACCAAGCCATCGCCAAGCACAACCAAGCCTTGCAGCAAGCAGGAGTACAATCGCAGCAACTGGCCACACGCCACCGGAACCTAATGGATACGGCTGGGCAATTAAGCCGTCAGCTTGCCTTGGTGTTCTCCGTATCACAGATTGAAGGGTATATCAGTAAGTTGGCAAATGTACGTGGAGAATTTGAATTACAGCAGCGTTCCTTGGAAGCCATTTTACAGAATAAAGCGCAAGCAGACCAGATATTCAACAAGACCGTCCAACTTGCTGTAAAATCGCCATTCCAAATTAAGGAACTGGTTACATTCACAAAACAGCTTGCAGCATACCGTATTGAATCGGATAAGTTATATGACACGACAAAACGACTTGCCGATGTATCCGCTGGTTTAGGTGTTGATATGGGCAGACTTATTCTTGCTTATGGGCAGGTCAAAGCGGCAGCGTATTTGCGTGGTACGGAAGTTCGTCAGTTTACGGAAGCAGGTATCAATTTGTATGGAGAATTGCAACGCTACTTTGAAGAAGTTAAAGGCGAAGCATATACCACTGCCCAAATTGTGGATATGATTTCAAAACGAAAAGTAACCTTTGAAGATATTGAAAACATCTTCAAACGGTTAACTGACAGCGGAGGATTGTTCTACAATATGCAGGAAATTCAAGCCGAAACTTTGCAGGGTAAAATTTCCAACTTGAAAGACAGTATTGATGTGATGCTTAACTCTATCGGTAAGGCTAACGAAGATACACTGAAAGGTTCTATTGATTCTATTAAGGTATTGATTGATAATTGGGAAACAGTTGTCGAAGTGGCAAAAGCGTTTGGCATTGTAGTTGGTTCAATGGTTTTACTCCCTAAGATAAAAGCCGCAGCAAATGGAGTTAGCTTGCTTTCCTTTGCTTTTACAAAAGCAGAAACCGCATTACGTTCTTTGGGATTAGCGTTCAAAACATCATTTCCGTTAATAGCACTTGGAGCAGCTTTACAACTTGTTAATGAGTTGTGGAATGTGCATTCTCAATACAACAAAATGTTACGAGAAAGTAGCAATAAATATTATACAGCTCAGTTAAGAATAGGAGAAATAGACGAAATAGCTAAAAATGATACAAGAAAAGCGTTATCATCCCTTGTAAAAGAGATGAATAATGAAGGATTTGAAATAGAGATAAAGCCTAATATATCAGAAAAAGAAGCAAAAGAACAGTTTGAAGAGTATAAAAAACAATATACAGAATTCTTGGAAGATATTAGGAAGATTGAAGCCAACTATGCAGAAAACAGAAAGAAAGGATGGCTGATAGGTAATGATGATATTGAAACAGATTTAGACGAATACGAAAACGCTTTCTATGACTTTATAGCGAAGGGTAACAAAATACAAGCTGAATTATTAAGGATTTCAGAAGAATCAACCTCCTTAGGCAAAGGAGCAAAAGAATACATACAAGAACTAGTAAAAGGAAAGAAAGAAGGAGAGAATTTAATTGACTACTACAAAAGACTTGCAGACTACTTGGAGAAGTTACAGAATGGTGTTCTTTTTGCAGGTAAGAAAAGTTCTATCGCCAGCTCATTTCTTGGAACAAAGAAAGATTTGGAGAAAGATAAAGAAGAAGCAACTAAAGAAATACGTGAAATCTTTGATTCCGTAAATGATGAGGTAATAAAAGGTAATAAGACAAGAGGACAATTTAAGATTTTAATAGATAAAGGAGATTTTTCCAAACAATGGTCTGATATAAAGAAGCAACTTGCATACGATATATATAACTTGGGAGATATAAAAGTTCCTCTTAGACCAGGAATAAATCAAGAAGATCCTCAATCAAACCCCAAACATGAACGTGACATATTAGCAGAACGCATTTCTCTTATCAAAGAACTTAACAAGGAATACGAGAAGCTGAATAAGGTAATGGGCAGCGATAAGGCAGCTAAGACAGTCATGGAACGCTACGCATCCCAATTGAAAGATGTTCAGATGCCTAAAAATATCATAGGGGAAGCATTCTTGCCTAATAAGGAAAATACGGCAAAGGCTTTGCAGGAACTTGCAAAGATTATTACTGACTTTAGGAAGAAGATAGGAGCACAAAAAGATGCTAATGTCTTGTTTGACGAAAAGGATGCAGATGATTTTAAAAAGCAGCTAGACAAAACTAAAGATAACATTGAATCCATGTTCAACAGCTTAGACTTACACCAGAAGCTGAAAGATGCAGGACTGTCCGAAGCCGAAGTGCAGGCTTTGTTCCCCGGACTTGCCAAGACCTTGGACGATGTGCAGAAAGGAATTGAAGCAGAATATCAGAAAAAATTCCCGAAAGGCGAATACCTTATTGCTGATACCGATGCCAACAAGCAATATTTAGCAGACTTGAACAAGCTGAACCAGCAGCGTATAAAGAACAGTCAAGACCTTGTTATCGAACTGACTAAAGCTTATAAAACACAGCTTTCAGACCAGTTGCAGTTAGATATGTGGTATTATAAAGAAAGAAGCAAAATTTATACAAAAGTCTATGATGAACAAACAAAGACGTTTAAGGATGTGCTTACAAAAGAAATGCAAGAACAATACAGCAAAAATTTGAAAGCACAATATGACAAGAAATCGTCTGAAAATACATGGAAGGCATTTAAGGGTACAGATACCTATATGAATATGTTCGACAACTTGGAAAACGTTTCAACAAAAGCCATTGAGAATATGAAAGCCAAACTTGAAACGTTAAAAGAGCAGATGAAGGATCTTGATCCATCCCAGCTAAAAGAAGTGATGAACTTCTACAACAAAATGGATGAACAACTTTTTAAGAGAAGTCCTCTGGAATCGTTCTTAAAATCGTATGAAAAAATTAAAGAACTAAAGTCACAAGGTATAACAGAAGAAGGGCTTCTACAAAGAATTGCTGAGAATGACATTGAAAATACAAATTTACAACAGCAAATATCTGACCTTAATACGATTATAGCACTAAAAAAAGAATCTATTGAAAAAGATTCTGTTGAATCATCATTTATTGAAAAAAACAAAGATCTTTATAACCAATCTATTTCCGTATTGGAAAGCATGGTTAAAGCAAAACAAGACACGATAAATGACAACAATAAGGAGAATGAAAATGCGAATAAGAATTTAAAATACTTCAAAGATGCAAGAAGCAGCCTTGAATACATGAAATCCGCCTGGGATTCTGTAAGAAATGCGGGACGACAGGCAATGGGAAGCATAGTGTCTATCCTTGAAACAATGGGAGAAGACACCGATAGTACAAGTATGAGGTTGTTAAACATGGTCGGAACTATTGGGGATTTAGTTATACAGGCAGTAATGTTTCAATTGCAATTAGGACTTTGTACAGAAGCGGCAAAAGAGATGGGTGTTGCCATGAATGCTGCATTAGGACCAATTGGATGGGTACTAATTGCATTACAAGCTGTAGCCACCATTCTTTCATCTATATTCGGCAACCATGACAAAGATTTACAAAAAGAAATAGAAGAACATGAAAGAAAGATAAAGAAGCTGGAACGTGAATACGACAAGCTAAAAGAGAGTATAGACAATGTATGGGATATAACAAAGCTACAAGAATATGGAAATGAACTTGATGAGAACATAAACAAACAGATAGTATCTCTCAATGCCATGATAGCCGCCGAAAGAGACAAGAAAGATACTGACTGGGATAAAATAAACGAATGGCAGGAACAGATTGAAGATCTCAGGGATACTTTGGCTGACAGTGCTAATGACATGATAGCGGAGCTTGGCGGTGTAGGTTCCGATGAAAATTTCAAAACATTGGCTGAGAATTTTGCATCGGCATGGTTGGAAGCGTTTCAAGAAACAGGGGATGGCTTGTCTGGACTTCAAGAAAGTTTTGATGATTTTATGGAAAACTATGTAAAACAACAGATACTTCTAAGATTATCTGACAAGTTCTTAAAACCTATGTTTGAAGAATTTGACAGTCTAATTGCAACAAGAACAGATATGGAGCAAGAGGATCAAGAAAGGTATTTTGAACTTCAAGCCCAAATAACCAAGCTAAGAAACACAGCCAATAATTCGGTTGTGAAAAGTGTCGCAAAAAAGGCAAATGCCGCTGCTGATGAGATAGAAAATAGTGAGGAATATAAAAGACTTCAAAAGGCATATACGGATTTTTTAAAGCCGAATGATATTAATACCGAAGCCATCAAAGACTGGTCTGACAAGATGAAGGAAGTGTTTGGTGAATATAACGAGGCGGCAGAAGAAATTTTTAACCAAATAGGATGGGAACCCGGAGGTAAAGCAAATCTGTCCGCTCTCACCCAAAGCATACAAGGTATAACAGAGACTACTGCCGAGGCACTTGAGGCATTACTAAACTCTATCAGATTCTTTGTAAACCAGCAAACTACTGATATAACAGCTATCAGAAATCTGTTAGAAGCTCGATATAGTTTAGAATCACAAGCTGAAACAAACCCCATGCTAATTGAATTGAAAGCGCAGACGGGATATTTGGAGATTATTTCAGATAGAATAGACCGTGTATTCGCACCAAATTCAAATTCAAGGGGAGCAGGACTAAGAGTATTCATAAGTGACTAATTAATTTAATACATTTAAATAATCATTCTGATGGTAAGAGATAGTATAACGACCCAAGCCATACCGGGTGGCTTCTCCGTAATAGTAAGCGGTTTTATAGCAGAATCATTGGAGCACATGATACCTTGGATTATTGTATCATTTGCAGTAGTGATATGTGATTTGGCTTTTGGAATAAGGAAAAGCCTTTTAATGGGCGAAAAGGTTCGTTTCTCTAGTGCAATACGCCGCACAATGGGTAAACTTGTAACCTACTTCGCCTTTGTTTGTATGGTTGTCATGATAAACATTGCATCCGGCAGCAAATGGGATATAGACATATACTCCTGTTTGTTAGTTTGCTTCATTGAATTTTGCTCTATCATATCAAATATATTGAAGCCCAAAGGATACAGCTTTAATATGCTTAAGGCGTTAGGTCTGTTTGGTAAGAAGGTGCTTGATGTAGAAAAAGAGGATATAAATGAAATAATAACAGAAAATAAAAAGGAGGATAAGAAATGAGTTTAATTGATTTTATTTTTATTGCGCCTTTTGCACTTTATGCCATAATCTACGCATTTTCGGTAAAAGAATCCTGTAATTCCGATGAATCCATAGAAATATGACGTGCATTTAAGCGCTATTCTTAATACATATTCATGCCCGTTTAAATAGCTTTCTGGCGAACGCAGTAAAAGAAATGCAGCTGTCAATGTTGGCATAATAAGTATAGGTATTTCCATATTAAACCTGTATCGGGAACAAACGGAGCATAAACATAACAAACAAAAAGAATAATAAATAGATAATGTAGACGCAGATATGGCAAAAATTACTTGCAAATAAAGCTCTAAGGATTTAAAAGCAGGTATGTATAAATACATTATAGTAAATATTAATGGTAGTTGGATGAGAAAAGCACTGAACACATTTTTCTGTTCAGGAGTATAGCTTCTAATAAGTTCTGATAAGTCCATATTTTTTGCGACAAAAATAATAGTAATTTTATAATTTAAAGATAAGGAGGAAAAGAAAAATGGCTAATATTGAACATTTCATACCATTTCTTATAAAATGGGAAGCTGGTATAAGTAAGAAAAGCAATGAAACCAATGAGTCTCTTTTTCAAAGAGCAAGAAAAACAGGATGGGCTGATGATCCCGATGATTTAGGAGGACAAACTATGGTAGGTGTGACAATGGCTACCTATGAGGAATATTGTCGTAGAAAAGGTTATCCAAAACCTACGACCGGAAGGTTGATGGATTTGTCATATAACGATTGGAAAAGTATCTTGAAGATGTTGTATTGGGATAGATGGAATGCGGATGAAATAAGAAGCCAAAGTATAGCAGAGATAGTATGCGATTTTGTATGGGCTTCTGGGGTACATGGTATTAAAGTACCGCAGGATTTGGTTGGTGTGATTCCTGATGGCATTGTCGGGCCTAAGACACTCGCCGCAGTAAATTCCCGTAATCCCCGTGAATTGTTTGACCAGATCAAGATTGCACGGTTTGATTTCATCGAGGATATATGCCGGAAACGCCCAGCAAACAACAAGTTCAAACGTGGTTGGATGAACCGTATAAATGATATAAAATTTGAGGAATAACATAAAACAATAAGGCGTTCTTTGACATGATGGGATTGTAGTAGAAAAAAAGTTATCATTTTACTTGTGTAATAGTAGAATAATAGTTATCTTTGTGGCGTTAATCCATGCAACTAACAATAGTTGTTTCAGTGAAACTAATTTTTTTAGAAATGAAAGTTTTAAAAGTAAAAGTTGTAATGACTATCTTGGAAGCGAATGGATGGATACATGTTCGGACAAGAGGGGACCATTGGATTTATAGAAAAGAGGGTGAGGCTCGTCCTATCCCCGTTCCTGGGAATCCCAATGATGATCTTGCTATCGGAACATTGAAATCAATATTTCGGCAAGCCGGAATAACGGATGAGGACTTGAAGAATTATTGAACGTCCATTAAGGGGCAGGGTAATTTAACCCTGCATCCTTTTATTGGATTGGGAATGATAAAATAACCCTTAAAAAATAAGAGATATGAAAACTTTAACTGTAATCATCGAACGCACAGAAAATAACTATTCTGCTTATATAGAAGGCGTTGATGGTGTTGTGGTGACAGGACAAAGTGTAAAAGAGATTAAAAGAAACATTATTAGTGCTATCGACGCGCTAAAAGATGAATGCAAGGAATTTGGTGGCGAAATTCCGGAAGAATTGGAAGGTGATTACTCTTTAACATTCAAAATGGATGTGAAATCAGTTCTGGATTTTTATTCCCATGTTTTTACAAAATCCGGATTGGAGAGAATTACGGGAATAAATCAAAAACAGCTATGGCATTATGCTTCTGGTAATAGAACTCCAAGACCGGAACAAGCTTTGAAATTGGAAAACGCTTTGCATGATTTAGGTGAAGAATTATTAGCAATAAACTTATAAGTTCCAACGCTTCCAAGAGCTTGAACTTTCTCAATGGCAATCCCATCATTTCTTAGGGGTTGCCATTTTTTTATGTAAAGAATTTAAGTTATGAGACAAAGGATCTATATATGGATTGCAGTAGCGATAGCATTGCTATTGGTACTTATTTAAATACAATAATATGAAATGGCTTCCTTATATATTAATAATTGTACTCGCTTTCGGTTTAGGATGGTTTGTAAAGCCATCCCCCGAAGCAGTTATAGAGGCAAGAGTAGATACGGTATTCAGCACAAGTATTATTGTAAAGAGAGATACGGTAAAGTATTATCTTCCTTCCCCTGTACTGTGCTGGCATGATGGTGATACAATCCATGTAGGAGACACTATTCTTCCTGTTGAGCAGAAGATATACAGAGATAGTGATTACATCGCTTATGTGAGTGGTTACAGACCTAACCTAGATAGTATCTATGTTTGCTCCAAAACACTGACAGTAACGAATGACATCTATCACACGGTTAAGATAAAACCTAGAAGATGGGGACTGGGGATAACTGCCGGTTATGGATTTGGTAAGGATGGTTTTTCTCCTGCGGTTGTCGCAGGAATAAGTTATAGAATATGGTAATCAACAGAAAGGAGGTGCAAGATGAAATAGTAACCAGAATGCCACAGGTAGAAGCGTGGCACATAATAGAAAAACTCATTTAACAAAAGTAATTCTTTCAGGGGCTTAGAATCAAAAAAAAGCCCCCAACGCTCATATTAATATTGCCACATAAAAACATGATAAAAGCATAAGACACTGCACGTTGGAGGCTAAATATCTTCAACAAAATGTCTTATGCTTTGTTCATCGATATATCTTGTTTTATGTGGCATGGCAAAGATAAGAATAAAAAATTAGAAAAAACATGTGCAAGTCAGAAATCTTTGCCAAAATAATTAATATTGTTTCAAAAGAAACAGAAGTGTCTGTAGACCAAATATTATCGTCTGATAAGAATATGGAAACAGTGGATGCCCGGTATCTTCTTGTATTTTTTCTTTTCGAAAGCGGTATGTACCCTTCACAAATAGCCGCTCATATCCATAAGACCAAACGTGCTGTCAACTACATGATATCCAATTTCCATGAGAGAATGGAGAGTGGGAAAATGATGAGAATATATTGGGACGATATAAAGAATTTGTTGGGAAACAACTGATTTTCCATGAGTTATGATCTATATACTTTTGTGCACGGTCGATTTTGACCGGATACAAAATACAAATACTTATGCATAAAGTAGGAAACACTCGAAGAACTTCCTCCATATTACGTGATAATTTAGTACACGATATTTATCAAGAAGAACTTAATAAACTTGGAGAAGCTGGACGTTATGTTTCAAAAGAATATCTTTATACTCAAATACAAAAGCGTATTGGATTAAGTACAAGAAGCATTTCTTATATTATAAATCATACTCAAAAAATTGACATAAAAGTTATATATTAGATTCATAATTAATGCCAAATATTTGCATAATTGATAATATAATAAATTACATTATTGTTTTGACATGTCATGATTAAATACTATATTTGTAATATTCAAAATGATATTGTATGAAAGAAATTTGGAAAGATATTAAAGAGTATGAAGGAATATACCAAGTTAGTAATCAAGGTAGAATTAAATCTTTAGAAAGAATAGTTGCTAACAACAAAAAAGGTAAAATATATTATCGCAAAGTGAAAGAATGTATATTAACTCCAAGCCCACTTAGTGATGGGTATTTAGTAGTCAGCTTGCATAAAGACTTAAAAATGAAAAATTTTAAAATTCATCGCCTTGTAGCTTTATCTTTTCTTGAAAATCCTAATGGCTATTTACAAGTAGATCATATAAATACAATAAAAAGTGATAATAGAGTCGAAAACTTACGTTGGTGTACAAGTAAACAGAATCATAATAATGGATTAACTCTTATAAATCATAAACGTGCTACATTAGATAAAATTCAAAGATTTAAAGGTAAATATATTGAAAGGCTGTCAAAGCCAGTTAGGCAGTATGATTTGAATTTGAATTTAATAAGAGAATTTTCAAGCATATCAGAAGCTGCAAAAACTTTTAATATATCTTCAACTACTATACAGCGAAACTGCAAAGGAAAACAAAGAACTGCGGGTAATTATATTTGGAAATATGCTTATTCTACGCAGAGTGAAACTTCTTCATAATAAGAAGATTTCTTCTTTTATTCGTGAAAAGTACTTTTCTATTACACGTTCCATGTTTATATTTTTGCAGTACGACTAATATTGGTCGGAACATAATATTTTTTTAATATGGATCGAACATATATTTTTGGAGAACCTTCTGGTGGAGCGGGTTCAGGCAACGGGCTGCTTGCATCCATTCTCCCCTCCCTGCAGAACAGAGGAATTGACACCGGTTATCTGATGGGGCTGATGGGAGGAAACGGAAACGGAGGTTTCTTCGGAAACAATGGCGGTTTTCAGGACATCATCGCATTGATTGTGATTGCAGCCATCTTCGGTAACGGGAACTTCGGATTTGGTGGCAACAACAACCAAGGAGCGAACGAAGGAAGAGAAATGATCATGCAGACACTTAACCGAAACGGTGTCGACATTGCAGCATTAGCACAAGCTGTGAACACATCATCAGACCAAATCCTTGCCGGTATTAACTCTGTATCACAGGCTATCTGCGGTCTCGGCAACCAAATGGGCCAGAACACCAACAGTATCCTAACTGCGATCATGCAAGGTAACAACGCTCTTACATCTCAGATCTGTAGCTGTTGCTGCGATATGAAACAGCTTGTAACCACACAGGGATACGAGAACCAGCTTGCAATGTGCAACCAGACTAACACATTAGTCAACACTGCTAACCAGAACACATTGTCATTGCGTGATGGTGCGACAGCCAACACGAATGCCATCCTTGCCAAACTTGACGCTATTCAGAATCAGGCATTGCAGGACAAGATCGCATCTCTTACTGCGGAAAAGGCTACTTTGACAGCCGAAATCTCTCAGCGTAACCAGAACGCCACTATCCTGAGTGCGGTAGGACAACAGATCGCTCCTTTAGCAGCCGGATTGCAGGCATTGCAGAGCGATGTTGATGGTATAAAATGTAAATTACCTAACACTGTCCCGGTACAATACCCTAATATTGTAGGTGTGAACGTGGATACATATCGTGCCGCAGCATACGGTGCTTATGCAGGTGATGCTGTATATGGCCGTGGTGGTTACGGATGCGGTTGCAATAACTACTGGGGTTAATCCGGTGAGAAAGGAGGTAGATATGTGGCCTAACTTTTTTACAGGATTTCCGTTCCCGTTTCCCTCCCTTGGCAGAGTGAATTACAACACTCTTCCTACGGTGGCTGTAACAGTCGGTACTGAGAATGTGACTTTGGAGCTTCCTAACCATGCGTTCCGCAACAGGGATTATGTCGGAGGGTTCTATGTCAATCTTCGTCAGGCGATCCCTGCCGGCACGACTGCCACGCTGCCTATATTGATAGGGACCAACGGGGATACAAGACCGTTGTTAGCTTACAACAACGAGCCTATTACGATTGCCAACCTTGCCGGAACCGGTATTTATGAAATCCACTATAACAAATACACCAACGAGCTGTTCCTTGTTAATGGCGGATACAGACCTACCGCTACTCCGGCTGCAACGGCAGAAGCAATGTCAAGCAAAAGCAAGTAGTTAACACGGGTGCCGGGGTTCTTGGCACCCTATTAAAATTAAACCAATATGTTTCAATCACTTCGTACCAATAACCAGTTATATATACTTCATAAGGATGCTAACCCGTTTATCGAATACGGCCCGGTAGTCAGCGTTTCCGCTCCCAAGCCGAAATATCCTATGGCATCCCCTATGGGACAGTTGCCCCAAATGGAAATGGTTGTGGATGTTGTTGTCTGTATCAACGGGCAGAACACGACTTTCCAAAATCTTCCTGCCGGCATGGATATAGCCGACTTCGGACAGAACGGCAATATCGTAGTGTCATGCTCACGTGATGCGATGAATAACGAGGTCGCTTCTATGAAACAGAAAAGCATAGACATCATCAACAGCATGGATTTTCACAATTCCGTCATTGCAGGGTGTGACAAGATGCTTACGCTCTTGAACCCTGAATTTGCCGAGAAACAACGTCAGGAGCAGGAAATATCCTCTCTGAAAGGGCAAATGGCGGAAATGAGCAAGAACATGTCTGACCTTATGGAATTGAACAAACGGCTTATGGAACAGCTCGGAGTAGTTGAAACATCCAAAACAAAGAAATGATTATGGGAATGTGGGAAATATTAGAAGAAGGGCGTGACGATTACGGACGCGGCTTCGGTATGAGAGGTGACGAGGTGGAAGAAGCCTACAAGGAAGGCTGCCGCCACGGTTACGAAAAGGCCATGAGAGAGATTCATGGAGACATGGGCTTCCGTGATGGCGGAAGAAATTATTCAGGATCAGGTATGGGAGAACGCAGGTATCCCGGCTATTTCCCTGAATATCCCCGCATGGATGACATGGGAGAACGCAGACGCAGACGCGCCAACGGTGAGTTTTATTAATGGTGGAGGGGTGGAATGCCCCTCTTTTTAAACAAAGGTTATGGAACAGAGATTGGATACATACAGCAGATTCCCATCTGGCATGAGGGAATATCTGGAAGCATACGGCTTTCATTTCAGCAAGAAACTTTATGAATGGGCCGTCTCAAAAATGAAAGTGAAAGACGAAACCACGGGTAAAGAAAAAAAGTTGGAGCCGTGGAGCAAAGACGAAGTGGACGATATGCTGAAAGCGAACGGAATTACCATCGAGCACGACAAGGGTTATGACGTTGCTTATGTCGCAAACATGCTGAAAGCGGATTTCTATAAAAAATCATTGGTTGACGAGGCACATTTGTGCAAGCATATAAAGTGCTACCTTGATGATATTGATGGCGATCCTTGCAGGGCGTTTGACGAGTTCTTTGCCACCTGTATAGGTAAAGGGATTCCTGTAATCTGGTCGGATGTGATATGATTGTTCAGGAGTTCTACATACCAAAATATGGGGACTGGCACGTCAAAGTGTATTATGCGGTACACACCTATTGGGCGGATCGGATCATTATGGACCTGTACCGTATAGGATGCAGGGGGGATTCCCTCAAGCGTGCGTATCGCAATCTGACTGAAGGCAGAATGAATACCGGTCTAACCTATTCGGACTACAGGAGAAGAGAAACAGTAATGGTTATCTCACTAACCTCCACTCCCGAAGAATTTCAAAATTCGTGGGACCACGAAAAAGGTCATTTGTGCCGGCATATCTCCAAGGCTTTCGGGATTGATCCTTATGGAGAGGAAGCGCAGTATCTTAGCGGATATGTGGGGCAGAAGATGTTCCCTGTTGCCAAGAAGTTCTTATGTGAACATTGCAGGAAGGGACTGGAAAAATAATAATCGAACAGAAGCGTTCTTTGACTTGTTGGAATTACCGTTTTTACAAAATAGTCGTGAAATTATATACATAAATCCAATAAAATTACATATCTTAATTATAGATATATTGGAATAACAAATACTTTATTCTATCTTTGAGCCGAATTTTAAATTATAGATGGAAATGGAACAAGAAAACAACAATGCGATTCTTTCTTTTGAAGACTTTAAAAACCAAAACGGCATCGTTTATTGGTGGGCCTCAGAAGTAATGGTTATGCTTGGATATAATGATATGAAAGCATTTTGTAAAGTTCTTGACCGCGCAACAAAGGCTTTTGTTTCGCTCAACATTCCTCATTATGAAAATATAATAGCTGTGAAACGCAATAATAATGGTGTTGAGTTCCAAGACTTCAAACTTACACGTTTTGCGTGTTATCTTGCTGCTATGAATGGCGATCCAAAGAAGCCAGAAGTAGCATTGGCGCAAGCTTATTTCGCACAGCAAACACGAAAATTTGAATTATACATTGAAAACAATCAGGAAATAGACCGCGTGCTAATACGTGAAGAACTTGCAGATGGAAACAAATCTCTCGCTTCAACGGCAAAAGCCGCAAATGTTACTGATTATGCAAAGTTTCAAAATGCAGGTTATCTGGGTATGTATAATATGGAATCGTGGAAGCTTGAAAAGAAACGTGGCGTTAAAAAAGGAAAGCTATTTGACAGAATGAGCCGTACCGAACTTGCTGCCAATCTATTCCGTGTTACCCAAA
>OBZR01000009.1_pt1 | contig 182117 bp, 166 predicted proteins | sample 1495541 | NCBI WGS metagenome assembly OBZR01 (sample SAMEA2580240, study PRJEB22360) | human gut metagenome | biome: human gut; feature: human-associated habitat; material: faeces | place: Denmark | collected 2008/2010 | reverse complement strand
TAAATTGAATTCCTTGTATCCGACATTTACTACTGCATCTGAATAAGATGCAGTAGTAATGTTAAATATCAACGATACAGCACACTAGTAAATATGGCAACTGTAGGTGTCGCAATTCTATTAAACGCCTTAATTGATGCTGCACAAATTTCCATTACCAGCCAAGACGCTCACCATTTACAAAAAGTGTTGTTTATTAGTATTCTCTATGCTGTATGTTTAGGTGTACTGATCTTTTTGTCAAATCGATACAAAGCCTGCTATATCAGAAAACGTTTACTTGAGATGCGTACTGTATTAGCAGATGGTACTTTGCAATCAAGTATTGCTAACTATGAAGAAACGGGTAATGCGTCATATGTTACGGCATTCAACCAAAATTTTTCTATCATTGAGGAAAAAGTGTTGCAAAACCGTATTTCCATCTTAGACTCTGTCATTTGTATCGTGTTTGCTGTTCTCGTGCTTTTATACATGAATCCACTTATTTCTGTTATCTCCATTGCAGCCATGGCAATCCCAAGCTTATTGCCAAGTCTTTTTACCAAGGTACTTGGCACAGCACAGGAAACAGTCATGAAATCAACAACATCCTACAATGAAACAGTAGCTGATCTTCTAACTGGTTATGAAGTGATAAAAACTTACCATGCAGAGGATGAGATGTTTCATAAATTTTCTAAGACAGCAAAACGATTAGATAGCAACAAAGAACATTTTTCATCCTTGATGGCAAGTGTATATGGTTTAACTACACTTTCATCTGTCGCTGTCCAATTTTTTATCATGGGGTTGGCTGGATTTTTTGCAGTTAAGGGATATATCACCATTGGCAGTATTGTCGCAGTCACTCAGCTTACCGGACAAGTGATTTCTCCTGCCTTCGAGCTTTCTGCAAAGATTAGCGAACTAAAGTCTGCCAGACCTGTATTGGATACTTTGCATACTCTTTCTCATCCTGAAATCCATGAGAAAAAAACAGGACACAAACTCAAAAAACATATTTCACTACGAAATGTAAGTTTCAAGTACGATGACAGAACTATCTTAAAAAATGTATCTGCCACTTTTGAAAAAGGAAAGAAATACGCGATTCTCGGAAAAAGTGGAAGTGGGAAAAGCACACTGTTAAAACTCATTGCAGGATATTATCCAGAATTCGAAGGAAAGATTTGTACAGATGAAATCGCAGCTCTTCCAGACAGACTGGCTATGATTCATCAAAAAACTTTTTTATTCAATGATAGTGTTCGCAATAACCTTACTCTGTGGAAATCATACACAGAGCACGAAATCACAGAAGCTGTTAAGAAAGCAGGACTAAAGGTGTTTATTGAAAATTTGCCACAAGGACTCGATACAATAATCGAGGAAAACGGAAACAATTTCTCAGGAGGAGAATGTCAACGTCTTGCTATCGCCAGAGCTTTGTTAAGTGGAAAGGATATACTGCTAATGGACGAAGCAACATCGTCATTGGATGAACAAACCGCAAATGCTGTAGAAAACAGTATTTTATCATTGGAAAATATCACATGTATCAGCGTCACTCACAGACTCTCTCCGGAAACCATGCAAAAATATTCAGCAGTCCTGACAATGGACAAAGGAGAATTGCACGAATATGTTCTATGATATTATGCAAATAACTATTATTTCTATTGCTGCGCTTATTGCCATAATTTACTTAAGTATTTGCCAAAAACAACATGCGGAACTATATAATAAGGTATTTGAAGCAAGATTCACACATGACATTTCTGCAGAATCAGTAGAAAAGTATCGAAGAAATTACGTTTTAACAGAAATCATGTAAATTGTAACCTATTGCCTTACAGAATTGATGCAGATGTGCTATATTGAAGATGCAAAAAGAACAACCGCCCATAAGGGGTTGACCAATTAAAGAATGTACATAGAAAATGCCACCCAAACTCGCCAAAGTATCATATCATTCTGAGGGTGGTTTTTCTATGGCTTAAATCATCAGTGACATTAGTGCCAAATATGTATCCTGTAATGCTTTGTATTTACGAAGCAATTAGCATTCCTTATTATTTACATTGTTCTTCTAACTGTTTCTTAAGCTGCTCAAGTTCGCTTTCTTTTTGTTGCAAAAGAACTTCCTGAGATGCAAGCAACTCACTTTTTTGCTTAATAGTGTTTTGCTGTTCCTGAATAGTACTCTGTTGTTCATCGATCGTATCCTGCATTTGATCGATCATATACTGTACGGTATTCTTATCCAATATTTGTAATTCTTTTGAAAACAATCCCATAACTTTCTCCACATTCCTGCAAAGCTCATAAATCTCCCGGTACATAGGAATAAACTTCGGATATTGTTTGATTAGCTGGACGATCATTTCCGGATTATCCTCGCTGAGAAATGTGAGCCACGCATCTAAATCGTTTTTGATACCTTATCGGACAAAGTCCGCCCGCCGCAGGCATGTATTACGGGATGCCCGGATGGGTATACCTTTATTGTGACGGGTTTCCCGATAGATGTCAAGTGGGATGAAAACGAATTCCTGCAGAAGCTCCATATGAAGTCCTGTATCTGACTTTTGACAAAAATGGTGGACATAATCCTGCTTGTGCCGTTTCATCTCTCCGGAACTTTTTTCTATAAAAACAATGGTATACACGCTTTTTATATCCCGATAGCTGAATTTCTTTTTCCGTTCATTTTTGGCACGTTTGTATTGCCGGAGTAAAAGATCAGCCAAATAGCATGCGCTGCGTTGTCCGGGAAAGGAATATCCTATTTTTTGCACTTCAATGTTTGCAATGCTTCCATCTTCCAGTTGAACAACAATATCCATAATAAGCAAAGCATTTTCTTCTGCAATTCGGGAAGAATCGTTTGGAAGTACGTGTAAAATACGAATATGCCGTTGTAATATCAGTGACAGTAATTCTTCCAGACGTGAAGGTGCAGTATCCGGATTTAAAATTTCTTTGAAAAAAGAATCGTAAAGTATTTTGACACCCTGCATTCCTGTGCAAAATTGCAGAAATTCTTCTTGTTGGGATTCGTCCCACGAATCAAACAGAAATTTTAATTCAGGGGTAGTTTGAATTTTTTTACAAAGCTCCTCTCGGGTTTGAATCATTGGAAAATATTGTTTTAATCCATTGCTCATAAGCGGTTCCTCCTGATGGTTTGTGAATTAGATTGAAAATTTGATGATTTCATCTGGATTTGTTTTTTGAAAATAAAGAAGAGAACATGGAAATAAAAAGAAATATCCGTTCTCCTGAAATGTTATGAATAAAGTCTAACACGAGGAATATGAAGTGTCCAATAAAAATTTCATAAATAGAATAACACTTCCATTCCTCACTGCTATTTTGCAGATTTTTGTGCAAGATTCCCCATAAAAAATCGCCTTTTACTTTCCTCAAGCAAAAGACGATTTTTACGATTTTCTTTTATTTCACACTCTCTTTTGTAATCAGCTCCACTTCCACCGGGATGGTTTTTTCCACTGTTTCACCCTGCAAAATCTGAATCGCGGTCTCAACTGCTGTCTCTCCCATCAGATTCGGTTTCTGTGCCACAGTTGCTGCCATTTTTCCTGCTTTGACTGCTGCGACTGCATCGTCTGTCGCATCAAAACCAACCACCAGGATTTTCTTGTTTCCAACTGCTTCCACTGCTCCAAGTGCCATCTCATCGTTATGTGCAAATACACCCTGAATTGCGGAATTTGCCTGCAGCATATTTTCCATAACACTCATTCCCTCAGAACGATTGAAGTTCGCGGTCTGTTTGGAAACAACATTCAGCTTTTTATCTGCCACCAAATGGAATCCTTTTCCTCGCTCGATCGTTGCACTGGCTCCGGAAACGCCCTCCAGTTCTGCTACTTTTGCATTTTCTCCAAGAAGTGATACCATATATTCTGTTGCCATTTTCGCACCTTCCACATTGTCAGAAGCAATGGCACAGTCTACGTCTACTCCGTTTACACCGCGGTCTACTGAGATCACTTTAATTCCTCTTGAAACCGCATCCTTCACTGCCGGTGCAACTGCATCGGAATCCACCGGATTTACGATCAGGACACTGATATTTTTTGAAATCAGATCTTCGATATCGCTGGTCTGTTTTGCCGCGTCATCCCCGGCGTCTACCACGATCAGTTTTTCCCCTTCTGTTTTTGCCTTTTCTTTTGCACCTTCACTTAATGTGACAAAGAATGGGTTATTTAATGTAGAGACAGAAAATCCGATACTTCCATTTCCTGCCGCTTCTCCGGATACGTTTTCTGTTTCTCCGTCAATCGTAATCGCATTACAGCCGGTCACACCAAACACCATAACTGCCGCAGCCAGTACACTTACAAATCTCTTCATTCTCATACCGTATTCTCCTCTCTTATCGTCTTCTGTCAGACAATACCGCGATCAAAATTACAATTCCTTTTACCACATCCTGATAATAGGAAGATACACCCAGAATATTCAGTCCATTGTTCAGTACTGCAATGATCAGAACGCCGATAAACGTTCCCCAGATCTTTCCACGTCCGCCATTCATACTCGTTCCGCCAAGTGCTACGGCTGCGATCGCATCCAGCTCATAGCCCTCGCCCAGTGTCGGCTGTGCAGAACCAAGACGGGATAATAAAATCAACCCGGAAAGTGCAGCCATACATCCGGAAATCGCATAAGCTGCCAGTTTTGTGCAGTCAATATTGACTCCTGCCAGATTGGCTGCTTTTGCATTGCTTCCTGTCGCATAAATATGACGTCCGAAAGTTGTTTTCTGCAGTACGAATAAGAAGATCACAAAAATCAGTAAAAACAAGATGACCGGAATCGGAATGTGATAAAAGTTTCCTTTTCCTACCACTTTCAGTGTAAAGCTGTCTCCCAGGTTGGAGATCGGTTTTCCATCCATATAGATCATCGTCAGTCCACGGAACACGGTCATTGTAATCAACGTTGCAATAAAGGGCTGTAATCTGCCTTTTGTTACAAGAAATCCACTGATACATCCAAATCCGGTTCCGATCACCAGCGCCAGGATCATTGCCAGTCCCACCGGCATTCCGCCTGAAATAAATCCTGCACACAATGCCGTCGTCAGAGCAAGTACCGAACCTACAGACAGGTCAATCCCGCCTGTCAGAATGACACAAGTCATACCAAATGCGATGAGCCCGTTAATAGAAGACTGTCGAAGCAGTGATAAGAAGTTCCCCACTGTCCGGAATTCCGGACTGATCGCTCCGATCACAACAATTAACAATACAAGCGCGATCAGCGCTCCCAGATCTTGTATATAATTTGCCGCTTTTTTCTTATTCATTGAGATTTCCTCCTGTCGCCAGAATCATAATATTTTCCTGATTTGCCTCTTCTTTGCTTAAAAATCCTCTCACCAGACCTTCTCTTACTACCATTACCCGGTCAGACATTCCGAGCACTTCCGGCAGTTCGGAAGATACCATAATGATCGCCACTCCCTTTGCGGCAAGATCATTGATAATACTGTAGATTTCCTTTTTTGCCCCAATATCCACACCGCGGGTTGGTTCATCCAGAATCAGCACTTTCGGATTCGTGTACATCCATTTTGCAAATACAACCTTCTGCTGGTTTCCACCGCTTAAGTTATTACATTCATGCTGCGGTCCAAAACACCGGATATGTAACTCCTCGATCCCCTTTTTGACCAGCTCTTTTTCTTTCTCTCTCTGGATCACCCCGTGTCTGGAAATACGCTTCAGATTTGCGAGAGAAATATTTTTCATAATGCTCTCTTCCAGCATCAGCCCTTCTACTTTCCGGTCTTCTGTGATAAATCCGATTCCGTTTTTCATTGCCTGTTTCGGCGTTTTGTTCTCGATCTGTTTTCCATTCAGAAAAATCTCTCCCGTCACATGCGGCATATTTCCGAAGATTGCCTGCATAATCTCCGTTCTTCCGGCTCCCATCAGCCCGGATACTCCCAGCACTTCCCCTGCATGCACTTCAAAAGAAACCTTTTCAAATACGCCCGGACAGGTCAGATTTTTTACTTCCAGAACACGATTACCGATGCTTACGTTCCGCTGCGGATACCGCTCTCCAATCTCTCTTCCGATCATCATTTTGACTACATCATTCATGTCTGTCTCAGAAATCTTCTTTGTGTCGATATAAGTTCCATCCCTCAGGATCGTAATCCGGTCGCACAGTTCAAAAATCTCTTCCATCCGGTGCGAGATATACACAATGGAGACACCCCTTTCACGCAGCGCGTTTGCAGCCTCAAACAGTACTCTCGTCTCACTCTGTGTCAGTGCTGCCGTCGGCTCATCCATGATGATCACCTTTGCATTTACCATCAGCGCCTTTGCAATCTCAACCATCTGCTGCTGTCCTACGGAAAGCTCTTCCATCCGCTGTCCCGGATCGATCTCTACTCCAAGGCGTTTCAAGATTTTTTCTACTTCCCGGCGCATTGCTTTTTTGTCACATACACCGCACTTCTTTTTGATTTCTTTGCCGAGAAACATATTTTCTTCTACTGTCAGATCAAATAACACGTTCAGTTCCTGATGGATAAATACAATCCCTGCTTTTTCTGCTTCTCTGGCATTTTTGTAGCAGACTTCCTGTCCGTCCACGATCACCTGCCCCACATCTTTTGTATAAACACCTGTCAAAATCTTCATCAACGTCGATTTTCCCGCACCGTTTTCTCCCATCAGTGCATGAATTTCTCCGGTACTGAGTACAAATCCGGCATTGTTCAACACGGCATTGTTCCCAAAAGACTTGTTGATCCCTCTCATTTCAATTTCCATAAGCTGTTCTCCTCTCTTAGAAAATACAACCCGACTGTAAAATAATATTTGCATAAGGCGTTGTCTCTCCGGTTCGAATAACTGCCTTGCATGTTTTTGTCATTTTTTTCAGATCGCTGTGCAAAACAAATTGTATCTCTGGTTTGAAACCCGTTTCATGCTTTGCAAAAAATTGTTCGATCTGACGGAGTATCTCCGGATTCTGAAGTTTCATCTCCTCTGCCAGTATGATCTTCTCTACTTTCATATCTGCCCCTACTTCTTCCAACACATCCATAAAAGACGGCTGTCCGAATTTTACGGCCAGATCGATCCGTTCTGTCTCATCCGGGATCGGCAGTCCACAGTCTCCGATACAGATTGTGTCCGTATGTCCCATATAAGACAACACTCTGGAAATATCACTGTTTAAAATCCCCTGTCGTTTCATGCTCTTCCTCCCAGTTTTTCCAATTCTTCTTCGACTTCCTGTGCCATCGGCATTCCGCTCTGTGCCCCGAATTTTTCTGTGGATAAGCTGGCTGCCACATTCGCATACCGAAGTGCTGTCTCCATATCCGCTCCTTTTGCTCTCTGCAGGGCAAATGCACCGTTTAACGTATCTCCTGCCCCGGTCGTATCTGCCACATTCGCTTTTCTCGCCGGTACACTCAAGATTTCTCCATTCTTCAAACAAGTAATCACACCTCTGGAGCCCTGTGTGATGATCAGTTTTTCCGGATACTCTCTTAACAAGTCCTCTGTAGAATACTCCTCTCCAAAAATCAGGACCGCTTCATGTTCACTTGGTGTTACATACGTCACTTTTTCGATCACTTCCAACGGAACGTTTGACGCCGGAGCCGGATTTAACACTACCGGAATCTGATTGTCATAACAGAAATCTACAACATAATACACCGTATCCAGCGGAATCTCCTGCTGCAGCACAACCATATCAAAAGTCTTCAGCTCCTCTTTGATCCTGTCAATATAATCTCTGTCCACTTTCCCGTTTGCTCCCGGAACCACGATGATCGTATTGTCATTTTCTCCGACTGTGATCATAGCAATCCCTGTCGGAACTCCCTCTAAAACCTTGATATGTCCCGTCTCTACACCGACTTTCTTGAAATTCTCCAATAACCGGGTACCATTTGCGTCATCTCCAACACATCCGAACATCTCCACTTTTGCTCCGAGCTTTGCCATAGCAACCGCCTGATTCGCACCTTTCCCTCCCGGAATATAATGAAGGCTGTCTCCTCGAAGTGTCTCCCCTTTTAGCGGAATCCGCTCTGCGGTCACCGTCATATCCATGTTAATGCTTCCTACTACTGCCAGTTTCATTCTGCTTCTCCTTTCTTTTTCGTCGTCTGACGCCTGATCAGCTCAACATCAAATATATTTTCTTTCTGATACGAAATCTCTTCTCCATGATGGATGATCATCTGTACTGCCAGTTTTCCCATTTCTTCAATGGGCTGGGAAATGGTCGTCAGCTCCGGTGTCATTCTCCTGCTGAACTCAATATTGTCAAATCCGACCAGCTGTACATCTTCCGGGACTCTTCGCCCGTTCTGATGAAGCACCTTATAGACTGCCATTGCCGCCATGTCATTGCTCGCCAGGATTCCATCGGTATCCGGGTATCTGCGAATCAGTTCTTCTGCTGCCGCAAGTCCGGCATCGTAATCATAATCACAGTCGATCCAGACAGCTTTTCTTCCATACTTTCTGCACACATCCTCATATCCCTGATAACGCTGCTGCCCGCTGGAAAACTTCATCGGTCCCCGCAGGCACACAATATGCTGACAGCCGCATTCAATCAGATGCTCTGCCGCAAGTTTTCCGCCTTTGTAATGATCTGATTCGATAAATGCGATTTCCCGTCCCTCAGAAAGCTTTCTGTCCATCACGACAACCGGAAGTCCGCATTCTGCAATCTTCTTTCCGGTCCGATCGCTGTTGGTCATGATCACAATTCCATCTGCCTGCATCTGTACAAGCATCTGAATGTTCATCCGTTCTTTCTTCGGATTATTTGCTGAATTGCATAACAGCATCTTATATCCGTTTTGAAAGGCTTCCTCCTCCACTGCTTTGGCGATTTCACTGAAAAATGGATTTTCAATATTCGGAACGATCATTCCAATAATCTTTGATGATTTCTTAAACAATGCCCGCGCCAGTTCATTTGGTTTGAACCCCGTTTCTTGAATAGCCTCAAGAACTCTTTGCTTCTTCTCCTCATCCACATTCGCTGTTCCATTCATCACTCTCGATACAGTAGCAGGTGAAACTCCTGCGATCTTTGCAACTTCTCTGATACTTGCCATCTTATGTCCTCTTTCTTTTGCTGCTGTGAAACTTTTTGAAACCCGTTTCATATCTTGATTTTATTATAGGCATAACTCCTGACATCTGTCAATCTCCTTTGTAGACTTTGGTGGTATTGTATAGATATCTCTCTTTTCTTTTATTCCTATCGCCCAAAAACTCTGCCTTTTTTATGCATAATCCCTATTTTATTTTTCCGCTTCCATTATACTTGACTGTTTCAGTCCAATATTGTAAGATGAGACAAAACGTCAGGGAGGTCAGATATGTTATTTACCAAAGAATGTGATTATGCAATCCGCATCATGCGTGCATTATCTTCCGGAGAGTTAATCAGTGTCTCACGGATCTGCGAGATGGAGCATCTGCCCTCTGCCATGACTTACAAGATTACCAGAAAGCTGGAAAAGTCCGGATTTTTAAAAAGCTGTCGGGGTACCAACGGGGGATATGCGCTCAACTTAAAGCTTGCAGAGATTTCTCTCTATGATCTCTGCGCTGCCATAGATCCGGATATCCTTCTTTTAGAATGTATGAAAGAGGGTTATCCTTGTTCTATGAACAGTCCGAAAAATCCATGTCTGGTACATCACGAATTCTGCCGGCTGCAGAATATGCTGGTGCAGGAAATGAAACAAAAATCTCTTGCCGAATTATTTCGGTAAGTGTTTTTTTGCCTTAATCTTTACTATTTTAGTACAGTTTTATCAAAGGAGGATTTTACAAAATGAATCAATGTTATGGATGCAATACATGCAAAAGCGCAGACAAGCCTCTAGAAGGCTTTATCCGCTCGCTTCCGATGGAAACTTCCCATCACCGCGTGGAAGGACAGAGCACAAAATGTGGATTTGGACTGCAGGGAGTCTGTTGTCGTCTCTGCTCCAACGGTCCTTGCCGCATCACTCCAAATGCGCCGAGAGGAATCTGCGGTGCCGATGCCGATACGATCGTAACCCGCAATTTCTTAAGAGCAGTGGCTTCCGGCAGCGGATGCTATATCCATATCGTTGAGAATACTGCCCTCAATCTGAAGAAAACCGCCCAGATCAAAGGAGAATTAAAGGGTCTGAAATCTCTGGAGCATCTGGCGGAGATGTTTGGAATTACAGACGAAGATGTCTATGTAAAAGCAGAAAAAGTGGCAGATGCCGTACTTGCCGATCTGTACAAACCGGAATATGTTTCTGCAGAACTGATTGAGAAAATCGCATATGCACCACGTATTAAACGCTGGAAAGAACTGGGAATCATGCCGGGCGGTGCAAAAGCAGAGGTATTCAAAGGTGTTGTAAAATGTTCCACCAATCTGAACTCCGACCCTGTGGATATGCTTACCGACTGTCTGAAGCTTGGTATTTCCACCGGAGTGTACGGGCTGACCTTAACCAATCTGCTCAACGATGTTTTGCTCGGACAGCCGGAGCTTCGCCTGGCCCCGGTAGGACTGCGTGTGATCGATCCGGATTACATCAACATTATGATTACCGGACATCAGCACACGATTTTCGTAGATCTTCAGGAACGCCTGATTTCAGAAGAAGCAAAGACAAAAGCGCAGGCTGTTGGTGCAAAGGGATTCAAACTGGTAGGATGTACCTGCGTAGGACAGGACTTACAGCTCAGAGGCGCACACTATACCGAAATATTTGACGGTCATGCAGGAAACAACTATACAAGTGAAGCAATCCTGGCAACCGGAGCGATCGATGCAGTTCTTTCAGAATTTAACTGTACTCTTCCGGGAATCGAGCCAATCTGTGAAGAATTGAAGATCCGACAGATCTGTCTGGATGATGTTGCAAAGAAAGCGAATGCGGAACTGATGCCGTTTGAATTTGAAAACCGCGAAGAACAAAGCAGCATTATTATTGATAAAATCATCGAATCCTACAAGGAACGACGGGGAAGTGTTGCGTTACACCTCATGGAAGAACATGGAAATGACCATACATTAACGGGTGTCAGTGAAGGTTCTTTAAAATCCTTCCTGGGCGGAAAGTGGACGCCGCTAATCGAACTGCTGGCATCCGGAGAGATCAAAGGTCTTGCCGGTGTGGTGGGATGCTCCAACCTGACTGCAGGCGGACATGATGTCTTGAGCGTGGAACTGACAAAAGAACTGATCTCTCGCGACATCCTCGTCCTTACTGCCGGATGTTCTTCAGGCGGAATCGAAAACTGCGGACTCATGACTCCGGAAGCTGCCAAATATGCCGGTCCAAAGCTGCGCGCTGTCTGTGAAAAACTGAACATTCCGCCGGTTTTGAATTTTGGTCCTTGTCTTGCGATCGGCCGTCTGGAAATCGTTGCAACAGAAATCGCCGCAGAGCTTGGCGTAGATCTTCCACAGCTTCCACTGGTACTTTCTGCCGCACAGTGGCTGGAAGAGCAGGCACTGGCTGACGGATGCTTCGGACTTGCACTGGGACTTCCGCTGCACCTTGGACTTCCTCCGTTCGTAACGGGAAGCAAAACTGCAGTCAAAGTACTCACAGAAGATATGAAAGAACTGACCGGAGGACAGGTCATCATCAACGGAGATGCGAAAGAATCTGCTGATATCCTGGAGCAGATTATTCTGGAAAAACGCCAGGGCTTACATATATAGGAGGTGCCGCTATGAGACGAATTATGATCGATGCCTCAAAGTGCGATGGATGCAAAAACTGCACCATCGCCTGTATGCAGGCGCACCGGGAAACACCGGGAACTGTTTATGATCTGGATCTGACGGACATCCGCAATGAATCCAGAAACCACATCGAAAAGCTGCCGGACGGAACCTATCGCCCTATTTTTTGCAGACACTGCGATCAGCCGGAATGCGTGATGTCCTGTATGAGCGGTGCTCTGACAAAGGATCCGAAAACGGGAATCGTATCTTATGATGAAACGAAATGTGGCTCCTGTTTTATGTGCGTTATGAACTGCCCGTTCGGCGTCCTCAAAGCAGATACTGCCACCCGTACCAAAGTCGTAAAGTGCGACTTCTGCCTGCAGGACGGTGCAGAACCCAACTGCGTAAAAGCCTGTCCAAAACAGGCAATCTATGTTGAGGAGGTGTCATTATGATGCATGTTATTATCGGAGTGGGGGCTGCCGGGATCACCGCAGCAAAAACCATTCGCAGCCAGCAGCCGGATGCCTCTATTACCATGATTTCCACAGATGAGCATGTACACTCCCGCTGCATGCTTCACCGTTATTTGAGCCATGAACGTCAGGAAGATACCTTGTCCTTTGTAGAACCTGACTTTTTTGAAACCAATAAAATCGAATGGATCAAGGGTGTTTCTGTAAAAACAGTGGATGTAAAAAACCAGCAGGTTCTGCTTGATAATGACACATCCTGCCACTATGACAAACTCCTGATCACAACCGGTGCAAACAGCTTCATCCCGCCTGTTGGACAGTTCCGTGAGGCAAACAATGTATTCGGACTGCGGCATCTTTCGGATGCTCAGGCGATCCGCCCGCTGGCCGATCAGGCAGAACAGATTCTGATCGTTGGTTCCGGTCTGGTTGGAATGGACGCTGCCTATGCATTTCTCGAGCAGGGTAAAGAGGTTACTGTTGTGGAAATGGCAGATCGTATTCTTCCGATCCAGTTAAATGAAACTGCCGGAACTGCCTATCGGAAATTATTTGAAGAACACGGATGCCGTTTTCTTCTTGGAAAAAAGGCTTCTGAAACGCATATGAACAGCAATGGTTCAATCGACTATGTCCTTCTGGATGATGGAACCCGGGTAGACTGTGATCTGGTCATTGTTGCTGCCGGTGTTCGTCCCGCAGTTGAATGCGTACTGGATACTCCGATCGAAGTAGATCGTTTTATTAAAGTGTCTGACACCATGGAAACCAACTGTAAAGATATTTACGCTGCCGGAGATGTAACGGGACTGTCCGGAATCTGGCCAAATGCTATGAAACAGGGACAGGTTGCCGCTATGAATATGTGCGGAATTAAAACACTTTACGAAGACCGTTACGCTATGAAAAATACGATGAACTTCTATGGACTGGTTACACTTTCTCTTGGAAGAGGAACAGAAGAAGAGGGAGATGTTGTTCTCGAACAGGAAGATTCTCACAATTATAAACGTGCAATTTTACGGAACGGAAAATTAGACAGTATCTTATTACAGGGAAATATTGATTATTCCGGAATCTATCAGTATCTGATCAAAAATGAGATTGATCTTTCCGGTATGGAAAAAGATGTCTTCCACCTGTCGTTCGCTGATTTTTACGGAGTGAAAGAAAACGGCGGATATTGTTATCAGAATCAGACATAAAGTAAAAAGCATTCCTGCATGGATCATTGCTCCTTGGCATATGATTCCCGGCAGGAATGCTTTTTGTTTTATTATCTCGCAGATTCGCCAACTGCAGCTGCTCCGCTCAATCCCTCTTCACTCTTTTTCTGGTCATAAACCTCTCTGTCTAAAAGCTGCTCGGATTTTGCCACAAGAACTGCTGCTGTTGCCGCACCTGTCACACTTGCTGCTGTACGCATCATATCGACAACGCTTGAGATCGGAACCAGAAGTACAATGATCTCTACCGGAAGTCCTGCTGCAGTAAACAGTGCTGTGGTTGTTACTGTGGAGGTTCCCGGAACTCCTACTGTTCCGATGGAAACGATCAGTGTCAATACGATCAGAAATACATACTGGACTGGGACGTAAATGCTTTTTTCTTCCCAGATAGGACAGCAGTACAAACAGAACTACTGTAATCGTCACTGCCGCTATCGCTAAAACATCAACATCCATTATTTTACTCCTTTAAATGCCGCATCAAGATCTTCGATCAAATCTTCTACTTTTTCAATTCCGATCGAAAGCCGGATCGTGTTTGGTTTGATTCCCTGATCTAACAATTCTTCCTCCGTACACTGGCTGTGAGTGGTGGTTGCCGGATGAATCACCAGAGATTTCACGTCTGCTACATTTGCCAGCAGGGAAAAGATAGACAGCTGATCGATAAATGCCTGGGCCGTCTGCGCATCTCCCTTAATCTCAAAAGTAAAGATAGAGCCGCCTCCGTTCGGGAGATATCTCTTATATAATTCATGGGTTGACTCCGTTTCCAGTGAAGGATGGTGTACAGCCTCTACCTGCGGATGATTCGCAAGATACTCCACGATCTTCAGCGCATTGCTCACATGCCGCTCAACACGCAGAGATAATGTCTCCAGCCCCTGCAGGAAGATAAAGGAATGGAACGGAGAAAGTGTTGCACCCGTATCACGCAGGATCACTGCACGGATATAGGTTACAAATGCCGCACTGCCTGCTGCATCTGAGAACGATACACCATGATAACTCGGGTTGGCTTCTGAAATCCACGGATATTTGCCGGATGCCTTCCAGTCAAACTTTCCACTGTCAACGATCACGCCTCCAATCGCTGTTCCATGACCGCCGATAAATTTCGTTGCGGAGTGAATCACCAAATCTGCACCATGTTCGATCGGCCGGATCAGATACGGTGTTGCAAATGTAGAATCTACTACCAACGGAATATTGTGTCTGTGCGCGATCTCTGCCACCTTCTCCAGATCGATCAGATTTGAATTCGGATTTCCAAGTGTCTCTACAAATATCGCTTTTGTATTTTCCTGAATGGCTGCCTCAAAAGATCCTTCTTTCTCAGGGTCCACAAACGTTGTTGTCACATCGTTTGTGAGCGGAAGAGTATGCGCCAGAAGATTGTATGTGCCGCCGTAGATGGTCTTGGATGCCACAATATGCTCTCCCGCCTTTGCAAGTGCCTGAAATGCATAGGCAATTGCTGCCGCACCGGATGCTACAGCCAGCGCTGCCACACCGCCTTCTAATGCTGCAATACGCTGTTCGAAAATATCCTGTGTCGGATTTGTCAGTCTTCCATATATATTTCCTGCATCACGGAGTCCGAAGCGGTCTGCCGCATGCTGTGAGTCGTGAAATACATAAGAGGTTGTTGCATAGATCGGGACTGCTCTTGCATCTGTAACCGGATCTGCCTGTTCCTGTCCAATGTGTAATTGTTTTGTCTCAAATCCCCAGTTTTTAGAATCTCTGATATCTGCCATTTCTATTTCCTCCTTCTTTGGAATCTGTTTCTTTCTTAATTCCTTGTAATCATATTAACATAGTAGGATTTATTTGTCCAATATAGATTGAGAATATCCTGTTATAGATTTATTTTATAGCAGACTCATTGTTTTGTATGGCTGCTTTAACCGTATCCAGAAACATTTCATGTATTCTGTTGTCCTGATCTAATTCCGGATGAAATGCCAGCCCAAACTGTGTCCCGTATTTTACTGCCACGATCCGATCATCTACTGCCGCAAGAACTTCTACTCCTTTTCCAACTTTTTCAATATATGGAGCTCTTATAAATGTCATCGGTATTTTCCCGATTCCCTTCATTTCCTGTACTGTACGGAAACTTCCAAGCTGTCTGCCATAACCGTTTCTTTTCACCGCTGCCGGCAATGTTGCAAAATAAATATTCCGGTCATTTGTCAAATTTTCCGCCAGAAGGATCAGGCCGGCACAAGTTGCCAGCACCGGCAGTCCTTCTTCGATTTTCTGCTTCAATATCTGATACATGTCCAGCTCTTTCAGAAGTTTTCCCTGCACAGTACTCTCACCTCCGGGAAGGATCAATCCATCAAACGGTTTCATCAGGTCCTCTTTTTTGCGGAGTTCCATACATTCTATTCCCAGGTCTTCTATTTTCTTCCGATGTTCCGCAAATGCTCCCTGTACTGCAAGTACTGCGATCTTCATTCTATCTGCCCCTTTCCGCCATCAAAAGTTCTATCTCCTGTTCATTAATTCCTACCATTGCCTCTCCCAGATCCTCAGAAAGCTCTGCCAGCATCCTGTAGTCTTCAAAGTTTGTTACCGCTTTTACAATTGCTTCTGCCCGCTTTCTCGGATCTCCTGACTTAAAAATACCAGATCCCACAAATACGCCTTCTGCACCAAGCTGCATCATCAGCGCCGCATCCGCCGGAGTTGCGATGCCTCCCGCCGCGAAGTTTACAACAGGAATACGCCCGTTATGATGTACATATTCAACCAATTCATACGGTACATTTAGGGCCTTTGCTTCCTCAAACAGCTCATCCTCCCTCATGGAGACCAGTTTTACAATTTCCCGCTTCATCATTCTCATATGTCTGACTGCCTGTATCACATCTCCTGTTCCCGGCTCTCCCTTTGTACGGATCATAGAAGCTCCTTCATTGATCCTTCTAAGCGCTTCTCCCAAATCTCTTGCACCACATACAAATGGTACCTGGAATTTGCGTTTATTAATATGATAAACATCATCTGCCGGAGAAAGTACTTCACTCTCATCAATATAATCAATTTCGATTGCCTCTAATATCTGTGCTTCAACAAAATGTCCGATCCTGCATTTTGCCATAACTGGAATGGATACTGCTTCCTGAATTTCCTTGATCATCTTCGGATCACTCATTCTGGATACTCCGCCCGCTGCACGGATATCAGCCGGAATCCTTTCCAGCGCCATCACTGCACATGCTCCCGCCTCCTCTGCAATCCTTGCCTGTTCCGGTGTTGTCACATCCATGATCACTCCGCCTTTTAACATCTGTGCTAACTGCTTGTTGAGCTCATATCTTTCTGCACTCATTTGCTGTACCTCCTCTTAATTGCTATCATTTTTATATGAATACTACATTAAGATTGGCTTTTCTTAAATATCCAGTTTTAACGTTTTTAACCATGCCAGTTTTAAAAACAAAAAAGCTACCGCTATTATTTCCAATATTTTTCTACTTCCTGCTCAGCCTCTTGGAAAGAAAGCTGGAACTTTTCCTGTACCTTTGCACACACGCATTCTTTTTCCATTCCCATTTCCTGTAATAATTCTACAGTTGCCTGTCTTCTGCCTTCCCTTCTGCCTTCTTTCAATCCAGTGTTTTTATAAACCGTAGAAAAGTACTGGTGATCTCGAATCGCACGCTCTCTTGCCTCATATTCCAGACGCTTCTCCTCATCCGCACTGATCCGGTTCAAATCCTCATACGCCTTCTTAATATATTCGCTTTTTTCCGCTGCCATTTCAAATTCCTCCTTGGTTTCTGCATTGATAAACTGAAGCCATTTCAGCAGCTCTGTCTCCGGATACTCATATTTTGCCAGTTTCGGGAGTTCCAATGTGTGGATCTCAACTTTATCACTGTACATCTTTCTCCCCTGATCTGACCAGAAGTGAAAACAGGAGTAATATTCTTCATCTTCAAACATGGTAAAATTCAAAATCCCGATATGAATACATTTTTCTAATTTCTGATAGTCTTCTCCTGGTTTTAATTGATCGGTAAACATCTTCCCCAGATAGAACAACGTGCGTTCTGCCCAGTATTCACTAGCTGTCACCTGAATTTCAATGTCAATCTGCTCCTTGTTATTTAACAAAACCCGTACATCCAAAATTCCCAACTTATCATCTTTATCCTTCTGGCGCAAATGGGACGGCAAAATCCTGCTCTCAACGATTTCTCCCAGATCAATTCCAAGTACCGCCGCCAGAAATGCGTTGCGCACCTCTTCATCTTCCATCAGCTCTTTAAAACAGAAATCTACTTTTGGCTTCATTAAAAATTGTGTTGTTTTTTCCTTCTTCATACATGCTCCTCCTTGGTTTCTGATGGAATTCAGAAGATTTCGATGAGCATGTAACTGTATTCTTAATTTTATTATATCTTTTGACACGATGTTTCACAATCGCAAATACAGACAAACTCCATCTATTCTCTTGTTACTATGCACGGTAACGTCTTATCCATCTTTTCTGTGCGTTTATTTGGAAATTATTTTTGAATGGCATCTTATGCCATATTTGAAAACTGAAAGGGATTCCTTTCAAGATTGGTTTTATTATACTTGAAATTTTGTTGGGACACAATTAAATTTCCATGAATATGTTATAAATTTTTCCGTAAAAGTTACTGTTCACACCGGATGTTAAATATAGGTTCTGAACCGTCATGCTTGCATGTAAGGCAAAGAATCTATATTTAACATCTGGTGGAACCAGTCACCGCCCATACATAAGCAATCTAGCACGAAGTGCGGTACTGGAGTGCGCAAGCACGACGATTGCGCATGGATAGGTAGAGATTGGTGGGAACAGTAACTCCGTAAAAGTTACTATATGTGAAAAGAAACAAGGAAGCTGCACCTTTTGCGCAAACTTCCTTGTTTCTTTTCTCTATAAATTCCAGCGTTTTCCCTGAGATACTCGCAATCGGTTCATAGCTCTCGCCAGAGATGCCTGAGAATGATAATATTCCTGGATGCTCTGTTTCTGGCGGATTCGCTCCTCTGCACGCTCTTTCTGCTCCTGTGCATGACGGATATCAATCTCCTCCGGCTTTTCTGCTGTATCTACCAGCAGTGTCACACGGTTGTTGACTACCTCTGCAAATCCTCTTCCGAGTGCAACTTCTACCCAGTTTCCTTCTTCGATCTCCATACGGGCCATTCCGATCTTCACTGCAATCACCATATTTTCATGGTTCGGCAAGATTCCCTTTTCACCATCCGGCGCCGGAATTACAAGCTTTCTGCAGCGTCCTTCGTAAAAAACCCTGTCACTTGCGATGATTTTCAAACCAAATGTATCCATATGCCACGCTCCTATTCTGCCGCCTCAGCATTTGCCTTTGCAATGACATCGTCAATAGTTCCTACATTGAAAAATGCAGATTCCGGATATGCATCCATCTCCCCATCAATGATCATTTTAAATCCACGGATTGTCTCTTTTAACGGAACATATTTTCCAGGGATTCCTGTAAATGTCTCTGCTACAAAGAATGGCTGAGACAAAAATCTCTGGATTTTTCTCGCACGCATAACAGTTGCCTTATCTTCATCTGACAACTCTTCCATACCAAGAATTGCAATAATATCCTGCAGTTCTTTGTATTTCTGAAGAATTGCGATGACTTTATTTGCCACTTCGTAATGCTCTTCTCCGACTACATCTGCTTCCAGGATACGGGAGCTGGATTCCAGTGGATCTACCGCCGGATAGATACCCTGCTCTACAATCTTTCTGGAAAGCACGGTCGTTGCATCCAGATGCGCAAATGTTGTCGCCGGAGCCGGGTCAGTCAAATCGTCCGCCGGCACATAAACTGCCTGTACGGAAGTGACAGATCCGTTCTTTGTAGAAGCGATACGTTCCTGTAATTCACCCATTTCCGTTGCCAGTGTCGGCTGATATCCTACTGCAGACGGCATACGCCCAAGCAGTGCGGAAACCTCAGATCCGGCCTGTGTAAAACGGAAAATATTATCGATGAAAAGAAGTACGTTCTGATGCTGTTCATCACGGAAATATTCTGCCATTGTCAAACCAGTCTCAGCCACACGCATACGCGCTCCAGGCGGCTCATTCATCTGACCGAATACCAAAGCAGTCTTCTCCAGAACACCGGACTCTTTCATTTCAGACCAGAGGTCATTTCCCTCACGGGAACGCTCTCCGACTCCGGTAAAAATAGAGTATCCACCGTGCTCTGTCGCAATGTTTCGGATCAATTCCTGGATCAGCACCGTCTTACCGACTCCTGCACCACCGAACAATCCGATCTTACCGCCCTTTGCATATGGTGCAAGAAGGTCGATGACCTTGATTCCCGTCTCCAGGATCTCTACTACAGGACTCTGATCTTCAAATGTAGGCGGTTCTCTGTGGATTACCCATTTTTCTGCATCCTCGATCTGTTCTCCATTATCAATTGTTTCACCTAATACATTAAACAGTCTGCCCAGTGTCTTCTCACCGACAGGAACTTTGATTCCTGCTCCGGTGGCTGTTACTTCCATATCTTTATGCAGTCCTTCACTGGCAGCAAGCATCAGGCAGCGCACCTCATTGTTTCCAAGGTGCTGTGCAACCTCCATGATGCATTTCTTTCCGTTATTTTCAACTTCCAGAGCATCCTTGATATAAGGAAGATTGCCGTCTTCAAATACTACGTCAACGACAGGTCCCATAACCTGTACAATTCGTCCTTTATTCATATGCTATTCTCACTTCCTTTTCTGCTTCTGCGCCTTCGCACCGCTGCAAACTTCCGTAATTTCCTGGGTAATTGCAGCCTGTCTGGCTCTGTTATATACGATTGACAACTCCCGGATCAGGCTTTCAGCGCTGTCTGTAGCAGCCTTCATCGCCATCATACGGGCATTGTGTTCACTGGCATATGCCTCTACCAGACATCCGTAGACCATACCAATGACATAGTTCGGAACAATACTGTCCATCACACTGTCTGCGGAAGGATACAGTTCAATTGCTTCCCGATACATATTCAGAGGCATTTTCATACTTCCGAAGTCTTTGGCCTCCAACGGAAGCAGTTTCAATTTTTCCGCATCTGTCTGTACCGAATTCTCCATGCGGGTGTATACAACATACACTTCATCCAGCTCCCCTGCCAGAAACTGATCGATCACCGACCAGCCAATATCTCTGGCACGGTGCATCGTCGGTTTCTGAACGGTATACTGGAAATTTGTGTCAATCTCTACATTATGTTTTGCAAAATAATGCCGTCCCAGCTCACCTACAACAAAGAGCTTGTGAATCCCCGGCTGTGCAAGGATCTCTTCTTCCAGCTTGATAATATTATGATTATAAGCTCCGGCAAGTCCCTTGTCTGCCGTAATTACGATCGAACCGATCCTTTTCTGCTCTGCCGGGATATCCTGGCGGGCATCAAAATAAGAATGCCGGATCTCTGGCACATGGCGCAGGATACGGGAAATCTCACCCTGAAGTCCATAAAAATACGGCTCTGTATCCGCCAGTTTTTTTCTGGCCTGCGTCATTTTTGAAGAGGAAATCATATACATCGCATTTGTGATCTTCATCGTATCTTTTACGCTGTTGATGCGGCTCTGTATTTCTCTGATATTTGCCATATTAACACCTGCTCTTCTTGAATTCCTTTGCGGTCTCCACGATCTTTTCGATCAGTTCTTCTGTCAGTACCTTTTTCTCTTCGATTTCCTGTCCGATTTCCGGATAATCTGAATCGAAATGACGAAGCAGGTCTGCCTGGAACTGTTTGATTTTTGCTTTTTCTATTCCAAGCATCACTTTATGTGTCGCCGCACACAGTGTGATGACCTTTTCATGCAGACTGAGCGGATGATAAAGCGGCTGCTTCAACAATTCCATCAAACCACTTCCATACTCCAGCTGTTCTTTTGTCGCAGCATCCAGATCGGAACTAAACTGCGTGAACACTTCCATCTCGCGGTACTGTGCCAGATCAATACGAATACTTCCGGATGCTTTTTTCATCGCTTTTGTCTGTGCGGCACCACCAACACGAGATACGGAAAGACCTACGTTTACGGCCGGTCTCATACCTGCTGCAAACAGATCGCTCTCCAGGAAGATCTGTCCGTCTGTAATGGAAATTACATTAGTCGGAATATATGCGGATACATCTCCTGCCTGCGTCTCAATGATTGGCAGTGCTGTAATAGAACCGCCTCCCAATTCATCACTCAGACGGCTGGAACGCTCCAACAGTCTGGAATGCAGATAGAATACATCTCCCGGATATGCCTCACGTCCCGGTGAACGACCGAGCAGCAGAGACAATGCACGATAGGCAACCGCATGTTTTGACAGATCATCATAGACGATCAGGACATCTTTTCCCTGATACATAAAATGCTCTGCCATTGCTGTTCCGGCATATGGTGCGATATACTGAAGCGGCGCACAGTCACTTGCTGTAGAAGATACCACAATCGTATAATCCAGTGCATCATTATTCTTCAATGTATTTACAACTTTTGCAACAGTAGAAGCCTTCTGTCCGATCGCCACATAAATACAGATTACATCTTTTCCCTTCTGATTCAGGATTGTATCCATCGCAATGGATGTTTTTCCTGTCTGACGGTCTCCGATGATCAGCTCTCTTTGCCCACGTCCGATCGGGAACATGGCATCGATGGAAAGGATTCCTGTTTCCATCGGTACGCTAACTGATTTTCTGTCAATAATTCCCGGCGCCTCCTGCTCGATCGGACGGTAATCATCTGCTTCGATCTCGCCTTTTCCATCAATCGGAGCTCCCAGTGCATTGACAACTCTTCCTACATATTTATTTCCAACCGGTACACCGGCCTTTTTTCCTGTACGAGTTACTTTTGTCCCTTCTTTGATATCTGTGTCCCGTCCAAAAAGAATGACTCCGATTTCATTTTTCTGAATATCCTGTACCATTCCTTTCAAACCCGTATCGAAGGTAACAATCTCTCCATACATTGCGTGATCAATCCCATAAATAGTCGCAATTCCGTCACCTACAGCAACGACTGTTCCCACTTCGCTGTCTTTGCTCACACTGTCAAAATTTTCTATCTCTTCTTTTAAAATAGAAATAATTTCATCTGAATTGATTGAACTCACCTTGTTCACCTCCAGGTTAATTTTTGTCCTAGTCTGTCCAGACGTCCTTTCAGACTCCAGTCATATTCATCGCTTCCTGTGCGCAGAACAAATCCGCCAAGCAGCGTACTGTCTGTCTGAATCTCAATCCTGGCCTTGCTCGCTTCATATTTTTTACAAAGGAACGCTTCCATATTTTTGAGCTGCTCGTCACTGGGCAGCTCTACACATGTCAATACGGCACTTAAGATCCGATCCTGCTCGTCACAATATCTGTCATATGCAGCAAATATCTCCGGAATCAGATCCATTCTCTCATATTTACATGCCACTTTCAGGAAATTTCTCATTTCCTGCGGAAATACCTTGTCGATCACACGTTCTTTCTTCTGTGCCGGAATTGTCGGATTCACAAACACATCATGAAGCTGCGGTACCTCCTCAAATATCTCTCTTGCTTTCTGTATGGCTTCCTTCGGAACATTCAGCTCATACAACACCTGTGCATACCGCATTGCTGCAGATGAACAGTACATCTGACTAGTTGTTGTCTGTGTCTTCATGAGCTTCACCTACTTCTTCCAGAAACTTATCATATATTTCCTGATTATTGCCTGTCTGTTCTGCCACGATCTTCGCTGCAGCTGTCATTGCAAGTCCTGCGATTTCAGACTGGAGTGCACTCATTGTCTGCTCTCGTTCTACACGGATATCCGCCTTGGCAGACTCGATGATACTGCCTGCCCTGGCATCCGCCTCCTCTACAATACGTTCATACTCTGATTTGGCGTCCTTACGTGCTTTCTCTACGATCCGCACAGATTCTTCTTTTGCCCCGCCAAGTGCCTGCGCATATTCTTCCTTCATCTTCATCGCATCTTCCTGTGCATTCTGGGCATTTTTCAATCCGTCTTCGATCAGCTGACGGCGCTTTTCCATAATGTCGGTCACAGGCTTGATCAAAAACTTCTTTAATAAGAAAGCCAGGACGATCAGGTTAATCATGGTATATAGAAAGTTCATATCAAATCTCAGCACTTCCCACACCCGCCTTTCCTGTTAATTCTATTTGCTTATTTTAAGAAGAATACGATCAGAATACCAATGATAAATCCATAAATTGCAGTTGCCTCTGCAAGTGCACAACCAAGGATCAGGTTCTTGCTGATCTTGCTTTCAGCCTCTGGCTGTCTTGCGATTGCATCCACTGCTTTTCCTGTTGCGATACCAATTCCCACTCCTGCTCCAATACCTGTTAATACTGCGATTCCTGCTCCAATTGCAATAAGTGCTCCCATAATTCTAATCTCCTTTTTATTCTTTTATTTGTTCAAAAATTCCGTTTCTATTCCTGTTCTTCTGTCATAAACAGTGCGGTCAGAAATACAAATACATATGCCTGAATCAGACCATCAAAAATATCGAAATAGAAATTCATCGGAAGTGGTATAATCAGCGGAACAAATGCTTTTAAAAGTTCCATTACCACAAATCCTGCCAGCATGTTACCAAACAGTCGCATACAGAGCGACAATGGGCGGATAAAAATTTCCAGAATCATAATCGGTGCAACCACCGGCACCGGTTTGGCAAAATGCTTGACCCAATGTTTCATACCGTTTTTATGTATTCCTGAATATTCGATCAGGCACATACTCATCACGGCAAGTGCTGCTGTTACATTCAGATCTTTTGTCGGCGGCTTAAAGCCAAGCAGACCAATCATGTTGGCGCACGCCAGATAAAGAAGAACTGTGATCAGATACGGTATATATCTTTTGTTCCCTTTACCGAGGATCCCTTCAAAGAAATCCGTTGCCCAGTCAATTGCAGCTTCCAATGCCAACTGAACTTTTCCCGGGTTTTCTACCTTCAGATTTCTCACCAGAATCAATGATAATCCAACCAGAACCGCCATAATGATCCATGTAACAACCACGGACTCCGAAATTCCGCCGAGAACCGGAAGTTCAAATACTGTTTTACAGTTCAGCTCTTCCATCAATTCTGTTGCTAAATTTTCCGTATCGCTCCCTCCCTTTCCTGTCTCTTTTTTTAATTACTGCCCTTTGGGGGTCTTCCCTTTTCTCTTCCAGGTGGAGGCCTCTTACGAGCATAAAAAAGGAAATTTCATGCTTTGAAATCTCCGTACTATAATCCCTTTTCAGACAGCGTGCCTAAAAAGTTATCTAAATCCTACTCCCAGCAAGTGAGTTTGTCAACAAAAAAAATTTAGGGTTTTCTTTTTCCGATCGCACTCTTTTTTTGTCGAAATTCCCAGTGTTTTAAAATACGTTTTTTTCTTTTTTTAGGAATATTTCAACCTTATTTTACTGACTTTTCGTCATTTTTATTTTATACCATTCCTTTTTCACTAATATACAGTAATTCATTTGCACTTTTTTCATCAAACTTCCATAATATTGTGAAATACCTGTCGTTCTGTTTGTGGAAATACTCTCTGAAACCATAAAAAAAGAGGACTTTCTGCACATAGAAGCACAATTCTGTGTACAAAAAGTCCCATTTCCACCTTATTCTCTCTTTTGAGACTGTATTTTCTCCTTATTTTCAGACTCTTCCAGAGATTGTTCCCTTGCAATTTTAAGGAAATCTCTCTCCGCTCTTTTTCTTCTCGGAATAAATCTGCCTGCAACGCCCTTTCCACGGCTTCTCACATAGAAAAATCCAATCACTGAAAAAACTGCTGCACCGATAAAATTCACAAACAAGTCTTCCATTGTGTCGATCAGTCCGATGTCCAGATATCCGCCCACCCCCAATGGCTGTCCATTGATCATCACTTCCCTGATCTGATCGATCGTCACCGGAATATTTCTTCCGTCCGGATTCAGCATGACCGATGTGATTGCAGAAAGAACCGTATCCTTCTGCATGTCATATCCGAGAAACTGATCCATCCCAAACTCAAAAAACTCCCATACAACTCCAATCGTCATAGAAAAACAAAATGCCACGATCGCTGTAAACACCGGTGACAGATTAAAGACGGTACGCTCACTCCGGTTCAGCAGATCCACCAGAGAAAATCCGATTGCCGCTGCCAGAAATCCATTCAGCGTATGCAGCACCGTATCCCAGAACGGAAACAGCAGATAAAATTCATTGATCTCACCTAATATCTCCGCTGCAAATATAAAAAACAATACGATGATCTCCAGCGTTGTAGGCAGCTCTATTTTAAACGTTACCTGCACAAAACTTGGAACAATCAGAAGCAAAAGTGTCAGAATGCATAAAAATACGTTTTCATAATTCTGATTTAAAACCTGGAGCACCAGCATCACGATCACAAGAATCCGCAAAATAAGATACACCATAAATGAGCTTTTATGTTCCCTGAGTTCCATTTTTATCGCTTCCGCCATATGGCGGAAATAGCCGTTTTGTTTTTTCTCTTTCTTTTCTTTCATTCCCCGCTCCCTTTCTGCTCTTCTGTATCATTTCAAACGATACTTCCATTTCCTTTACACTTAAGAATATTATAGAAAGATAACATCGGGATTGCAAGATTGTTCTGTTGGGGTGCCTTCCTTGAGAGACCTTCTCTTTTTTCTATAGTTCTATAAACTTATACTTCCCTGCACCCAGTCCTGTGACTTTTTTTATGACTTTCGCTGCCTTCATTGCATTCATAACATTTGTTGCTTTGGATTTTGAACATCCTAACCATTCCATAATATTTGCCTGTCCAAATGGTTTGTCTACTCCACTTTCCAGAAATACTCTGCCACTATTCTCAATAAATTTCTCCGTAATCTCTGCTTCCTTGAATAATGGCAAATACTTTTCAAAAGTGTTGCTTACTTTTTCATTGTCATTGCTTACTTTTTCATTAGCGTTGCTTACTTTTTCATTGGCGTTGCTTACTTTTTCATTGGCGTTGCTTACTTTCCTAAACATTGTAACCTTAAATCCATTTCCAAACTCTTCAAATGTCGGTTCAGGTAAATCATACTCTCTACATCTGTTTATAATTCTCGGTATCCCTGTTCCCCATGCCTCTACTATATGCATATAATGAAACGCTTCTGCAATCGCTTCATTTCTGCAAGTAGATTTTCCTAACTTTGCAGTTTCAATATCCAATCCACCATAAAGCATCCCAGGTGATAACACCTCAACTCTGTCATCAAAAATGCTCACCTGAATACAAGACTTATCTACATAACTCCTGTGTACAACAGCATTGGCAATCATTTCTCTAATAGCAGATACTGGAAGTTCATAAGAATCATTTCTATATATCCCTTCGATTTCTGCCCCCATATTAATATGCCTTAAAACAAATTGATATGCTTTTTCCACCTGTTCGTAAATTGGCCCATCAAATTCTTTTTGATCAATAAAAACATCTCTGATTGTTCCCTTAAATAATGCACATTGAATTTTTGATGCTTTACTTTTGTTATCTGTCATCAGATCAAATGCATGTGTCGGATAGAGCGTTCTCCCTACCCTACAAAGAATTCCAAAATCTTCAAGCTTCTCTATAGTCATGTCCTTTGCTGCATTTTTTTCGTCTGTTTTACAGGATATAACTGCTATCTTTTTCATTGTTTCGCAAAGTTTCAATGCCTTTTCTTTGTCAAATTCTCTTCCTATTTCCTGTAGTGAATCATAGGAAATATTCTGGCCTTCCAACTCTAACTCTTTTAATTTTCTTGCGTCAGCAGGTCTGCTTGTTCCATTAATTCGAATAAAAGCTGTAGTCTCTTTTCCTTTTTTCGCAATATAATAAGGTCTGAACTTTCCAGGAACAATATCTATGACAAGTACCGTTTTTTCTTCTATTGTCTGGATTGAAATATCCGGTTCAATCTGTGGTGTACACGCATCTGAAACCATATTAGAAATGGAATCCGACAATTTAAATGGGCTTTGTTCGCCAATTCCATAAACAGTCCCTGTTTCATCCTCAATTCCTACTATCACTTTCCCACCTGTGCTGTTAGAAAATGCAATAATATCTTTTAAAAATTTCTCATGATTACCTGGAATTTCTCTTTTAAATTCAATATTCTTTCCTTCGCCAAAATAGTTCTTATCAATCATGTTCTCACCTGCTTTCTACTATGATAAATTTAACCCTTTCAACAGTCATTTTCTGTATTATTTCCATCAGCAAAGATCTTATTTCAAAACATTGGATAAATACCGGCTGATTGGCCTGAATATTGAACCTTAGATTCTTCTGAACTTTTAAAACTCAAAAGTGCTGCAAGAATACAGCTTACGAATAAATTTATTATACACTCTTTTCCCAGAATAAAGCAATTCATATTTTCTACAAAAACAACAAAACCTTTTTATAAATTATATCTTGCACTTTCTTTTTGTTTTCTCTAAACTGAAACTAAAATAATTGTTACAAAGGAGAATTTCATGCAGCATCCCTTTCCTTATGAAGTCATATACAGTGACAGAAAATCCCTCGCAATTCAGATTACTGCACAGGCGACGGTCCGTGTCCGGGTACCCAAAAACTGTCCTGCCCCGACCATTGATACATTTCTTTACGAAAAGCAAGCCTGGATCCTAAAGCATCTGGACTCGGCATCTCAGCGTCTTGAGCAATCTTCTGAAAAACCTCAGATTTCTGAAAATGACCGGAAACGATACATCCAGCTTGCACGGGATATTTTTACACGCAAGACAGAATATTATGCCCGTATCATGGGCGTCACCTACGGCCGTATCTCCATCCGGGAACAGAAAACCCGCTGGGGAAGCTGCTCCAGCGCCGGAAATTTAAACTATAACTGGCGTCTGATCTTCGCTCCGGAAGAAATCGTGGACTACATCGTTGTACATGAACTCGCCCACCGTCTGGAAATGAATCACTCAAAAGCCTTTTATAATATTGTAGAATCCGTACTGCCCGATTACCGAAAAGCACAGAAATGGCTGCGGGAAAATGGCGGAAGTTTGTGAATATATGTAGCTTTCATAAACAAATCATTGTAGCGCAGCGAGGAAATACACTTGATTTTGGCTGTTAGGCTGTTATATGTGAGCCAATTGGCGAACATATCCAACAGGCGTTACAGCCACTTCAAGGGATTTCTTCGGCGGAGCCTGATTTGTGTTGAAAGCTACATATCTTTTGCGGACTTTTCGCATAAGCTCTCTCACATTTGCTTCCTCACCACCCGGTATTCATCCCCCACCTGATAATACGGGCACTCTCTGAAATCTCCCTGCACAAATCTCACCATCTCATCTTCATCCAGATCCTGCGTACAGACATAGCACTCATAATCGTCATCATATTCATAATTCATGCAGCTTTCGCAGTTTGCCGCTGTTTTTCTGCCTCGCATCTTATACCTCCCCCAGTTCTTTTAACACCTGATATACGTAAGAAACAGGAAGTCCTACGACATTGAAATAGTCCCCTTCGATCTTCTCAATGAATGCGGAAAATCTCCCCTGAATTCCGTAAGCCCCGGCCTTATCCATAGGTTCTTTGCTCTCTATATATTTCTGGATTTCTTCTGTGCTCATCGGATTGACAGAAACTTTTGTTTCCACTGCGTGGCTGATCACCGTTTTTTCTCCGTTTTCATCAAAATCCAGAACCGCAACACCCGTATATACCTGATGTGTATCTCCCTGCAGTGACCGGATCATCTCAAAAGCCTCCTGTTCATCCTTTGGTTTTCCCAGAATTTGTTCTTCATGCACAACGATCGTATCCGCACCGATCACGATCACATTCCTTGCCTGGATCTCGGATGCCACATTTTCCGCTTTCATCAGCGCCAGCTCTTTTACAATCTCCTTTGGAACCGTATTTGTATACACTTCTTCCTTATTGCTGACACGCACTTCAAACGGAACCCCGATCTGTGATAAAAGCTCTTTTCGCCTCGGTGAAGCTGACCCTAAAATTATTTTCTTCATACTAAAAACTCCTTGTTGTACTTTGTTGTTGATAATAACACTTTTCTGCCTGTTATGGTAGACTTTCCATCCGAAAATATCGTATGATAATTATTGTTTACATCAATTATAACCTTTTATTTTGAACTTTTCACAAGGAGGAGATTCTATGGAACATCTCAACGAATACCTGGATTTTATCCGCACCGTAGAGGGGATCAAATCTGTCACCCGCACTGCCTGGACCAAAACAGGACGACAGGAAAGTACGGCAGAACATTCTTTTCGTCTTGCGCTGCTTGCTCTGACTCTGATCGATGAATTTCCGGAGCTGGACGCTAAAAAAGTGCTTTCCATGTGTCTGATCCACGATCTCGGAGAACTCTATGCCGGAGATATTCCTGCAATTTCCAATACGGATCCCCTTGCAAAATCCAAACAGGAATACCTTGATATTTGTCGGATCTTCCAGCTTCTCCCCGAGCCAAAACGGTCAGAATTTCTTTCCCTGTGGAACGAATACAACAACTGCTCCATCCCGGAAGCACATCTGGTAAAGGCACTGGATAAAGCAGAAACGATCCTGCAACACAATCAGGGAAAAAATCCACCGGATTTTGATTATGCATTCAATCTCACTTACGGAGCCTCCTACTTCAAAGGCGATCCGCGGCTGGAGGAATTAAGAAGCATACTGGATGCAGAAACAAACGTTGTCATAGAGCATACACAAGAAAAGGAGAACCACCATTTATGATTCAAATCATCATTTCACCTGCGAAAAAAATGAATATATGCGAAGAATTTCCCGGCACTGCCACCACACCTGTTTTTGCAGAACAGACAGACCTTTTATATCAGACGCTAAAGCAGATGTCATTTGAAGAATTGCAGAAACTTTGGAAATGCAGTGAAAAACTGGCACTTCAAAATACAAAAAGACTGTGCGAATTTACACCGGCTGACGCTGTCACTCCCGCTGTTCTCGCCTATGAAGGGATCCAATACCAATACCTCGCACCGGGCATCTTTTCTGATACACAGTGGGACTACGTAAACCGGCATCTGAACATTCTTTCCGGATTTTATGGTGTCCTGTGCCCTTCAGATGCTGTCATTCCCTATCGTCTGGAGATGCAGACCAAACTGGAAACTGAGAATGCCACTGATTTGTATCATTTCTGGAACAATCAGCTATATCAGGCATTGTACTGTAAATTTGAGAAAGACTCTCCGAAAGAGCTCATCAATCTCGCTTCCGCAGAATACAGCAAAGCAGTACTTCCTTATCTGACAGAAGACGTACACTGCGTCACCTGCGTTTTCGGCGAGTTCGTTCAGGGAAAAGTAAAGGTGAAAGCCACGCTCGCGAAAATGGCGCGGGGAGAAATGGTCCGCTGGATGGCAGAACACCAGATTCAGACTGCAGAAGATCTGAAACAGTTCACCGGACTTGGATTTGCTTTCGAAGAGTCTCTATCTTCCGGGACAGAATATGTGTTCCTAAAAAAGGATATCTGCCCGGAAGATTAGGCTTTTCTTATTCTGCCTTCATTTCCCGGATCTCTCCGCACGCGATCATAGCGCCGGAGTTTCCGGAAGGCTGGGTTGTCATATCATCCGGATGTGCGTGTATGATAACCGCTCTTCCGATCACATCCTCGGGATGAAACCGGTCTGTGTAAAAGATCAAAAATGCATTTCCGTCATTTGCCAGAAGTGAAGGCATATCTCCTGCATGCTGCGGGTGCATGGCATTTGTCGGATTGTAGTGTCCGTCCGCCTGTGCAAAGGATTCCGCTTTTGTTCCCTGACAGGTTCCCTCATGAATATGAAATCCGTGAAACGCATTTCCGTCAGGCAGATTGCGGATATCGGCTGCCACGATCGTTCCATTGTGAACTCCGAAAAAATATACCATTCCCCGGATTTTTGGAAATTCCGGGCTTCCTTTGATCTCTGCAGCGGCATCCGGAATGGTCTGTATCTCTGAAAACATCTTACCACCTCCCGGATTACCATATGCAGTTTTTGAAAAATTGTTATTCCTGATGCGCTCTCCATGCTTCTTTCAGAATCTTTGGATCTTCAAGAAGACCAAGCGCCCCTTTCGCCATACATTCTGCCACATACAGCATTCCCTTCTGCCCGATGCTCATTCCGGACTGTGCGGCTGCACTCCAGTGATGCAGCGGTGTACCCTTACACATCGTAGCAGCACTGAGCATCACAGTCGGCACGGTATGACTGACTTCCGACACATCCGTTCCGATCGCCAGCAAAACAGGTTGATCTTCCAACGGTTCCAGACCTCCAAAATAATTTCCGTCATTGATCAATCCCGCTTCTTTTGTGATGGTTTCTGCAAACTGCAGTTCTTCTTTTGTATATTCCGGGAGTGAAGTTTCTGTCATCGCCTGATAAAAGGCTTCTGCCAGCGGACGGTTCACTTTCATTTCCTGATTGCTCGTCACAAGCTCGATCTCCACTCTCGTTCCGGTCATCAAAGCCGCACCCTTCGCACAGTCATCCACTCTGTTCGATGCATCCTCTGTCCTGGAACGTTTGGATGAACGGATAAAGTAATTCGTAGAAGCAAAATCCGGCACGATATTCGCCGGTCCGTCTGTGTTCGTATATGTATAATGAATCCGAACATCATCCGCCACATGTTCCCGTAAATAATTCACTCCCACATTCATCAGTTCTGCCGCATCCAGTGCACTTCTGCCAAGCTCCGGATGTTTGGACGCATGTGCTTTGACTCCGTAAAATTTGTAATTCTTCATGTCCTGCGCCTGCCAGATATCATAACTCACCCGATTCCGGTCAAAAGGATGCCAGGTGATCGCCGCATCCAGATCATCAAACACCCCCGCTTCATTCATCTGGATCTTTCCGATGATGATTTCTTCTGCCGGACAGCCATATACCCGGATTGTTCCGGAAAGCTGCGCTTTTTCCATCCGCTCTTTCAAGGCACAGGCTGCCCCTGCGCAGGCTGTGCCAAGCAGATTGTGTCCGCATCCGTGCCCCGGCGTTTTCAGCGGCTGATACGTGCAGACCGGCTCCTGGCCAAGACCCGGAAGAGCGTCATACTCTGCCAGAAATCCAAGTATCGGTTTTCCTGTTCCCCACTCTGCAACAAATGCGGTCTGAAGCCCTGCGATTCCTTTTGTGATACGAAATCCTTTTTCTTCCAGATAGTCAGAAAGACAGGCTGAAGATACGACTTCTTCTTTGGAAAGTTCTGGATGCCGAAAAATGTAATCTGCTGTGTTAACCAGTTCTTCTGTGTGTTCCTGTATCCATGTGTGAATATGATCTGCTGTATTTGCGTCTTTTTCCTCGCCTGTCCATACCCCAAGTCCGCTCCCAAGCTTCTCCCCGGATAGCAGATATTTTCTGGCTGCTCTCTGCAGGCTGGTGTCCTCTGCATAGTTTCGGGGATCCGTCTCCAATTCTCCGAAAATCCTCTCTTCTGCCTCTCTCCCCTCAAAATCAACCGCAACAATATGAAACAATGTCTGGAGCTGCAAAATATTAGATTCCGGCTTCATAATTTCTTTGAGCCCCGGATATAAAAGCCAGGAATGACAAAGATATACCTGCTTCTCCTTCCAGAATTGTTCTGCCTGACGAAATGAATCCAGACAGGCATCAAGCTCCAGCTTCTCTCCCTGCGGGATATGCACGCTGATCACGGGATCTCCTTTGTGAACCGATATCCCGTCTGTCTGTATCTCCCATAAAGACGGGATCCTCTCAAATTCCAGACGCCCAAGCCGAAACAGACTCATATCCAGATGTCTGCAAAACCAGTCGTACTGCGCAATCCCATATTCTCCATACGCTTTATAACAATTTTCACACCACAATGTCAGATCATAAAACGTATCCCGGTAAACCCGTCTGGAAATCCCCTGTTCACAATACCGATCATAAACCTCACAGGCCATTTTTGAAAAACAATATAAAAATACCAGCCGGAAATCTTCTCTTTTTTTCACTGCTTCATAAAACAAATTCACATCTCTAAGAAATAACTCCCGCAGCTTCTCATATTCCCCTTCTGTGATCTCCAGCTTTTCAAGCTGCCGCACAGCGTCCGGCATCAGGGATATTTCCTCCCAAAATTCCAATAATTTCATTGTGCACCTCCGTTTTTTGTTTTCCTCTGTTGATTCTATCTGTCAGCATACTTCATTCTTGTGGTATTTGCAATTCGTTTTACGTCTTCCCTTTCTCAATCAGATATATACAACATTTTGCACATAATCATAGAAAAATCTACTAAAAAATTGTATAATATATAAAAGTTTATGAAAGAGAGGATTCACTATGAAGCAAAATAATATGTTAGCAATGATCCTGGCGGGCGGACGAGGCACCCGCCTGCATGACCTGACAAATAAAGTGGCAAAACCCGCGGTTTCATACGGCGGAAAATACCGTATCATCGATTTTCCACTCTCCAACTGCGCCAACAGTGGAATTGATATTGTCGGTGTGCTCACGCAGTATGAATCGATCTTGCTGAACAGCTACGTTGCGGCAGGCAGACGCTGGGGACTGGATGCCAAAGACAGTGGAGTCTATGTACTGCCTCCACGTGAGAAAGCAGATTCCAATCTGGATGTATATCGGGGGACTGCAGATGCGATTTCCCAGAACATCGATTTTATTGACACCTACGCTCCGGAATATATTCTGATCCTGTCCGGTGATCATATTTATAAGATGAATTATGATGCCATGCTAAATTATCACAAAACCTGCGGTGCAGATGCCACGATTGCTGTGATCGAAGTACCGATCAAAGAAGCAAGCCGGTTCGGGATTATGAATACCGATTCTACAGGACGTATCGTAGAGTTCGAAGAAAAACCGGAACACCCAAAAAGTAATCTGGCATCCATGGGGATTTACATTTTTAACTGGAAGCTGCTTCGCAAAATGCTGCTGACAGATATGAAAAATCCGGATTCCAACCACGATTTCGGAAAAGATATCATTCCTACGCTGTTAAATGATGGGAAAGATCTTTATGCCTATAAATTTGAGGGCTACTGGAAAGATGTTGGAACAATCGACTCTCTCTGGGAAGCAAATATGGATCTTCTGGACAAAAATAATGCTTTGGATCTCAACGATCCCGCATGGAAGATCTATACGGAAGATCCGACAACACCTCCTCATTATATCGGACCAAACGCCGATATTAAACGCTCTTTCATTACCCAGGGCTGCATGATCGACGGTGAAGTCAAAAACTCCGTGTTATTTACCAGTGCCAAGATCGATACCGGCGCCAGAGTCATTGACAGTGTACTCATGCCGGGAGTGATTGTCGAAGCAGGAGCTGTCGTACAGCGCGCCCTGGTCGCTGACGGAGTGCGGATCGGGAAAAATGCCGTAGTAGGCAGTCCGGACAGCGAACATATCGAACTTGTTGCAAAACGTGTGAAAGGAGCAGAATAATATGAGCAAGGCATTAGGAATCATCAACTTTTCCGGAAACCACATCTGGGTAAAAGGACTGCAGTCTTACCGTCCGATCGGTGCCATCTCCTTCCTCGGAAGATACCGTGTCATCGATTTTCCGCTTTCCAATATGAGCAACAGCGGCATTGACCAGATTCAGGTGTATATTAATCAAAAGCCCCGTTCTCTTACCGAACATATCGGAACCGGAAGACATTACAATATCAACTCCAAACGTGGAAAAGTCCGAATCCTCTTTTCTGAAAACGGAATTGAAAACAGCATTTATGACAACGAAATTGCAGCTTACATAGAAAACATAGAGTGTATTGAAAATACACCTTGCCCGTACGTGATCATTGCCCCGAGTTACATGGTATACTCCATGAACTTTGATTCACTGTTACAGAGCCATATCGACTCCGAAGCGGATATTACGCTGCTGTATCATTCTGTTGACAATGCAAAGGATCACTTCTTAAACTGTGATCTTCTGAATCTGAACCGCCAGAAAGGTGTTCTCTCGATTGAAAAAAACAGAGGAAATGCAAAAAACAGAAATATCTTCATGGATACTTATGTAATGAAAAAAGAACTGTTTATCGACCTGATCAAAAAAGGGCATGATATGTCCTCTATGTACACACTGCCCCAAGTCATCAATATAGAATGCAGCGAACTGGATATCCGCGGAGTTTCCCACCGTGGCTTCTTTGCCGCCATTACAGATTTGAAAAGCTATTACGAAGCGAATCTTTCCCTGCTCGATTTTAAATCCGCCTTCAGTCTGTTTGATGATAACTGGCCGATCTATACAAAAACGACAGATTCCTGTCCGACTCAATATTTTGAGACTGCAAATGTAAAAACCTCTTTCGTATCCAACGGATGCCTGATCGAAGGCACTGTGGAAAACTCTGTGATCGGACGTGGATGCATGATTAAAAAAGGTGCTGTTGTAAGGAATACCGTTCTCCTTCCGGGCGCTTATGTAGGAGAAGACGTTCATGTGGAAAATCAGGTGGTAGACAAGCGTGCAAAGCTCTTACACGCCAAAGAAATTATTGCAAATGTAGACAATCCGGGATATATCAAGAGGAATGATACCGTATAAAGTAAAGCAGGATGCTTAAGGATTTATTCCTTGTCATCCTGCCTTATTTTTTCTTTTATCAAAAAATAATCTGAATTCCATTCGGTTGTAAAATTAAATCTGCAAGTTTTTCGCTGTCCAGAGAAATATGCAGAAAATTTCTGCCGGGAACTTTTATGTGATTATCTCACTCCAAACTGATATATTGTCGTGGTGTCGTATTTTTCTCCTTTTTTCAGTACCGGTGACGGGAAGCTTTCCTCATTCGCCGCATTCGGATAATACTGTGTCTCCAGACAGAAGCCGGAGTTATCGTGGTAGATCATGTTGCGTTTTCCTCTGACTCCCTCCAGGAAGTTTCCGGTATAGAACTGCACACCCGGAAGATCCGTATATACTTTCATGGTAATTCCGGACTGCTCTCCTTCCACCTCTGCAATCTTGCGCAGTGTCTGATCCCATCCATCGATGACAAAGTTGTGATCATATCCCTTGACCAGACGCATCTGATGATAGTCGGATGCCAGCTCTTCTCCGATCACTTTTCCTTTTGTGAAATCCATCGGTGTACCTTCCACCGGCCAAATCTCTCCTGTCGGAATCGAACCGGTCTCTTTTACCGGTGTAAACGAAGATGCCTGCAGTCTTATCCAGTGACGTCTTACGCTGCCGCAGTTATGTCCATTCAGGTTAAAGTAAGTGTGGTTCGTCATATTCACGATCGTTGTCTGATCAGATTCTCCTTCATAGTGGATCTTCAACTCATTTTGATCTGTCAGGGTATAGGTCACGGTAATCGAGAAGTTCCCCGGATATCCCTGGTCTCCATCCGGGCTGTCCAGATGAAAAGAAACACTGTCTTCCTCCTCTTTCACACAATCCCAGAGGCGGAACGCATAACTGTCCGGTCCACTGTGCAGGTTATTCTCTCCCTCATTTTTCGGAAGGTGATACTCTGTCCCATCCAGCACAAATCCGGCGCCTTCTGTCCGGTTTGCCCCCCGTCCGACTGCTGCCCCGAAGAAAGTTCCGTTCTCTTCATAATCCGATACTTTGTCATATCCAAGCACAATATCCTTGCGCTCTCCCGCAAAATCTTTCATCTCCACGGATACGATTGCCGCTCCGAGACTGCTGATCTTCACACGCATTCCCCGAATGTTGCGCAGCGTATAGGCAGTTACTTCTCTTCCATCTTTTGTGGTTCCAAATATTGTTTTTTCGATACTCATAAGCTCTCCTGTCCGGCATCTTTTCTCTTCCCCAATGCCTGTCCTGTTTACTTCATATTGTAGCTCTGTTTTGCCTGCTCCGCAAACACTTTTTCAGGAAAGTGGAATCAGGATCCGCAGTTCAAACCAGTTCTTTTTCAAATCCGTTGTCACAGAACCTCCGTATTTTGCCGCAGTGCTTTTGATACTCTTCATGCCAAACCCATGAAAGCGCCGGTCTTTCTTTGTAGTGACCGGAATTCCATTTTCAAACTGTAACGACTCCTCACAATAATTTTCACACCGGATCCTGAGAAAATTTTTCTGCTTTGCAACGGACAGATGGATCAGCCGTTTTTCCTGTTCCCTCAACTTTTCCACACTTTCGATCGCATTATCCAAAATATTGCCAAATAACGCACTGATGTCCATATCTTCCATAAAATTTAATACACTTCCATCCGCCACACATGTCAGCCCAATCCCATTATTCTGACAATACAGGCTTTTGCTCGTAAGAACCGCATCCAGCACCTTATTACCAGTCTTGTTCTGCGCCTCATAAATCTTAATTTCCTTTTCCATCTTTTCCAGATACTCTACCGATTTCTGACTGCCAGCCTCGGATTTTAAAAGTGCGATCTGATGCTTCAGGTCATGATACTTCTGATTAACAATCTCTATGCTCTCCTGAGAAAGCTGATAGTTCTTATATTGCATCTGCAAAATATTCTGCAGCGTATCCACCTCAAATTTCATCTGCAGTTCCCGCACCTGAATATGGTACGCATATAGAACTGCCATTCCGCTTAGATCCACAAGCGTTCGGATGATAAACATCTCTGCCGCAAACTGACTGCTGAACGGAGTATCCTTATCAATATAACTCAGATTACTGACCGCAAATACTGCCGCCGTAATAATCAGAACCGTGAAAAACTCCCTTCGGTTGATATGCATCTCTTTGCCGCCCTTTTGCAAATACTTTTCCAGCAGATATAAAATTCCAAATATCACTGCATACACGATCACAAGGAGCACCCACTGGACACTTTTCACATGATTGATCTGAAATGTCTTCACTGCATAATAATAAATCTGCCAGCCGAAAGATGCGGCAAATTCTCCACTGATAAACGCTCGCGCGCAATAATAGCCAGCCTCGGCAAGTGAAAACTGACAGCACCGGTAAATATAAATCAAAAACAGGGAAACTGAAACCAGCATACACGGAAGGAACAAACTGGTCCTCACCCCGTCCGTAACTTCCATAAATCCCACGATCGCCGCCAGAAATACCAGATGTGTCACATACCGTTTTACACCCCGGATCCGTTTCTCATTCGTGCATGTCACAATGAACGCTGCCAGCCAGTATGCCAGCGAATAATAATATCCCGGAGTATTGATCATTTCCTGCACACTCATCTATTTTCCCACCTCATTCATAAAATCATTGAGCGCATTTAAAAATGCCTTCTTTCTTGCGCGGCTTACCTGAATACAGTCTCCATTCACGGTGATGTCACTCCCCTGAAAATTTTCCACAAAATCCAGATTCACCAGATAACACCGGTTACACCGGAAAAACCGCTCCTCTTTCATACCATCCGCCAGACTTTCCTCTGCATCCCGCATCGTGCCTTTTGTTCTGTAATCCTGCCCGACTGTGTGATAGATCAGATCATGATCCTGCACTTCCACATAGCAAATCTCCGAAAGATCCAACTTCATCATACCGCCCTTCACTGCAATCGTCAGATATTTCTTCTCCCGCTTTTTCAGTCTCGTCAGTGCTCGGTCGATCCGCTGCGTAAACGCAAAATAAGAAACTGGTTTTAATACATAGTCCAGGGCATCCACCCGGTATCCCTGTATCGCATACTGCGGCATATTTGTAATAAAAATAATCACAACTTCGGTATCCATCTTCCGGATTTCTTCTGCAGCCGACATGCCGTCCATAAATTTCATTTCCACATCCATAAGGATAATATCGTAGTCTGCCCGATACTCTGTTACAATATCTTCCCCATCCGAAAATGTCTGTACGCTGATCCTCTCTTTACTCTCCTTCTCGTATTCTTTCAAGTAAGAAAGCAGCTGCTCTGCATACGCCGGATCATCTTCTACCAGTGCAATTCGAATCATTGTTTCGTCTCCTCTCAACTGTTTTTATCGGTTGTTTTTTCTTAGTATACCAAGCCTGTTTTCAAACGTCAAAATAAGGGTGCCTGTAATAAGACACCCTTCACTCTTCTCTATTTTTCCTCTCTTACTGTTCTGAAAAATGAAGAGATAATCGTCATGATAACTGCTGCCAGAGTACATCCCATTCCGATGATCGCACTGGACAAATCCGCCATAGTCTGCGCATTTCTTTCAAATGATAAAATAGTCGCAATGCTGTTCACTCTCAGGCGGACAAAAAATACAAATCCTGCCATCAAAAGCACTCCCGCCAGAATCGGAAGAATATCCAGTACCGGCATTTCCGGCGACTTTTCCTGTCCGGCCACAAAAAGAATTTCCAGAACCACTCCTGCCACAAGACATCCTACAACTCCCCAGCTGATTCCAAGATTGGAAAAATATGCCGTGTTGCAGTTGATCACATAAAATACGATTCCTGCTGTTCCAAGAATTAGTGCAAGCAGCATCAGATAAAAGCCTGCAGCCTGTTTTTTGATAAAATTCATAACATACCCTCCCTTAACTGTTTTTACGTCTCTTGGCATCTCTTATATACATCGCAGCTGCTGCCAGTGTAAGCAGAGCCAACACTGCCGATGTTGCTGTCAATGCATTATCATACCATGTACGCACATCCTTAATCTGTGAAGTCTCATTCAATCCATCCATTGCGTTGGAATTTGCAAGCGCATAATTCTGCCACATCATAACATTTTTCAGATCCTGCATCATAGACGCATCTTTGCTGACCGCCTCTGTGGTCCAGTAATTCCATTTTGCTGTTACAGCTTCCATATTACTGTCACCAGTATTGCAAGTCATCGTTACACCACAGTGTACCGCTTCTTTTAACACACTGTAGTTTGCATCCTGGATAAAGTCTTCTGACATCAGCCCCTGGAATCCCCATTCTTTGCGGAGAATATTCATCAGCAGACCATAATGTGCATTCCCTGCAGTACATCCGATTCTGTTAAATGTTGTCATCATACCAAGTGTCTGTGCATCTTCCACACTTGCCTGTGTTCCACGCAGTTCATTCTCACGTGCTTTCTGCTCTGTCATAAATGTTGCAATACCGGAACGGTTGATCTCTGTATCATTGAATGCAAAATGTTTCGGCGCTATGATACATCCGTATTCTTTTCCTGCTGCAATGTAAGCTGCTGCCTGATATGCTGTCAAAATCGCATCTTCAGAATAATACTCATGGTTTCTTGCATTGTAAGGTGTACGGTGAAGGTTCGTTCCTGCACCCCAGAGGATTGGAAGATTTGACCAGATGGAATAATTTCCGGTCACAGCTCCGTACTCTGCAGCCATCTCTTTACTAAATGTCTGCGCAATCACTGTTTCATTACTCATTGTTCCGAATTTGTAATTCAGATTCTTGTCATCCGGATCGATGACATACGGATCTGCGGAATCTGTATCTGTATTTGCGTACTGTCCCAATGTATAAGAATTAAATCCGTTCGGTCCGTCATTCTGTACTGCCTCCGGAGACACGATCGATACAATTGATTTTGTACTGGTTCCACCAAATCCAGTACGGATCATCGCTTCTTCCAGTGTGATCTGATCAATCAAATCTGTCCATTTTTCATTTGTCAAGTCCGTCTCACCTTTCAGACTTGCAAGTGTCAGCCCATTGTCCTCGCCAAATGTAACTTCATCCGGATTTCCCTGTTCCTTGATCTCTACCAGGTCATTTTTCATCACTTCGATCATTTCATCTGTTGCTGTCAGATCTTTATATGTTTTTGGCCAGGTTGCTTTCCAGTCACTTCTTGATAAGTACGTTACTGTATCCGGCATATAGTAGTTCAGATCCATGTCCTGAAGCTGATTTTCTACCGCTGTTCCGTTTTTCGAATACGCAAATGTCTCAGAGTCGAATGTATCCAGTGTCCATTTCTTCACATTTGCTGCATTTCCTGCATCCGTCATTCCGTTCGCCTTTGTCATACCCTGTGCTGCCAGCACATTGTTGACCGCCTCATGAGAACCATTTCCGACTGTAAAATAATAGTCTCCTGCATCCAGGATCCAGTTTCCTTTTGTTCCTGCCGCATTGTCACATGTGCTGTCCCAGCTTGCCATATCCTGCGCATCTGCTGTAATCTCGACAGTAACAGATTCTCCCGGCTGCAGCACACCTGTTTTTTCATAATCCAGAAGCTGTACCGCTGCTTTTTCTACCGCATGTTCTTTATCATATTCCGTATACGGAAGAGACGTATACAACTGTACCACATCTTTTCCTGCCACATCTCCAATATTTTTTACAGTTACTTTGGCTGTCACTGTCTTATCTTCCAGATTCACATCCAGACTGTCCAGAGTCTGAGAAAATGTTGTATAAGACAGTCCGTATCCAAATGGATACGAAACTTCATCTTCATAGTTCCATGCTTTTCCATTGGAACTTCCGGTCTTGTCAGAAGCATTTCCCTGTCCCAATACTGTATCCGCATATCTTGTCTCGTAATATTTATATCCTGTATAGATCCCTTCTGCTTCTACAATCTCGGAATTGATGGAATATGCAGAATCCGCATTTGTCCACTCATAGTTCCCATAATTCTGCGCTGCAGGAGAGCTTGAGTTATCCACTGCATAAGTATCCGCAAGATGTCCGGACGGATTCACCTCTCCACTGAGTACATCTGCTACACCATAGAAGCCATAACCTCCCGGAAGTCCGACTTCCAAAATCGCATCTACGCCTGTATTGTTTTTGATCTCTTCAATTTCCATGGCACTCGCATTATTCAGCATCACGATCAATTTTCCATTGTTTTCCTTTTTTGCATTGACTGCTTCATCGATGATTGCACGCTCTGTGTCAGAGAGTCCCAGCGGATCCGCCTGATTCAGATCCTGTTCTGGATTCACCCCATCTTCTCCCGGTGTATAGTTGGCATTTTCTCCTGCTGCACGGGCAAGTGTCACAATCATGACATTGTAATCCGTCATACTCTTTTTCCAATTTGGTTCTGCCTCATCCAGCGTTGCTGTCTCAGGTTCCAAACTGGTAAATACTCCAGTTGTAGCCGGTGCTGTTGCACGATAATAGGTTGTCACACCCCATGGAAGAACTGCCTCTGATTTAAATTCTTCCTTTAACCCCTGATACATCTTTTTTAATGTCGGATTCATCTCAAATCCCTTGGATTCAAACGCTTCCAGCATATCTACCGTATCTGCATCCGTTCCCTTATTTTCACTGAGAGTACTTCCAAAATCGCCCCCTTGTACCGGATAATAACTGCTGAATCCAAGTAAAGAGATTTTCTGCGTTTCCTCCTTGGAAAGCGGCAACGCTGCATTCTCATTTTTCAACAAAACAGAGCCCTCTTCATTCATGCGTTCTCCCAGATCTTCAATGGAATCCAGAAGCTCTGTTGTTGAGCTGTAATCCGACTGAAATGTGTAATCCTCTGCACTTACATCTTCAGTCACCATTTTTGTACTCTGAGTGCCCAGAAACTTGTCAATGTCCGTACGAAACCCGTCTATCACCAGAGTCGCTGACATAGACAGCGTCAGTAAAGATGCTGTTGCCGTAGTTACACCGCGCCAGATGCGGCGTTTTGATTTTGTTTGTTTTTCCCGTTTCTCGCTCATAACGTTCCTCCTCTTTGACTCTTTATGAGAACTGGCTTTTTTGTTTTTTTCGAGCCTTCGCTTCTGCTTTTGCTCTCTTCTCTGCCAGTTTCTTCTGATAGCTTGCTTCCTGCATTTCAAAATCCAGGCCTTTTTTCTTACAATATGCTTTGAGTTCTTCGATTCTCGCCTCTTCTGCCATGCGCTCCGCCTCTTCCTGTTCCATGCGAAGTCTTTCTGCTGGTTCGATCCACACTCCTCCGGCTTCTAACACCGCTTTTTTCTGATGCTGCAGAATCGTCTTCTGATCTTCCTCAATATGCTTTTCTACTTTTAAGAAACACATCAGGATTACGATCACCGCATAACAGATGATCTCTGCCCCCAGATAACACAACGCCAGCATGGACTGCACGCCTCCGTTCTGAACTGACGCAGAGGCATCATATCCGGTGGCTGTAAGCAATGCATTGATCAGACCATTCCCCAGTCCTGTCATTCCCACCATGATCGCTCCGTACACAGACATCGTAAATCCATCACTTCGAAATCCATTTTTTGCCTCCAGATGGTCCAGTACATCAGACAAAAGAGCCAGTGTCACATACATTGCAGGAATCGAACCGATTCCTTTTAAGATCACACCAATACATACAATGGTAAAATTGTGAATATCCAGAAAGCTGACCAGACCTCCCACAACCGAAATTGCCAGACCAATAGTCACTGCTTTTTGTTTTCCCAGTTTATTTGCGATCGGCCACGCCAGAACCATTCCGATTGCTGTCGGAAGTCCTCCGATCAGCCCCAATGTTCCCATTGCCGTTCCCGCAGCCGCTTCACTTGTGATTCCGTCAAACATCCAGCGGGAGTAATAACTCATGGAACCGTTCTTTACCAGACCTCCAAACTGGAACAGCAGAAAATATAAGATAATGATCCACCAGTAACCGTTTGACACACAGGCTTTGAGCTGTTTCATCATCGGAAGCTTTTCTTCTTTGATCGCCAGCTTCATATTTTCTTCTGTCACTCGCTCCCGTGTGAAATAATATTCCAGCAAGATCGCCAGAAATGTCACAACACATAATACGATCATCACGAGCCGCCAGTTCTGATAACTCTGTGCGGTATCAATAGCGCCGTCTTTTTCCACAAAGAGAAAACTCTGCAGCAGCATCGGCACTAAAATACTTGCCCCGATTCCTACAGCAGCCACACCGGATGCATTGGAAAATGTTGCCAACATTCCCCGGTGATCGGAGTTTCTCGTAGACAGGGCCACCATAGAGCTGTGCGCTGTGTAGAAAAACGGATACGCTACTGCATAGTAAAAGTTATAGGACAGCGCGATCCAGATCATCTGAGTCGATGGACTCCCATTTTGAGGTGTTAAAAACAACAGCGCGATCGCAATTGTCACAAGGGGCGCCGACAGCAGCATATACGGTCTCGCCTTCCCCTGAGATGTTCTGGTATTATCAATCAGACGCCCTACCAGAAGATTTCCAAGAATCACAAAAATGACAGAAACCATCGGAAGAACCGCTGAAAAAATCCCAAATTTTGCCGTATCCGTCCATCCAAGCACATCCGAATAGTAGCGGTTTAAATACGCCCCGAAGATTGCATTTGAAATAAATGCGCAAAACGGACCGAGAAAATACCCCAGTATCATTTCTTTCGGCTTTACATTTGCCGAAGTGATTTTTGTCCGCATCAGCGGGTTGTCAAAAAACTGATTCTTTTCCATTTCGGTCATTCCTTTCCCTGATTGCTTCTTTTAACGTATAAGTACCACTTCCCAATACCTTCTGTGTATTTCCCGGCATCACCAGTGTACATGTTGTTCCGACCGGAACCTGCACCTGGATCGTAAACATTCCATCTTCAATCTTCCACTCACTGGAAACTGTTCCATAGGCTGTGTTGACACTTCCCTTTGCCCATTTCAGATTTCCTCCCGTCAGCGGCTGGATCCGGAAAGAGCGGTATCCGCCCTCTGTGGCCTCGATTCCGGCAATCCTGCGGTACAAAAAGTCTCCCACTGCACCACTTGCATAGTGATTGAAGGAAACCATACCTCCGGTCCCGTCATCTTTTCCCGTGTTGCAGGTGCCGTCCTCCCGAAGTGCATCCCATCGTTCCCAGATGGTCGTTCCTCCGACTTTCATCTCATAGAGCCAGGATGGACAGGTATCCGTAAGGAGCATTTTAAATGCCTCTTCCTCATACCCATTGTCTGCCAGCGCAAACAGAACGTACGGCGTTCCCGGAAATCCGGTCGTAATGTGATACCCGTCCTTTTTCACCAGACGCGCCAGATTTGCCGCAGTCTTCTTTTTATCCTCTCCGGAGAGCATCTGATAATACAGAGGCAGCACATATGCTGTCTGAAACTCTTTCTTTACCGTGCAGTCTGCTTTCATCAAAATTTCCCGGTATGCCTCCCCGGTCTCCTGACTGAGTTTCCGGTAATACTTTGCATCCTCTTCCTGCCCCAGAATATCCGCGATCTTTGCCAGAATCCGGCTGGAATTTGCCATACATGCGGTGGCGGTCCATTTTCCTCTTCCCATCCACTCCCACATGCCGACACCCGGTGCACACCAGTCTCCATAATGATGCAGAAGCTTCCAGATCCTGCGGTGTTTTCCCGCAGAAAACAGCTCTGCCCAGAATTTGCATGCCTTCAGATATTTTTTCATCACCGGATACATCCGCTCTAAAAGCCCTCTGTCTCCGCGAACCAGATATTCCGCCCACGGCGCCAGGATACAGACATCGCCCCAGTGATCCACCGCCATCGGGATCATGATCTCCCACTGCAGCGGTACCCGGACAAGCGGCACCGTAACCGGAATCCCGCCGCCTTTATTCTGCTCTGCCTTCACGTCCAACAGCCATTTCTCCAGAAAACGGCTGATATTAAAATTGTAAGCTGCCGTAGGCGCAAACAGTGCAATATCTCCCGTCCATCCCATTCTCTCATCTCTCTGCGGACAGTCTGTCGGGATATCCACAAAATTGGACTTTGCTCCCCAGCGAATACTGTTCTGCAGCTGGTTGATCAGTTCATTGGAGCAGGAAAAGTTTCCGTTGTCTTCCACATCCGAATAGAGTGCCAACGCGGTCAGTTCCAGTTGATCCTCTTCAATTCCACGCACACCCACATAGCGGAAGCCCATATATGTCATTTTCGGAGAATAGGTCTGCTCTCCATCTTTACAAATATAAACCGCTTCTTGCTTTGCAGTTCTTAATGGTTCTGTATACAACTCTCCGTCCATCAGAATCTCCGCGTGACGAAACTCCACTTTTTGTCCCTGTCTGCCACGAATTGCCGCGTGTATCACCCCTGCAAAATTCTGTCCGAAATCATAAATCAGCATACCGCTCTTTGCTCTTGTAATCTGTACCGGACGAAACTCTTCGTGTGCACGTACCGGCGCTCCATACTGTGCCATGATCTTTGGATGAATCTTTACCTGTTCGAAGCTTGCTTTTTTCCAGGAAATTTTCTCCAGATCCACGGTGGCATCATACACTTCCCCGTTGTAAAACTCTGTCTCTTTATAATTTCCTTCTTCCGTTACTTCCCACTCTTCATTTGTCCCGATTGTCTCTCCCGTTCCATCGGTATACAAAATCCGCAGCTCTCCAAGCAGCGCCTGTCGCTTTGCATACACTCTGTTCCGTCTTTTATAGGTGAAAGAGCCAACTGCCCAGCCACCGCCGACCACAGCAAGCAGCTCGTTTCGATCATTCAGCATATCTGTCACATCATAAGTCTGATACTGCAGCTGATTCCGGTAGGACGTAAATCCCGGTGCAAAATAATCCTGTCCGACTTTCTCTCCATTTAACAACAGCTCATAAATTCCCAGCGCCGTTACGTACAGTCTCGCACTGGCAATTTCTTTTTCACAGGAAAACCTGGTTCGAAATGTCATCGTCTTCGGAGAAATCTTCGCCTCCTTAAACCGATACTCTCCGTCAGTGATCCACCGTCCGGACCAGATTGTATCCATACGTCCCGTCTCAAATTCCGTGCTGGCCCAGGCACGCTCTCCCGCGTCATCCTCTGCTTCCACCCGCACCGTATATTTTGTAAACGGCTGTAATCTGCTGCCCTCATACGGGACTGCAATCTGGCAGTCTGTTTCTTTCTTCCAGTCTCCTATCGAAATCACCGCTTTTTTCAATGTTACATTTTGTCTGTCACTTTCCAGACAATAGGAAACTCTCGGCTGCGGATTATCGGTCACACATCCTGTTTCCATATTTTCTACTGTCAGTCTGCTTATTTTCAGCATTCTTCCACCTCTTCTTTATTTCTTACCGGAATCTGTACCGCACACGCATATTTCCCGTCCGATACCTGTACATTAACCGTCCCGGACTCTCCTGCCCGGATCACTGCCAGCGCCTCTCCGTAATACGTATCCGTTTTCGCAGTCCGATATCCCCGCTCATTGTACGGACATCCGTTTCCAAGACCTAAAAGTTCTCCGTTTTCTACGGTTACTTCCAATGTTCCCCGCTTCAACGGTTTGACTGTCCCAGTTTTATCTGTATACTGCAGTCTCACAAAACACAGCTTTTTTGCTTCCGTCTCTTTTTCTTCCGGGATTCCGGTTAAAATCGTTTCCTTCCCCGCTGTATAGAGCACATTTCTCGCAATCTCCCGGTTCTGTGCATCATAAGAAATCGCTTCAATGATTCCTTCCTCATAGATCACATCAAAGGAAGTTCTGCAGTCATTTTTCATCTTCTTACTTCCAACCGACTTTCCATTGATAAACAGCTCCACCCTGTCTGCTCTTGCATACACTTCCACCTGTGCCTTTTTCCCGGAACATCCATCCCAGGACCAGGACTCAATGGCATTGCTCATCTTCCATGCTGATGGCGAGTGCTTCTCCCCGGTGTGGTTGACCGGACGTACCGCGATCACCGGCTTTTCCATCAGTTCAAATGCCGTCTTCGTATAGGCAGCCTCGGCCAGTGGTTTTCCGGTCAGGTCAATTCTTCCACTTCCTGCAGTGATCCATCCTGCTCCATGTGAGAAATCCGGCGCATAATCACTGTATTCCCACGCACCGACACCGACTTCTCCCATATAGTCCATTCCTGCCCACACAAAATCTCCGATGATCCTCGGATGTATTTTCGCCATCTCCCAGAAAGCATACGCGTCAGAACAGAATGTTTCGCTTCCCAGGATCAAACGCTTTGGATATTTTTTCAGATCTTTTCCATAGCGGTAGATACCATAGTTGTATCCTGCAATATCCATATTGGCAAAGGCATCTCTTGTTTTTACATCACAGCCGTGAAGCGTTGCCCCGATTTTCATCGTCTTACTTCCGAAAATCCCTGCCAGATTATTGAAAAATTCACTTCCTACTGCCTTTTTCTTCCCACCCGATCGGTTTGCTTCTTTCTTCGCCTTCTTGTCACTGTAAACGCCGAAGCCAATGGAACTTAAGAAGTTAAAAAAGATATTGATCCCGCAGGTTACCGGTCTTGTCGCATCCAGACTGTGCAGATATTCTGTCATCTGTCCCGTGAGACGGATTCCTCTCTCCTGGGCCGTCTCAGAAACCTCATTTCCTGTAGAATATAAGATTACCGAAGGATGATTGTAATCCTTTTCGACCATATCTTTTAAATCCTGCTTCCACCATTTTGCAAAGTGATTTACATAATCATACTCCGTCTTGTGTATATACCACACATCCACGAATTCATCCATGACCAGCATCCCCCGCCTGTCACAGGCATCCAGAAGTGCTTTGGAACAAGGATTGTGGGCAGAGCGGATGGCATTGTATCCATTTTCCTTTAAAATTCGAATCTTCCGTTCCTCTGCCTCCGGATAACAGCAGGCTCCCAGCACACCGTTGTCATGGTGGATACACGCACCCCTCAGGATCACCCGTTCACCGTTCATCAAAAATCCGTTCTCTGCGCTCCACTCAATCGTACGGATTCCGAATATTTCCTCTGCTTCATCTTCTTCAAACCGCACCCTGCATGTGTATAAAAACGGAAACTCAGTACTCCACAATTTCGCATCCGGAATTTCCAGCTGCATCTGAAAATTTCCATCCGCAGACTTCTTCACGCTTGCGACCGGCTCCTGACCGGATACCAAAGACTCCCCTTCGAAAATTTCCAGTTCCAGTTCTCCCGATGCAGATGTCTCAACCTTTACATCGATCACTGCCGGATGGATACTGACTGTGGAAATCTTTACCCCATTGATGCCGATATGCTTCTTTGGCAGCATATATAACGATACAGGCCGGTATATTCCTGCTCCCGAATACCATCTGCTGTTTGGCTGATCTGCATTGCGGGCAATGACCTGTATCTGATTTTTCATTCCAAAATGAAGAAACTCATTTGCCTCTACGTAAAAATTTGTATATCCATACGGACGAAATCCTGCTCTTTTCCCGTTGAGATACACTTCTGCATTGCGGTAGACTCCCTCAAATTCAAAGACAAGTCTGAAATCCTCATATTCCTGCGGTACAGAAAATTCTTTCTCATACACATAGTCAAATCCTTCAAACCAGCCGATGTTAATGCCTCCCAGGCTCTCCTGCGTCCGCTTTTCATCCAGCATTGCATCATGAGGGATCGTAACCGGTTTTCCCTTTCCCGAATCTCCGGCGTGTCTGCATGTCCAGCCGTCATTAAATGCAATCTTTCTCATTTCTTCTTACGTCCTTTCCTTTTCCATGGCTGAATCATACCATTTTTTCGCGAACAGTAACGATTTCTTACGTGAACGGTCTGTTTTTCATCGTATTTTGCAGCCCTGTTTTTGTCTATTTTTTATAGATTTATCACTTTTTCAAGCTTCTTAACTATTGATTTTTTAGTATATTTCCTTGTTTTTTGTAATTTTTCAACAATTTTAAGGTTGTTTTTCATGGATTTAAGCCCTTGTTTTTGTGCATTTTTAATAATTCAAATCAAATAGATATTCTATAGTGGCTCTGTATTGAAGTATGCTTTTTATCTTGCCAGCGTAAAATAAAAATTTTGCGACCGCCAGACACACATAAAAATATCCATGAGCAAATCAAACTAAGATTTCCCCATGGATATTTTCCCTTACTACTCTTCTGCCAAATACGGTTTTAATATTTCAATCAATTCATAAACTTTTGTTCCAGGTGCTGCTTTAGATGGTAATTTTCCCTCATTTGACGCATTCAATCTTTTTGCATTTCCTATTGCATATTCCATATACGGATGTAAGATTTCATACATATCTTTACGATTTTTCTCATACTCACCAGCGCCAATTTGTTTTAAACACTCCGTTAGCTTTGGCCAATATTCTTCTCGATGAATATCTGACTGCATATATGAAAAATGTAATAAAAACCATAATTCTATACACTGATTAGACCAAATGGCATGAAACGTTGTTTCATCATTACTATCTGTATCACAAGATTGCAAAACAGAATCTATATGATCTGCCGGAAAATCATCCGTATCATAAACAATCCAAACATGTTTGTATACATTTGAACTTTCTTCCGCACGAGTTTTCGCTTTCTGAAATAAACTAATCGTATTATCACCTTCACCATATACATCTAACTTTATCTTCTCTGGATATTTCTTATTTATAACATCCTTTATTGAACCAAAATATTCAGGTTCTGTATCTGTTCCTTCTGTTACAATAAGGTGATACTCTGGCTGAATCTTGATAGCTCTATCCAATCTCTTTTTCATCCATTTTTTATCTAAATCACTTTTTTTCGGAGGTTTTAGGCTCAAATCCACTCACCCCCACTCAACATGTTCTGCAAATAAGGATCTGCACCATACCTACCTTCCAAATACTGCTTATCATATGCAGCTGTATTGTTCACTCTTTCATTGTCTTCCCGTCTAATTTCATACAAGGAATAAACTTGGCTGCTATGGTTTTCATCCAAAGCTGCAAACCATATTTCATCTCTTCTGAATACTGTGTTTTTCATTGTAGCAATATCATGAGACGTAAATAAAAGCTGAGCTCCATATTTATTGATTTTTTTATTCTTAAACATAGATATTACGTATCGCAAAAGCTTAGGATGCAGCTTTGCATCTAACTCATCAATAATTACCAGACGTCCTTCCTGTAATGCTACAAGTATAACCGGAAGCGCTGCAATCAACTTTCTTGTTCCATCAGATTCATGATTAAACGGCAATTCATATTTCTTACCCGAAATTGTTCGTACAGTATATAACTGCTCTTCCTTTTCATCATATCTATAATCCTCTACATCAATGCCCATTTCGTTTAACAACATAATAATCTGATTCTTTGTCTGTTCATTATCAGATACCATAATCTGCAATTCTGCAACAGGGTTCGCATAATTACGAATGATACATGACTCAAACCACTCTTGAACCTCTGTTATCACAGGTATATTATAATTAATTGCCAAAAAAGATAAAAATGGCATTTTCTCATTCACTTTGGTATTTACATTCTCTTTACTTAAAATAGTTCCTAAAGTAAGCTCTTCGCCGTCACGATAAAAAATATGTGCAGGCTTTTTGCCTCCTATTGTTTTCCGATCCAATGTTTCTGCTGATATTTCATCTTTTAAAACAGCTAAATAGTAACGGTACTCATATTTTTCTGTACGAAAGAAAATTTCAAACTCAGTAGGCTCATCTTTCGATTCACTATCAAATAAAAAAGGCTCTGCGACAACCTTTTGCTGCATAATGACCCTCTTTCTAGTACTTCCTAAATCATGAATCGGTCTCACCACTGTTGTAATAAGACAAGATAACGCTCGGATCAAATTCGTCTTTCCGCCGCCATTTGGTCCATAAATAACACTCACAGGCAAAAGATCACTACACTTATCTTTCACAATCAAATTATCTTTGAATTCCGGAATTGCAGTTGCCTGCAAATCAAAAACAGTTTCATCTCTATATGACTTAAAATTCTGAAACGAAAACTGACATAGCATTTTTATCGCCTCCTTTTTACAGCCAGTATAACACTATTTTTTCCATGTTTCAATTTTTATATTCAATTTCATAAAAAATATTTTTTATTTTTAATATAAAATTCGTATTTTAAGATTTTATTTTACTTCCTCAAACAAAATACGACAGAAGAGCTTCTTTTTTCGCTCTCCTGTCGTATTTTATCTCTTTGTGCTCAACGCTATTTTCAAAACTCAAACACTGCCACTCCATATGGCTGCAGCGGATATGCGATCGAATACTTCTGACCATCGCATTCCTGCTTCACCGGCTTATATACCTTCGGACGCTCCACACCGTTTCCACCGTATTTTGGATCATCACTGTCCAAAATCAGCTTCAGCTGCTTTCTGCGCGGCACACCCACCCGGTAATCCGGACGTTCCATCGGCGTAAAGTTGCAGACAAACAACAGATTCTTCTTATTATCTCTGGAGTGTCTCACAAAACTGAAAATACTGCGGAAGGTATCGTCCTTATTGATCCATTCAAACCCTGCCGGATCCGTATCCAGTTCATACAGCGCCTTATTGTGTCTGTACAGATGAAGCAGATCACGGTACCAGTTCTGGATCTGCTGATGCGGTTCCTCTGCAAGCAGATACCAGTCAAGCTCCCGCTCTTCGCTCCACTCCCGAAGCTGCGCAAACTCCTGTCCCATAAACAGCAGCTTTTTGCCCGGATGTCCCGTCATAAATGCATACGCCGCTTTCAGATTGGCAAACTTGTCAAAGCCAAGTCCCGGCATCTTATTGAGCATCGAGCACTTCAGATGAACCACTTCATCGTGGGACAGCACCAGGATATAATTCTCACTGTACGCATACTCCATGGAAAAGGTCATCTGATAATGCGCCCCTTTCCGGAACAGCGGATCTAATTTCATATATTCGGTAAAATCATGCATCCAGCCCATGTTCCACTTCAGACTGAATCCAAGACCGTCATCCTCCGGCGCACCTGTCACCTTCGGCCACGCGGTAGATTCCTCTGCGATCATCATAGCACCTTGATTTCTTCCCAGAACCACACTGTTCAAATGCTTGAAAAACGCGATCGCTTCCAGATTCTGATTGCCGCCGTACTGGTTCGGCACCCACTGCCCGTCCTGCTTTCCATAGTCCAGATACAGCATTGATGCCACCGCATCCACACGAAGCCCGTCCACATGATAATGCTCGATCCAGAATAATGCATTGGCGATCAGGAAATTCTGCACCTCCGGCTTGCTGTAGTCGAAAATCTTCGTCCCCCAGTCCGGGTGCTCGCCCTTTCTCGGATCTGCATATTCAAATGTCGGCGTTCCGTCAAAGTCCGCCAGCCCATGCGCATCCTTTGGAAAATGCGCCGGTACCCAGTCCAGGATCACGCCGATTCCATTCCTGTGCAGATAATTGATCATATAGGCAAAATCCTGCGGTGTCCCGTAACGGGAAGTCGGCGCATAATATCCTGTCACCTGATACCCCCAGGATCCGTCAAACGGGTGCTCCGCAATCCCCATCAGCTCCACATGGGTATACCCCATCTTCTTCACATAATCTGTAATCGAATGAGCAAATTCACGATAGGTATAAAATCCCTCATCCTCTGTGCCCGGATGACGCATCCAGGAGCCCATATGTACCTCATAGATCGCCAGCGGATTCTCCTTTTGATCCCACTTTTTCCGCTTCTGCAGCCACTGCTCGTCCGACCACTTCAAATTCGAAATATCGGTCACTCGGGAAGCCGTACCCGGACGCCGCTCCGCATAATTTGCAAACGGATCCGCCTTAAAAATCCGTTCTCCTGTCTGTGTCTCGATACAGAATTTATACAAATCCCCTTCCTGCGCTCCCGGCACAAAACAAGTGTAGATCCCAAGCGGCTCCTGACGATGCATCTCATTCGCCCCAAAATCCCATGCGTTAAATTCACCTACAACGGACACTCTCGCTGCATGCGGCGCCCATACTGCAAAATAGACACCTTCCTGCTTCTTCTGCACAGCCTTGTGTGCTCCCATCTTGCGGAAGATCTCATAGTGCGTGCCCTGTCCGAAAAGATACTGATCTAATTCTCCGATTTCATATGGCTGTAATTTCTTTTGTACGGTTTTCTGTCTTCCCATAATCCCACCTCACAGCTGCTGTTTTTTCGTATAGCTTCATTATACTTTATCTACTTTTAAAAAGAAAGTGAAAAACGACAGAATGCCGAAGAAATTCGTCTAACACGAAATTTCTTCGGCATATTGTACGAAAGATGTCGGATTTTGTCTATCCTTCTACTTTCGCAGCTTCCTCATACTTCTTATAGTATTTTCTATAGTATCCCCCGCTCTTACGCTCCACTTTATTCAGAACAACTCCCAGGATCGGGCATCCTGCTGTTTCCAGCTTTTCTTTTGCCTCAAGAGCCAGCTTTCTCTTTACCGCTCCAGATTCAATCATCATAATTGCAGCATCCGAGCATTTTGCCACAATTGCAGCATCTATAACCATTCCAACGGGAGCGCAGTCAATAAAAATATAATCATAAATGTCACGAAAAGAGTTCAATGTATCTTTAAACAGTTCTCCGGACAACAATTCTGTCGGATTTGGCGGAACCGGACCTGCAAATAAAATATGAAGTCTGGAACTCTCTGTCGCATACACTGCTTCTGATAGACTGCACTGTCCTGACAGATAATGAGACAGCCCTTTGTCTACAGAACCGCTTTCCAACATATTGACCATCACTGATTTTCTCATATCCGCATCAATTAAAAGAACGCGTTTCCCAAGTTCCGCAAGAGATTTTGCCAGCTGATAAGTAATCGTAGACTTTCCTTCTCCGGAGAAACTGCTTGTCATCACTATCACTTTTTTATCTACCCCGGAAAATTGAATATTGGTACGAAGTGTATTCAATTCTTCTGTCATTGCATACGACATTTCTCTTTTCTTTAAAGTTACTCGCTTCATTGATTTCTCCTTTTATCTTGCATTTTTTTACTCTTTTTAATAATCTTGGCTGGGTTTTTAATAAATATCTGTTCTGCCATCTGCTGTCCGTACTTCTTACTCACATACTCTGCACATGGGAGAAGATCCGGCTTCCGGTGCACCTGATCATGAGCATCGGAAGCAATGTAATGTACTTGTTTTTTTTGTATCATCTTGTGGCAAAATTGCTTCTGCCACCATCCGCTTTTTCCCAAAACATTCGCTGACGTAAGCTGTATCTGTGCCCCCATATGCACTAGTTCCTGCACAAGTGCCGGCGTCTTTGTCAGACATGGATATCGCTCCGCATGGGCTATGATCGGTCTGTATCCGGCAGCAAGAAGAGCGTAAACCTGATTCCGAATAATCTGATAATTATGACGTCCGGAAAATTCCACCAAAACATACTCTGTTCCAGCCATTGTGGGACGTAGTCCCTTCTTCAGATCCTCCACCATATGAGCATTCGTATGGTATTCACACCCCAGATATACTCGCATCCCGGAGCGTGATCTTCTGGTCATCTCATCAATTCTTTGAAACTGCCGCTCAACCTCTTTTTGCGGCGTCTCAAACATCCCCGCCCTGTAATGCGGTGTAACGATCACTGACTGTACCTGATTTCTATATTCTAACTGTAATATCTTCGCTGCATCATACAAATCCCGGGCTCCATCATCAACTCCCGGGACGATATGACAATGCATATCAATCAATCCCTGCATCGCTGACTGCCTTTCTTTTGAATGCCAATATTTTCCATAATAAAAAAGAAATCCTCTTCTGACCTGTTATGCAGAAGAGGATTAAACTTCTATGTGTGACTACGCTCTTTTCTTTCTGGATAATCCAACTGCGCCACAAGCTGCTACTACTGCAACTGCTCCAAACAATACAACCATAGAATGTTCTCCTGTCTGAGGAGATGTTGTAGAAGCGGATGTACTCTTATCCACAACAAACGCAACCGGTGATAAAGAATTAAATGTTGCTGTAATAGTTCCCTGTCCTGCTTTGGAATCTACAACTTCCCATGCTTTTTTCTCTGTATCATAGTGAAGTACAGCAACTTTTGTACTCGTTGTCACTCCTGGTACGTTAAATCTGATCGTCACCGGAAATACTGTTCCGTCCGCAACTGTAACATCTTTTACATCTACAACAGACATTGTATCTGTATATGCACTTCCCAAGAGTGCTTTCAGTGTCTCCGGTTTTCTGACATCTGCTACTGCACTCTGATACTCTGCCGGAACTTCTGCCAGGCTTGCTGTAATCGTATTTCCATTTCCATCCACACCATTATCTTTTGTATCAACTGTAACAACTCCGGATATATTTGTCGATGGTGCTGCAAATGCTGTCAAACTTACTGATAACGCCAATACCGCTGCTGCCGCAACGCTCACTAATCTTTTCAATCTCATGATGCTTTCCCCCTTGTCCTGTGGAATCTTTTTATACTTTTTTAGAATATCACTGAAATCTGGATTTGTAAACCCTTTTCCACAATTTCTTTGCAATTGGGGATTCAAAATTTAACTTGAACTAATTTTAGCTAATTAGAAATGTGCACAAAACCCTTGAAAACACTGGCTTTGTATTAGATTTGCTTTTCTTCTTTACATCTAATATTATACCATAAAAATAGCAAAAAGTGTAGTTATTTTTACCCGTTTTTATTGTTTTTTCTCTTTTTGTTAGACTTTCACAAATCCTAAGCTTCTTTACACACACTCTATCTTTCTACTTTTCAATATCCTTTCTACTTCTTCCTCATACCGTTGATCTGCTGTTTTCCATCCAATCGATTTTCGGTACATAGTATTGATCCAGTTCTCAATCCATTGAATTCTCTTTTTACTTTGTGCCTTTATTTCTGTGCCTTTCTGAATAAATCTTCGAATGATTCTATTGGTATTCTCATTCAACCCTCTTTCCCAGGAACTATATGGATGTGCATAGAATACAGAAACCCCTGCACGCTTTCCCCATCGATGCAATTTTGCAAATTCAGAACCATTGTCTGTTGTAATACTTTTAAAGATCAAGCTGAAATTGGGGACTTCTCTTTTTAGCTGATTCAGCACTTTATGTACACTGTTTACATTTTTCTTTGGCATTTTACGAATGATTTCTTTCCGAGTCATCCGTTCTGTCAGGGTAAGAAGCACTTTATCGTTTGTCTTTTTTCCAATGACACAATCAATTTCCCAATGTCCAAACTCCGTTTTTTCATTGATGATCTCTGGACGCTTCTCTATGCTTTTCCCTGTTAAACGTTTATGTTTTCTACAGTAGGTTTTTCTCTTTTGTTTACGCTTCACTTTTTCTGGTAGGTCGATATTTTTTACTTCGATTTCTCCATTCTCTGCATAACTGTATAAAGTATCTACACTTACCACTTCTTCCTGTTTAAATGCACCTGTTTCCAATGCCTCTGCTCTGGCTGCAGCAAAAGAGCGTTTCCCTTTTTTCACTTTTTCTTCTACATAGTGTAAGAATGCTGCGCAAGAATTGAGTTTTTTCTTGCGTCCACATCCCTTCCTGTGTTTTTTATATACGATATCCCCGGTATCCGGGAAATAGATTTCCAATTCTTGATATCCTACAACCTGTTTTACCGTTCCTCTTTTCAACTCGTTTCTGATTGTATTACTTGCCCTCTTTAGTTTCTTTGCAATTTTATAAGGAGACCAACCTTCCTTATCCAGAATTGCTATTTGTCTTCTTTCCTCTATATTTAAGTGTGATCCTTTTTTTCTTGTTTCCATTTTTCCCTCTTTACCATACAGCTTGATCAGAAAAACCTTGACTTTTTTCACCATATCTGCCATAGTAAAGATGTTTCCGACATCTTTATTTATTATATGATGAATAAAGAAGATTAAAAGAGTCAGTTTTCGCTGACTCTTTTATTTTATCCGCTTATACTGTTTAACATTCTCTATATATTTCTCTTTTTTTCTACTTATTATAGGTGAAAAATCCTCCTCACGTCAAATTTTTCTTGTGTTTTTCTATCTGGAGCTTTATAATGGAAACAAGCCGATTAAGGCTTTCAATCACAAAACGTAGTAAAAGATGCAGAGCAAGGCCTACCCCTTTACACTGCATCTTTTGCGTTGTTCCGAAATTCGGAACAACTCACTCTAACTATCGGCTACTATTCTGTAGCAAAAATGCTCTTTGATACTGATACATCTTTTCTGCCGGATAAAACATCAGGTGTTTCACCTGCTCTTCTGTCAGTCCTTTTTCCAGGCTCTCTATAATGATTTCCTTTTGTTCTCTGCTTAAAATTGTATGATAGCGTTCCATACAATCCAGAATGCTTCCTGACAGATCTTTCTCCTGTTTGTTTGTGTCCTTTTCTTCCTCTGTCGATTCCTGTCCTTCCATTTCCTGATATAGCTTCACGTCCTCTGGAAGTTCCTGCTGTTTTAACAGATCCACTCGCTCCTTCCTTACCTGACGTTCTACTTGAAATGCCTTTGTTATCTCTTCTTCGGTGGGTTTTGGGTACTTCCGGAAATTCAGATAGAGAAATGCCTCTTTATCAATTTCCCGATAATAGATTGTGTCATCCTTTTTTGCCATCTCTTTGTACGCTTCGCTTTGTTCTTTACTCAAAAATTGGATCTGCTTTTTCGTTTCAATCGTAAAATAGGTTCGTTTTTCTTCGTCAAATATCACTTTTACCGAATGATGATATCCGTCTTCTCCAGCTAATTTTTCCATTTCCTTCCACCGTGGTGTCTGGAATGGAATTGCCTTTTGATCAAAAACCGGATATTGCCCCTCGATGAAAAGAATACAATCCTTCCGCCTCATTCTTTTCACAGCCGCCGGTGTCATCAGACTTCTTCCTAATTTCTGATTCTGTATATTTGCATTTCCATGGGCTCCATAGGTACGGCCATCATTCCGCACGTCAATGGTCATTTCCCCGATCAATTCTGAAATAAACTTGTGCGTTGTTTTTGCAGCCGGGCCAGATCCCATGTAAACAAGTACGGCGCAGTTCTCTATAAAAATTTCCCATTTATCCTGTGGAAATAATGCTTTTGCCTGTGCGATTGACTGCAGAATCGGTACAATGGACATATTTCTTCCCCGAATCGTTCCCATCAACACTTCTGTCCTGGTTGGTTTCGGGCCCGCATAGAATTCATCCGCCCACAGTCTGACATGAATCGGAAGTGCCCCTCCATACTCATGATCTGCAGCATGAATCAGTACATCAAACATGGTCGTATAAAACATAGAAATCAAAAAATTAAAAGACGGATCATTATCCGGCATGACCAAAAAGAGGGCTGTCTTTTTCCCTGGGATTCCATCCGCACCTGTTCCCAGACTCTTGATATCCATATCATCCGACTCTAGGATTCTCTTGATTGCAGGAATCTCACAAAGGCGCAGCATTGCGTTTACCATCAAAATGACGCAGCTGACGGTTTCCTGGGCTTCCATATTGCCTTTTAGTTTCCGGTAATCACGCACTGGTGGATAATCTGCACCATATTTTCTGGCAAGATCATCCATTTTCTCCTGTAATCGGGTACTGTTTTCCTCCGATCCTGGCTGCATTTCTAAATTTGCCAATGCTAAAACCCGTGGCAATGTGGCCGCCTGATATTGTTCCGGATGCTCTTTTTTCTCCCGTTCTTGCCGCAGCCATTCATAGGAGAAAAGAGACATCAGATACAAGCTCACTGCCTGATCCCAGAAAGGATCTCCCTTCATCGCATCCGGCGGTTTTACCGCCTCCTGCAGATTGGTGATCAATTTTACCAATCCCACTTCATCCCGGATGTAAACAAAGGGATTCCAACGATCCGATTCTTCCGGATTGATCAGGTTAAACACTTTGATTGCAACACCTTGATTCTCTAAATATCTTCCTGTTTTTCTGAGGAGATCTCCTTTGATATCCAAAAGTACATTGGTCATCGATGCCAGAAGTGCATTGGGAATGACCAGTGAAGTCGATTTATAACTTCCGGAGTTCCCGATGACCAGCATATTCATGTTTGACAATTTTCCATTATCCACTGCCACATTTTGACTGAGCAACGTATTCTTTGTTTCATCTTTATTCGTTAGGATTCGCTGGATTTGTTTGATGTCCGCCCACTGCTCAGATCCATACTCCACACCGATCTGTCGGTTGCGATAATAGTCCATAAGATATGTTACAATGCCAATCCATACAATCAGCGCAATTCCAAGAAACGTAAAGGTCAGATCGTTCCACCAGTTTTGAAGTGGATGGAGAATCACATACAGCAGTTTGTCCTGCCAGTTTGCCAATGTCACTCCATCTAATGTTGTCAAACCACTTAGAAAGTAAGAGATAACAAGCAATCCTACCAGGAGAGCTGCCAGCATCCCCCATGGCAATTTCCGCTTTTCTACCATACATTACATCCCCTTTCGCGGCATGGCTGGGAGTTTCTGCGGGACTTGTCCTACCACTTTTTTGATTGCTTCTTTCTGCACATTTTCTTTCTGCAGCAATTCTTTCTTTTTAAACATGCGATCCACTTTCTCATAGTTTGAAGCATACAGATCAGCACCGGTTGGCCGATGATCCGCAGAAACAGGTTTTCCATTGGCATCCAAAAGGATCTGTTTCTCATTTTTTGCTAAAAAGGCAAGATAGGTTTTCCCACCATCCGTTTGAAACACCTGGTCTGTTGGCAAAACCAGGGTTCTCTCATTCTCTCCCCAGGTACCTGGAACTCGGCTGGCAAACATCCCTTTTGCCTCTACTTCCGGATTCTTTTCTCTGGCAATCCTGGATTGATCGATCAGGGTTTCCCTATTGATCGTGATTTCCACATAATCCGGATGATTATGGAGTTCCTGATACCGTTCATTGCTGATGGATTTGATGGAATTTTCCGTTTCCAACACTTTTTCTTCCAGCTCTCCCCGTTCCTGCCCTTCATATTTTTCCAGTTTTTCTTTCATTTCCTGGGATGCAGTATCAACATAAGATTCTTCACTCATCGTTCCCGTTTCCCGATACTGTCCCATGTCGATTGTCTGGAAGTCTTTAACCAGCTTTCCTTCTGACAGACATTTTTCCTGTAACATCCGATACCAGTGCTCTACCTTGGGAAGATCGGCGTTTGCAACGACCACCTGGATTTCCCCATCTCCAATGTTCAAATCCGGAAGGATGGAATAATTGACCTGCAGCGTATCGAAATCTGCTTTTAAAAGATCTATTTCCTGTTCCATCGGAATACTAACAATGCTTGTTCTGCCACTGGTAAGGTTATTTAAGTTCTGCAGTTCATGCTCCCCGCCCTGCATTCTTGCCATCAGAAACCGGTCATACCATCCCTGAAAATTCAGCTGGTCTTCCCCATAAACAGCCAGCTGCACAAACCCATCCTTGTCATTCAGATCCGGCATCCGAATGTAGCGGACATTCCGTTCTTCCATCTGTGAGAGAAATCCACTTTTTTCTAGTTCTTTCCAACTTTCCACCGGCACATTTACAATCTTATAATTTCCTTCGGTCAATTTTGCGAACTCCTGAAAATTTTGGAATTCTCGCCGATTCAGCAGTCCTTCTTTATGCATCCGTGCGAAATGCTGGATCAATAGAATGGTTCCCGTTGCGGTCAGTTTAAACACCGGATCCATCATTAAACTCATCCGCCCCATTCCCTGCAGTGCCATAAGTACGTCTTGTTGGTCTCTTTCATTTTCCATCTGTTTTCTCCTTCCCTGTTCCGAAATCCGGAACGTTACAACTTCTCCTTTTTCGTAAAAATCTGCTTGACATTCTATGTATATTGTTATACAATAGGTGACACAAAGGGCAAGGTGGCCTCGTCGCAATTGGAGCGGCGCTAGCGCAAGCCCTTATCCTCTCTGGTCTTCCAGAGAGGATTTTTTTGTTCCGGATTTCGGAACACTAGAACCTTCGAATATGTTTCGGCTTGATTTGTTCCGATTCCGGTAATGCCATCTTCTTTAAAATTTTATCATATTCTGGTATCTGAGATTTCTGGTTCTCCAGATAATATCCCAGCTTTTCCCCATTTTCCCTATTCACATAAAGTAACTTCCCTTGATCCAAAATCCTCTGATAGAATTCTGAAAAATTATCTTTTCCATAAGTACTTGTGATAAAGTTGGAATCCACTCTTCGTAATTCATATATTGCATTCCCATTCGGACGAACCGCCACAATTACTGGATTTCCATCTTGTTCTCGATAATTCAGTACAGCTACTAAAGAATTCTCCTTTGTAAGAGACTCTGCTAAGATAATGGGTGATTCCAGTGCTTCTGGAAGCCGCTTTAACTCCTGAACTGATAATCCATGATAATGATTATTGTTTATTGTTTTTTCATGCAGACAATCTAATATATGCTTCTGTGTGATATGCATGGGCAAATCTTTCAGACCAACTTCTCTTAAAATTCCCGGTGTCGTACAAACTAAAACAGCTTCTCGTCTTGGAGACGCTCTTTCCAATGGATGAAGTACCCGATCCACACTGTTCCCAAAGTTGAGATATGACTCGCACTTCTTCCCATATGCTAAGATCTGTTCCGTGGATGCTTGGTTTATCATACTCTCTGTCCGTCCAATGCTCTTTTCATACGCTGCGATCTTCCTTTTCGCTTCCTCCAATTCCGGAGAGGCTTCCAGTCCATATCGTTCTACAATTTCCTGCAGATATGTCTGATTGTTCTCCAGCTGATCGATCTGACGGGTCATTTTATTGATTCCTTCTTTTAACTGATCTGCTGATGCCTGTTTTATAACCTTCCCTTCCCGTAATGCATCTACTGAAACTCCACAGGCATTGCAAAAAAGCTGCAAGGATTCCGGCTGCAGTTGCAACACTCCTTTTTCCACTGCTTTCACTTCCGGGACAGACACGTACATTTTTTCAGCCGCTTCTTCCAGACTCATTCCCTGTTGCTCTCGCAATGCTGTAAACGCACGCTGCAGCATGGGATGTTTCCCTTCCCCAGCTCTCCGGTTCAATTCCTGAACCTTCTTTGATGTTCCTGTCAGAAATCGGTCTCCATCCAGATACACCGTATAATGCTCTCCTTCTTTTGCAAGCCTCCATCCATCCGATTGTTTGAGATTCGGAAAAGACACCTGTTCCACCTGATTCTTCATTGCTTCCTGAATCAGGTCTTCATATAGGACTTCTTTCCATTCTGTTTTTTGGGAAATCGCAGTTCTCACTTGTTCAAGATTCCGATAAACGGTTCGATCTACCGGAGTCACAATCCCCTCTTCATTTAGAGAAACAATCCGATAATACGCTTCTCTTCCATATCCCTTTTCGTTATATCGGTTTACATGGAAATCCAAGTCCTCATAATCCATGGTGCTTTCGATCGCAACCTTCTTTGTCTCTTCCGTTCCGAATTTCGGAACAGGATCACGTGTTTGAGCTGCCGGTTCTACTTCGATTCCATAGGTCTGATATTCTTCCAATGTGATCAGTCCACCGTGATATTCCAAATAAACGGCGGCTTGTTCCGCATCTTTCACGGCACGGAATAGAGCATCCGGCTGCTCTTTAATTCCCTGGATCCAGCTCTGAACATACGCCTTGTGGTTCTGCAGATGTTCTTCTGTCTGTCCCATCGGAAGCTCACTGGACAGAAAACAGGAACTGATTTCCGCCACCAACTCTTCATAAGCATAGGGCTCTGTTCCAAATTCCCCACCCTGTTTCCGATTCAGACGATGTTCTGACCCTGTTGCATGGGACAGCTCATGGAGTGCCGTGGATGCGTAGGCATACTCGGAATGAAATTGCTGGCGGTACGGAAGATAGATCCGGTCTTCTACCGGACGGTAAAATGCCTGGTCACTTTTGTGATAAGAAATCGAAACTCCCATGCTCCCAGAAATGGTATCCACCAATTCTACTGGCTGTATTTCATTTTGTGTTACTTCCAACTTGGGGATTCCTACAATCATATCCCCATTGTAAACAGAATACGCTCGGCTAAAAAGCTGATACCGATCATTGATCTGTCCACCAGCTTCCCGAAATTCTTGCCAGCTGATTGCCTTTTTCTGCTCCCGATCATAGGGATACCAGAATTCTATTTTGGCACTCTGTCCCTTTCCTGCTTTTAGTGTCCATCCCTGCTCTTTGATCTGTGCAAACGTACACCATCTGGGATCCTGATATCCTTTCGCCATGGATGTCAGCAGTAAAGAAAAATAATTGCTCCCATGGTAAACCGTCTTGGAAACCGGATTATAAGGTCTTCCTGAAAGTCCGCTCCATTCTTTTTTCCAGTCCAGTTTTTCCTCTTCCAAGATGTGTAAAAATTGTTCTGCTAATTGCTGTTGTAACTTTGTCATGTTTTCCACCTCCTGTTCTTCTGTACTTTATATTCCTGCAATACTGCCTCCGAGATTGCTTCCCGGATCCGTTTCGAAGTTGGCCGTACTACATCCCGGTACCCGTCTTTCTCACTGTAATACTGGGGCAGGTTACAAAAAAGTCCATCCTGTCCCTGTTTCACAGTGACTCCTTTGATTGTCAGACCACACACTTCTACCGTTGCAATCCCTACGATGCTTACTGTCTTTTTGGGCTGCACCGGAAACAGGCTCATACTCTGAACTACGATTTCTGGAAGTTCCAAGTCTTTTATGATTTCTTTTCGGATTTCCCGATTCACAACTTCGGCAATCCTCTCCCGCAGTTCTTGACTGGGGTGTACTACATCTTCCCACCGTCCTTGCACTTTTCGCCTGGGAAAGCTGACAAAGGATACCTCTTCCCCATTCTCTTTTTGATGTTTTAACACTCGAACTTGAAATGTAAATAAGCGTTCCACCGTGACTTCCCCGTATCCCCATACGTTTTCCAGTGGTTTTTCTGGCAGATAAATTCTGGCTTCTACGTCCATTTTTCTCCTTTCTGTTCCGAAATTCGGAACGCTCCTGCTTTAGTGCTTTTCCCGTTCCCAAAAGTACCGTTTCTTTTGTGTTTTCTGGCTGGTTGCTTCCATGCGCCGCTTCTGTTCCATCTTCCGCATCCGTTCCATATGCTCCACGGACAGACTTGGTTTTGCCAAATATAGCACATCCTCCACCTTGTCCCCTCTTTCCAGACAGGTTAAAAGATAATCACTCTGCTCTTCGGTAAACTCAGAGTTGTCCATGACTTCTTTGATAAATGTCTCCATCTCTTTTTTTCGCTGCTCCTCTTGTTCTTTCGCCATTTTCTGGTATCTGCGATTCTTCCAGTACCCTTTTTCCGGTTCCACGGTTGGAATCGTTTCCTTTGGCACCTGCCTTTTTTCTGCTTTCTGAAACTGTAAGAGCTCCCTGTGATAGGTGTCTGCTTTTTCGCTTAAGATCCGGGCATTTCCCTCAGCACTCTGTCGGTTCTCCTGTTCTTTGGTTAAACGCTGCTTCATTTGCTGCAGTTGGAATTCCAACTCCCGTTTTTCCTTCAACAGCTGTTCTGACTTTTGTTTCAGTTCTTCTTTCTCTTTGGTCAGATCCTGGAGTACCTTTTCCAGTCCGTCCTGTACAACTGTAGTCAGACGCTCACTATTGGCAGCCAGGATTTCCAGCCGATCCTGATTTTCTTTCATTGCGCGTTCGATCAGATCGGTATCCTGGAATTTTTTCTGCAGGTATCTCATCCGCTCTCTTTGGATTTTTTCTAACTCCCATGTAGGCATTTTTTCTAAAATCTCTGCGGGCATCTGATCCAAAGCGCACAGATAGATCCATTCCCGGATGCGCCAGGGCAACTCCTGATTCAGAATGCCAATAATCTCTTCCGGGACTTGCATCCATTGTGCGATCACCAATTGCTGTTCTTTAATTTCTACTTCTGTTATAGCCTGGGCTTCCACTGTCTGCCTCCTTTCTTTCTGTTCCGAATTTCGGAACGTGTCTGTTCCGGATTCTTTCTCTGAATTGGATGTGCAAATTCATAAGTTGCCAGGTGTTCCTGATCCATACGTTTGATCTGACGGATCAGCCGCTTTTCTTCCCGCAGTTTTTGTAACTGCTCTTTGGCATCTTTCATCAGCTCCATCCCTTTTGGCAACTGCTCCTGCAATTCTTCCATTTCATCCAGGACTGCTTCAAACCGGTCATCCCATACCGGAATCTGCCCCAGCTCTTGTTCCAGTTTCTGATATCTTCGATACCCTTCGTCCTCCTGCAGGTTCCATTTCAAGCTACTTTGCTGCTTTAATCGTTTTTCCTCTTTCAGCACTTCCCGCTCTCTTTGTTCCAGCGCCTCTCTGCTTCGGATATCCATGGTTAATAAATATCTGCAGTCTGCCCGCAGCTTCTCAATCTCTGTTAAATGTTTCCGCATACTGCCCTGATTGATCGCATAAATATTTCCACGGGCATAGCGGTTCTGGATCTGGTAAATGTCTCGGACATGACTGGCTTGATATCCGGAGATCCCCCGGATGTTTTTCCGTCCGAAATGCATCTGGCAGCGTTGCAGCCTTGGAGGCTTTGGTACCGGATAGGATCTCCATTCTTTTCCGATCCGCTCCCGGATGGCAGCCACCGTATAGGCTTCTCCCAATGTTTTCTTTTTAGTACGGCAAGCCCGTCCTTGTCCAGGCAGTTTCAAGGATAAAATCGCCCCCTCTTCCCGGGACGTTCCTTCCTGGATCTGATAATGCATGGATCGCATCTGTTCTAAAAATTCTTCGTACGATTCCGAAAGAGAGATTGCATAATCAATATCTGCACGGATCAGATTTTTCCAACTGCTTTTTCCTTGATCTTTCCATTCTCCGTATGAGACTCCTTTCCGGTTTCCTTTTTCATATTCCAGTTTGGGAAGTCCATATTTCACACAAAGCTTGTCCGTGATCGGCTGCATAAATTTTTCCCAGTCCCCACGTTCATAACGATATTTATAACCAGTGACTCGATTCACTGAATTGAACACAATATGACCATGGCAATGTTTTCGATCGGTATGAATTCCAAACACATAATCATAGTTCTCTCCCAGATATTCCTGGCAGAATTCCTGGATGATCTGATAGGCTTTTTCCTCCGTACATTCTCCCGGTTTCCAACTGATGATGATATGGTATCCTTTCCTTCCATCCAGCTTTCCCCATGCCTGTTTGGTGTCCATCATGGTACGATACACCTCTTGTGTCGTACTACCGGAATTTCCACCGACCCATAACTGCTCTTTCGTTTTTTCCGGCTTCATAATGTAATCAATTGCATTGTAAAGGTTGGATTGTGATTTAATGTTTAATATCTTCGTGATTGCCATACGTTTGTTTCAATTCCTCTTTCATTTTTTCGAATTGCTGTTCTAACAGTTTCATATTTTTCTCCAGCCGATCTGCCGCAGCCGCCGGTTCATATCCGATATGTAATTGCTTCGTTGCCTGATTGATATTCGTTCCGATTTTTCGGAACTGATACACCAGTTCTTTTAGTTCCTTTTGGATCTGCAGCTCCTTCTGATATCCGGATTCCTGCAGTGTTTTTTTCCGGACATAAGCAGACAGGTTTTTGCTTCCTGTCCGCATCCGTGTTTCCGGATCTTTCTCTGCTTTTTCACAGAGAAATTCATATTCTTCCGGTTGGAATCGGACTCCAACAAAGATACTTCTTTTCACTTTGATCACACCCGTTTAATTCTGTTTCAAATGTTCTTTTCGTTGTTTCATCTGCCCGGATTGTTCCTGCATCACACGGCGAAATATTTCTAAATTAGAACCATCTACTTCCCCATAATTTTCTTCTACAATCTTTCGGATTTCCTCATTCTTTTTTGCTGCAGCCCTTGCTTCTTCCAGTTCCAGTTTGGTCAGCAGTTCTTTCTCTTTTTGCTGCAATTCTTTTCTTCGTTCTTCAATTTTCTGCAGATCACTTTGTACCTTTTCTAATTGTTCCTGTAAGCTCATTTTTCTTCTCCTTTTCCTTGTTTTCTGTGCAAAAAAAGAACACCCACTTTACGGATGTTCGACGCTAAATAATATCAGACGGCGGTGGTGTATAGGGGAGTCCTCCATACATCTTCGGTATTTCTTTTTTTTCGTTACTTTCTGACTTTTCTTGCAATTGTTCAGAAAGAATTTTTTCTATTTTTTCATTCAATTTTTTTAATTCTTCCAACACAGTTTCTATTGTTGGCTCGCTCTTTTCTTCCTGATTTAACAGCAGTGCTTCAACCAATCCCTGTCCTGTTGGATATCGCTGTCGGTCTCTTTGATCAATCACATCAATCGCTTCTTGAGATAATCGGAATGCTCGTTGTATTTTAGCCATGTTTTTCCTCCCTACTACAAACTTTTCTAATTCTATTTTACTACTTCTGAATTTGAATATCTAGGTTACTTTAGGTTACCCCAACATAGTTTGCCGGTAGCATTTGTATAGCATGTAGTACCAACTGTATAGCTTCCTGCTAACATTTGTATAGCACATGGTACCAACTGTATAGCTTCCTGCTAACATTTGTATAGCATGTGGTACCAACTGTATAGCTTTCTGCTAACATCTGTATAGCACATGGTACCAACTGTATAGCTTTCTGCTAACATCTGTATAGCACATGGTACCAACTGTATAACTTTCTGCTAACATTTGTATAGCAAATCCTACTTTTTGTCCGTCAAAACCCTGTTTTTCCATCAAAATTGCCCCTATCTGTACGCAATTCTCCGAGAGGAGAATTGGCAAGATACGCATAATGTTTAACAAACATCATGCCATCTTGTTAGGGGAACACCCCTAAGACCCCTGAATAATATATAAAAATAAAATATGTAAAATACTCCTCTTGATTTCCCAGGCTTTCTCAGATGCTTCCCCTTTCATTTCTTGCATCTGTCATGTGCTGCATGTTCCATTTTCAATGGCCCACATCCATTTTTTCAGAGCCAATTCCAAGGGCTCTTCCTCTTCTTTTTGATCCTGTATAAAGCGGTACGCATTTTCCAAAATGTGTCCTGTATACAACAAAATCTGGCACTGATCCGGCTCCTGTTTCAGCAGCCATCTGAGACTTTTGTAAATCTTTCTTTTCATCACAATCTCTTCCGATTTTGAAATGATTCCATCCTTACTAAGCGCATGACAATCCATGATAAAAAGTTCCAACTCTGCTTCCAATCTTCTCCCAATCATCTCCAAAATCTTCACCTCATTTTTCTGCTTTTATTTATGAATCTGCAACAACTTTTTCTCTTTAAAATAGTCCATCGTCAGTTTTGTTTGTACATCCTCCGGCTGAATTCCATTTCCGCCATCTGCAAAAATAAGCTGGCAATCCATAGTGTATTTTTCTTCTGAAAATCGTACCAGCATCGGCTCCAAAAACTGTGCTCCTGTGGCACTGGAAAATCCATGTTCCTGTGTCCAAGTTCTCAGTGCATCTGCCACTTCTTTTTTGGAAATTCCCATCATAGAAAGTGCATCTTCGTTTAATCCGGAAAGCTCCATAGAAAGTGGTTCTTCCTCTGTCTTTTGCTGATCCTTACTTTCTTGTGTTTCCGGAGTCTCCTGTTTCGGATTTTTCTGTTTTTCTTCCAGTTTGGTCTGCAATTCCTGTTCTACTTTTTCTGACTTCTGTTCTGATTTTTTCTCCGGTTTCTGAACAGACATAAGGATGCCGATTCCTGTCAAAACGCCACACAGAATCACCATGGCTGCAATCACAATTATGATTCTTTTTTTCAATGCTGTTTCGCTCCTTTCTTACTTTTAATGGAACGGTAATTCTTCCTCGATTCCATCCGGGATATTCTGGAACCCATTCGCGTCCGGTGCTCCCATTGCCCCCTGATTTTCCCGTCCCTGTTCTGCCCTGCTTTCGGCAAATTCCTGCTCTTCTACTACCACTTCTGTGGTATAAACCTTGATCCCATCTTTATTCGTATAACTGCCAGTCTGGATCCTTCCGGAAACCGAAATTCGTAGTCCCTGACGGAAATATTTCTCGGCAAATTCTGCCGATTTCCCGAATACTACACAGGGAATAAAGTCTGCTGTCTGCTCTCCTTCCCGTTTGAACCTTCGCTCCACTGCCAGCGTATATCTTGCCACTGCAGTGGCTGACTCTCCCTGAGAATATCGTACTTCCGGATCCCGTGTCAGTCTCCCCATTAAAACTACTTTGTTCATATTGATTTTTCCTTTCTTTTTGTTCTAATTTGCCGGAACTCCACCTGGGAACACCCAGCCGATCCACCCTGTATGTCCCTGACAGGTTGCGGTCTGCCAACTGCACCATTCTTCCAGACTTTCCACGGAAAAATAGCCCCGGTTATTGGCCACCATTCCATTCCCAAGATAGATCCCGACATGTCCATATATGCTGCCCATAGTTCCGTATCCACTGCCACACACAATGGCTCCCGGCGGAATGTTTTCCATGCTGGTATTGCCCGTATTTTTATAGTTGTTCCACATATCGATGGCATTCCCATAAGGGATTGTTGGTGCTCCTGCAGCCTGATAAATTCCGGTCACCCACTGGGCGCACATATCCGGGGTACAAGGGTAAATTCCCTGATTATTAGCGGCATGATCCACGATGCTCTGCATCAGCGGCGTCACTGTTCCATCGTAGTTTCCTCCTCCACTTTTTTGGTACTCTTCATAGGTCATGTTATCGAACCGGTAGAGGTTATAATTGTCCATGTGCTGCACACATTTTTCCACATAAGAACTGTCCGTTGCCCAGCCCGCCGCACGGATTCCATTCATAAATCCCCTGGCGGCTTCTTTGGTATACTTCTTGTCATTGTGGTTCCGATAAGGGGCAACTTTCCCTGCATAAGGTTCTCGGTTTAACATCCATCCTCGCTGCCGGATACAGGCTCCATAATCCGGATACACGGAGAACCCGGCAATGATGGTGGTATTCCCATTTCCGGTTTCCTCGCCCGTAGACATATCCACACCGCCAATGGCATATTTGTCTCCGGAAAAATACTTGATCCCAAACAGATTTTTATACTCGTATGCCAGCTGGGAGAGTCCCTGCCCATTGTCTCCTCCTGGCCCATATAACCCAAATCCGGATTCTGCAATCACCTGTGCTACCCCGGTAGAGACCGGAATCCCGCTCTCTTCCTGCACGGCAAAAAAGGCTTCCATCATGTCTTCCGTAATGAACGGCGGCAGTCCATGTCCGGTGGCCGGCTGCTGATCTAAAAATCCACCGATCAGGGACATGATCACACTGACAATCAGGGAAATTGCCAATACCGCCACTAAAAGAAAGGCCAGCATGGTCACCAGCACGGTCAAAAGCGCCGCCGCCAGCTGCAGTACCATGGCTGCTCCGGCCAATACCACACTTCCAATTGTCGCCCCCAGATACTTGACAAAAGAGGGTAGGTCTCCTACCTGTGCGTTCTGCTGTTTGGTATCTTCCAGTTTTGCCCATTCTTCCCCGATGGCTTGCTGGGCTGCCTGATTCACTTCCTGGACGTAGTTTTTAAAGGTGTGTGCTGTTTTCTTTGCAGTTCTGGCGGCCAGTGTAGCTGGAGTAACCGTGGATGCGCTGCTTGCAACAGAAGAGGCAGCACTCTGCACTCCTTCCGCCACCCGTTTTCCGGTTTTTGAATGTGTCTGCCTGACACCTGGGGAACTGTGTCTCTGGGGATCGGTTGGTCTCTCCGCCCCGAAGCCCTTTGTGCTTCCCTTTTCTGGCTTCCAAATCCCATGTAACGGTGTCCCTGATCTTGTGCCTCTTTGTGTTCCTCTTCGCTGCAAAAAGACCAGCTCTTCCATGGAATTCGCTTTCCTTCCGCCACCAGCAGATCCCTTCCGCTCTCCTACTTTCCATGCCTGCAATACCTGTCTGGATTCTTTCTCCAGAAGTCGTTTCTGTTTGGACTTTGGCATCCGGTTCCATGCTTTCACTTCTTTTGGAGTCAGATACAAGGTAGGATCGCTATATTCCTCCAGATACACCTGCAGTTCTTTTTCACTCTGTTGCTCCTCTTCCTGTTCCAGCCAGGCATCCCAGTTTTTCTTCTTCCGGACAGAGCCCTGCAATTCTGCCTCTGCAAACATCTCTGCCAGAACTTCTTCCTGGGACGTTCTTTGTTTTCGTTTTGTTTCATTCAATCTCATTGTCAATCTCATTGATTTCACCTACTTCGCAATCTGATACCAGCCCTCTTTCTCTGCCAAAGCACCTGCCTGAAGCATGGCATCCAACAGCCTCTGTGCTTCCTCCGGGGCGATCTCCAACAAAGCAGTCACATCCCCAAACCGGATCGGTGCAAACGCCGCCAGCTGCAGAACGGTCTCCCACTCCTGTTCCCCCAGTCCCTGTTGCAGCACATCGGGCTTTTCTTCCTGCCAGTTCTGGGGCATCTCTGGTTCCGGTTTATATGCCACCTGTGGAGGCACTCGTTCCTGCCAGCGTTCTCTTCCCTCCGATTCCGGAATCTCGTCTCGTTTAACAGGCACCGTATCCGGAACACGCTTTTGCTCTGCCTCCCGCTGTGCTTTTTCATGGAAGTTGGTGGAATATTTTTCATACAGGATATTATCCTTCTCAATCCGTGCATTAAAAAGCACCACTTTTTTATTCCAGACGATCACACCCTCTCCCGGTTTTCCCGTTCCCAGCGCACGGAATTCCCGTTCGGATAACGGCTGGATCTCTGCCAGGCTCTGGGCATCCACACCGCCCTGATCTAAAAAGCATTTATAGGAACAGTTCTGGAATAGCTCTACCATCTTTTTGTTGGCCAGAGCTGCCACCACGTTCTGCATCGCCAGGGTGACGATTCCTCCGAACTTTCGGAAGGTAATAACTGCATTGTTGAGCATATCTGCAGATCCCGGTTTTTCCGAAACCACTTGTGCCTCATCCACCACTAAGTGTGTGGCTTTCTGCAACTTTTTATTGTAATCCATCCTGGTAGACAGATAATGCAGCACCGTATCCATGACAGCCTCCCAGTTGTTTTCCGGCACGTTGCACATCCCAAATCCCACCAGACGGTTCTGGAATTCGATATTGGTCGGATGTGCCAGCATGTCACAGGAGCCCGTGGTATACTCTTCCAGGGAGTTGTAGATGGGACGGATGATGGCTTCATCGTGAGCGTACTGTACCTGTTCCAGTTCCTTTCCAATCTCTTCCCGCAGCCAGAGTAAGGTGGGCTGTTTCTTTAACCGCTTTTGAGCAAAAACCTGGGCAAACATCTGCTCCGTACAACGGCTCACCACGGAATCGTGCTCCTGGGTGACCAGGATATTTTTCATGATCGCCTGCACCAGTCCTTTTGCATACTCACACTGTTTGGCCACAAATTCCGCTTTCAGCTCTTTACTGCCGGAAAAGACTTCCTGGGTCACTTCAAATCCATTGAGGTAGATTCCGCTTTTGGGAGTCAGGTCAAAATACACCCCCTGATATTCCCTGCAGATATCTTCAAATTCATTCTGTGGGTCTAACACAATGATGTCATCTTCGCTTCCAAGCAAAGTCTGGGAAATCTCGGTCAGCTTGATCAGCATGGATTTTCCAGAACCGGAATATCCCACAATGATCCCGTGAGGGTTTGGAAGGAGTTTCCGGTTGGCAATGAGATATCGTCCCGTTGTTTTATTGATCCCCAGCATCTTTCCGCCCGGCTCCAGGATATCCTGGGCATGATAGGGATTAAATGCCACCAAAGAAGAGGTGAGAAAGAACCGCATATAATCCACCTGTCTCCCACCGATTGGAAGTGCCGTATTTAAGGCTTTCAGTTGTCGAAAATCACAAGGCTCCAAAAAGGCGCCCACTTTATCAGAACGTCCGATGGCGCAGACCTCTTCCATCCGCTCTTGCAACAGCTCCACGCCTTCCTTCACCGGAGCCGTCAACACCACCAGAAGGTTTAAAAAGACCCCTTTCTCATCGTTGGCATCTACCATTTCAATGTATTCCTCAATCTCATCCCGCCGTTTCTTTTTGGTATAAGAAGGGGAGGTCACGATCTGCCCTGCCTGCCGCTTCTGCTCGATCTCGTCATTGATCTCCCGCTCATTGTTCATATGCATCGCTACCAGCTTGTCATTGATGACCTCCTGCTGTACCGGAGCAAAGTCCAGCGTCACAAAAGACGGATAAGGAAGGCTGCTTAAGGTATGTAAAAAGGTGTCCGTATCCAGAGATTTCCGATACTGGGTCGCCGTCAGAACCGTCACCATGGTATCTCCCAGGATTATATAATCATTAAACTGCTGGATGCTCCGTGGCAGTATGTCACTTTTCCAGTCCTGCAGGGTTTCCCGAAGCACAACCTGTGGAAATTCTTCCCCGGGACGCAGCATCCCATGGAGCACCCGGAACCGATCCAGGGTTCCCAACACAGCAATGTCACTGCCCCATCCTGCAAAGGCATCCTCGATCATGGGCTCCAATGCCCGGAAATAGATGTTCGCCTGCGCCAGACTGTCTGCCCTGCAGGTAATGGTCAGGTACCGGAGTGTCCGTACCGTGGAGTTGGCATCCGCCAGTTTCGATTCCTGCCACTGCCGGATCCCTTTTGCAATGTCTGGATATTCCCTCTCATTGCGTTCATTCCGGATCGATGCCAGAAACTTTTCTACCGACTGGTATTCATTGCACAGTGTGATCTTATAAGACGCATCCATGGAATTGAGCCAGAACATCAGTTCCGACAAAAAGTTCTTTTTCTCTGTTCGGTTCTTGTTGATGTAATTGATATCCTCAAATACATAACATCGGTCATACAAAGTCTCCTTCCTTTTGGGTTCCAGTTGGAATACCCCGTTTGCATAGGCTTTCTGGATGTTGAATGCCTGACGCACGTTCTTGGGTACCGGAACCAAAGGCTGGGATAGCTCCCTTTTCTTGGAAAATTCCTTATTCCCATTAAAAATTGCCATTTCTTTTTATCGCTCCTTTCTCGATGGATGCATGGTAAATACTCGGTGTTTCTGACCGGCTGCAGTTTCTGTTTCCCCACAAAGTTTCTTTGTTTTCTGCAGATACTTCCATTCTTTGCATAACATAGGGATAGACATTCCCCGGTATTTGAACAGTCCCAAAAACGGGATCGGCAGTGCTGCCAGAATTCCAATGTAAACTCCTCCCTGCGGCGGAACGTTTAAAAAATACCAAAGGACAACCATAATCCCGATCACCGTCGGCAAAAAGCAGCCCACCGTAATCAACTGTTTCAGATCCAGCCCTTTCCAAATGGATTGCTGGTAGGCAGTTTCAAAATCTTTGTTGATATCGATTTTCATATCCTTTCTTTCTACTCCTTTCCGTTCCGAATTTCGGAACAAGTTGTTTATAAGTGGAAGGTTTCTTTCATAAAGCTCCTTGCACCCCGTACCGACACTGCCATTCCGATCATATAGATCGTAGAGGTCAGTGCCTGCCCAAATCCGTCAAAGAAATCTGCAAAGCTGTCCCCCTGGATATCCATGCCTCCGATGATCCGCCCGGAGATCGACATCACCAGAGCGATCACCACGATCTCAAACACATTTCCTAAAAAACTTCTCACCCAGCTCTTCGCTGTTTCGTCAATCCCACGTCCGGACACCATGCTCGGCATAGCCAATGGGAAGGTGACTGTCAGAAGATATAACTTCACATAACGACTAAATAAGGTTAAAAAGATCAGCATTCCACAGATCAGTGCGATAAAGAAATATAGGAATCCCATAAACCACCAGAACAGAACACTTCCGGCATCCACTTCGCCGGTGAAAAAATCTGGTGCCTGGAAATCCAATACCATTCCTCCCATCAGGGATGCCATGGAAAACAGGGTCTTCATCAACTGCATTCCCATCTGCATCAACACATTTAAGGCCACCAGCCGGATCATCCCTTCCACACAAAGCTCCAAGGTGATGTTCTCTTTTAAATTGGAAGCTGCTTTTAAAAACACACAGATGAAAAAGACATTCATCATGGATAATCCGATTCCCATTGCCCAGGGATACAGAATCTCTGTTACAAATTTCCAAGTGGCCGGGGAAAAGTGCTGGGGGTCTTGACTGATGACCCCCGTACTCAATCCGATGCACCAATCCCAGACGACTTTTGCCAGCTGATAAAACGGGCCATAGAACATTTCCTTCAGTAAGTCTTCTACCCATCCTGGCATTTGCCATCACCTCCTAGCTTGGCAGTCCTGTCCGGATGACCATAATGATCTGTGGTGCCAGGGTTGCTATCAGACCACTTCCGATTCGTTTAAATGCAATGGACTGTGCGCCACCGTCCTGTGCATTCAATGACTGTGCCCATTCGAACAGTCCCCATAACAGGAAGATAGAACCAATGGACGATACAATGGCTGCGATTACCTGATAGATGGCATCAAATCCATTTGTGATCTGAGAGGTATCCACGTTTCCCGCCGCAAACACCGGAACGTTTCCTGCAAAAAATAAGAGGAGGCAGCCCACACCGAACTGTGCCACGTGCCATCGCCATTCCTTTTTTGTTGGGTTCACTAGTTTCCTCTGGTTTGTTCTTTCATTCTGCATCTTGTTTTGTTTCATCATTTTTTCCTCCTACTCTCCAATGCGAAACACACGGATCATCAAAAACATTAAGATTCCTGCCACCAATGGCATGGTAATAAAAAATGCCAGTCCAATATAAGCGGCACCAAATTTCTGATTCACAACATAAGCGGCAGCTAATCCACATAAAATTCCAATGACCACTGCGATCACAACGACCAGTTTAGATTTCCGATTACTTCTTCTCATAACAATCTCCTTTTCCTGTTCCGAAATCCGGAACATCTCTTTCATTTTGAGTACAAAAAAAGCACGAACCATCCGTGCTTAGTGACAAGTTAATGCGGTTGTCTTTTGAATTTCCCGCTTTAACACCTCCCTGATTTGTTTTTCACAAACAGCACTGGAATCTGACAGATAAGCCAGTGCCGTTTCATAGTCCCGGTACCGACTGTGTTCCAGGTAATCCAGGGCTGCTTTTGCCCGTCCATTTTCTTTGGGACACTGCTCCACCAAAAGCGTCAGCATCCCCCGTAATGTACCGGCAGATTCATAGGCTCTGGGAACGGCATCCAGAAACGCCTGGGAATACGGCTTTTGGAATTTTCTTTTCCCAGGAAGGGGCTTCCCTACTTTATGGTCTCGGACTTCAAACACCACCATACATGCAATGGACACTGCTGATAACAGAAGCAGGGCAATCCCGATGATACTATAAAACATTGATTCTCCTTTCCTGTTCCGAAATTCGGAACATTCCGTTTTTATTCCCGGAAATAATCCGCAATCTCAAAGACCTGTTTCATGGCCTGTTCTGGTGTCAGATCTTTGGTCAAAAAGCCGCTGGCATACACACGCCCCTCACCCTTGGAATATTGGAACTGTACACCCGGCACCTTTTTCCCGATCCGCTCTAATTTCTCTTCCAGTTCCTTTCCACCTTTGCGTTTTGCAGAAATGTCAAACTGGATCAAGTCTTCGAAAAACAAAAAGGCATAGGACAGTTTTCCCACTTCCCCATGAATCTGTTCGCCCTGCTCCGAATGCCGGATTTCCAGCTGCTCAAACTCCGGATGGTTGTTCTGCAGATACCGCTGTAAGACCGTTGCAGTCAATTCCTCTCTGGTAATCTCCTGTTCTTTTACGGAAACCCGCAAAGGTCGCTGTCTCCATTCATTCTCTTCGGCTGCATTCATCTCTTCCGGGATTACTTCCGCTGAATCCAGTTCGGTTTCCACCTCCGGCAGCACTTCCCTCTCTTTTTCTGGTTCCTGTGGCGGTTCCTGTTTGGATTCCAGCAGCTTTTTCAGCAAGGAGGTTCTCTCCTCCCCCAATTGTTTCAACAGAAGCTCTTTCTGCTCCAACTGGATAGCCAGGTGTTGGTTCTCCTCCCGCAATTGCGTCTTTTCTTGGAACAGAGTATCCCGTTCCTGTTTCACTGCCTCGTATTCCAATTTCGGCACATATGCGGACAAATCCGGAAGGGACGGTGGGATTCCGCATTCCTGTTGGCCGATCTTATATTCATACTCCCGTTTCAGATCTTCCGCTTCCATCCGCTCATTGCGCAGCTGTTCCAGTTCCAGTCGGCTCTTCATCAGCAGTTCCTGTTGCTGTCCTTCATAGAGCTTCTTAGTCTGTTCAAAGTCCTGTTTTTCACGCTGCAGCTCTTCCTGTTCTTCCCTGTGTGCCACTTTCTGTTCTGCCAGCTTCTGTTGGGCAGATGCCAGCTCCTGTTTCTGTCCTTCCAGGCTTTGGTATTGTCTTCCAAGCTCGGTCTGAATCTTCTGCAGTTCCTGGCTTTTCTGTTCATACTCTTGTTTCCGCTTCTGGTAGGTCTCTTCCCTTGCCGCAAAAATGCGCTGCATCTCTTCCAGATACTGTTCGGTTCCAGATCCCTCCGGCTTTGGAACTCCCATTGTTTTCTCCATTTCCATCAACCTCTCCTTTTCTTTTTTTACCACCAGGAATCCCCGGTCTTAGGAACCGGCACTGTTTGTGCCGGTACAACCGGTTCCTCCTCCTTTTTGGGTTCCTGGGTTTCTTCGAAATCCGGATCCTTTGTTTCGGATTCTTCCACCTGTTCTGTTTGGGGGCATTCCTTTCCGGGTAGAGTCGTCAGGGAACGTCCCAGACAAAGGCTGCCACAGGCAGCCAGAACCATGCTGGTTATCAGCAACATCTTATTTCGTTTCTTCATGGATTCGCACTCCTTTCTAAAAGGCAGTGCGTTCTTCCACTACCTTTGTATTCACTGCCAGCCGCTTTGGGGTCTGAAAATATCCCACACAGGTCACAAGCGTGACTCTGGCAGTCTCCTGACTTTCCCGACTGGAAAAGCAGGGATCATCCGCCTGCAGATACGTCCAGTCTTCCACCTGCAGTTTCCGGACACGCTCCGGTGTATACAGATAGGCTTGCGGATTTGCTGCCAGAAACGCATCGTTCGTGAATTGTTTCAGGCTCCCGAACATCTGTCCGAAAGCCATGTTGTGGGCAAACAGATACACCTGACTGTCCGAAAGCCTGGCTCCTGCAAAGGTAAAAATACTCCCCAGTGGGCTGTATGCCCCTTCAAAATCTTTGGTCAGGTATTCCGTATCTGTCTGTCCCGTCAGGATGGGGCTGTCTACCCCGATCTGGGGTACATACAGCCATCCCACGATTTCCGGATTGATGCGCTGCAGTGCTGCAAAATCAATGGTACGTTCCATGGGATCTGCCTCCTGGCTGACAGTCTCTTGTACCACCAGTTTCTGCAGCGCTTCCCCTTTCACCTTGATTTCTTGGAATGGTTTCTGTTCCCGGTATGCCAGATAAAAGCAGCCCACACCCAGCAGCACTAACAAAAAGACCAATCCCAAAAGTCCCTTACTTTTTCTCATGTCGTTTTGCTGCAATTACCAGTCCCCCGGCAAGCACCAGAAGGAGGACTCCCCCTTCTACATACCAAATGGTGGCATCAAACAGTCCGGTCTGGGGTGCCGTATGCTCGGCTGGTCTCGGGGTGTGCTTCGGTTCCACTTTGATGTCGTAATGTAAGGTTTCGTCTGTTTCCATGGTAGGGATGCTTAAGAGGGTCGGGGATACCAGGTCGTACCCCGGCTGGTCTTTGGCCGTTAAAAGATACACTCCCAGCTCCTGTTTTTCAAACACCACCTGTCCGGTTCCATCCGTTTTTTTACCCGGCTCCTGTTTGGCGGTCTCTGCCAACTTCTTTGCTGCACTTTCCAACTGCTCTGCAGTGGTCAGCGTATTCAAATCGATCTTTGTGGATTCATATTCCGGAAGCAGCGTATAGGTGCTGTCCTGGATCTCCCCTACTTTCGTCAGGAAAAACTCCACATCCGCTACGCTGGTTCCCTCTTTTCCCGGTGTCAGTTGGACGGTCACGCTTCCCATCTGTACCGTCTGCTCTGGACTTTGCCCGGTATTCGGTTCTGCTGGTTCCTGAGCTGCCTGCACACTGCAGACGCTCCCAAAGGTCAATAGCAGTGCCAGACATCCGGCACTAAATCTTGTCATCATATTTCGCTTCATTGATTGTCCGTCTCCTTTCTCTCCAGATATACAGGAGGAATAATAATAAGAACGCAAACGGCAACAGGGTAAACACCAATTCCCTTGCAGAGGGCAGTTCTTCTCCCATGCTGTTTGCTTGTTTTGCCTCATAAGGCACCCGCTTTCCAGTTACGATCAGGCGGTGTGTGTTTAACCCGTAAGGAGTACAGGTAATGATCGATGCCAGATCCTGCCCTTCCTGAATCTTTAATACAGAGACTTCTTCGGGCTTTACCACCTGGATCTCTGTCACCTGATAGGCCAGGGTTTCGTCCAACACATGGAAGAAGAAGTAATCCCCTTTTTCCAATTCATCCAGCCTGGTCAGAAGCTTCGACTGGGGAAGTCCCCGATGTCCGGTTAAAATGCTATGGGTAGATTCCCCTCCCACCGGAAGGCTGCTTCCCTGCAGATGCCCGATCCCTTTCGATAATACTTCTTCACTCGTTCCATGATAGATTGGAAGTTCCACTCCGATTTTTGGGATATCCAGACTTCCCATGACCCCTGTCCCGGTCGTATCTAGCAGGGATGCGTAAGACGCATCCCCCAAAAGAAGTGCATCCTCCCCAGATAAGGCTGCCCCATTGGTCTGGTAGAGGATGCTGTTGTAATGTTCTGCCTGTTTCCGTAGTTCTTTTACATCCCGTTTCTGTTCCCGGATGGTCTTCTGATAGGTTGCAATCACCTTTTCCTGCTCTTTCTGACTGTACAGATGTGCCAGAAGGGGCAGACAGCAACAAAGGAATCCAAGTACAAACAACACCCAGATTCCCCATCGTTTCCGCATTCCTTATTCCTTCTTTCTTGCTTTTGTAACTGCCACTGCCATCAGCCCGGCTCCTGTTACCAGGAGGATTGCCATTGCCGGAGTACCGGTAACCGGAAGTTTGCTTCCCACTTTGTTGACAACGGTCAGGTTCGCATTTCCCTGTTCCGGATCGGTTTCCAGCTGCAGGTCATTTTCTTCCGTTGCCCCGTCATAGAAGCTCTTGATATGTGCCGTTGCCTGCAGCTCCTTCAAGGTTTCTGCAGTGGCTCCCTGACCCTTGATGTAATTGTTTCGGTCATCCGTATAGGTTGGGATGATCTTGATCTCGATGGGGTCTTTTAACAACCGGTATCCGTCCGGGGCTTTGGTCTCTTTCAGCCAATACGTTCCCTGATCCAGACCGATGAGGATCACCTGTCCATCCGCTCCGGATACCATCTCCACCGCATCCTGTGGTTGGCTGCCACCTGTGTGATCCGTACCTCCGGCAGAATCCCGGTTGATCACATGATAGCCTGTATCCCCCTGTTTCACGTAGACTTCGTTTTTACAGTCTTTGTCACTGTATAACCGGAAATGTGCACCCTGCAGCACCTTGTCATGGTCATTGGTTTTCACAATGTCAATCCGATAGGTGAAGCAGACGACCGTATCCCATGGGGTAAATCCTGTTTTCCCGTCTCCGTTGGAATCTGCATCGTTGGAGAATTCCAGACGCACGTCATTTTCGAATCCTGGACGTCCCGTATCGTTGGCCGCCAGATCATTCAACGTTGCCTCGTAAGTCAGCGTCACTTTCTGTCCATAGGTATTTTCCTGTTTCGCATTAAAATTCGGGAACTGTCTGTCCACGATTGCTTTGATATCCTGGACAACCACCTGGAAAGTATCTTCCCCTCCTGAATTGGTGTTCACAGTAAATTCCCCTTTTTTCAAAGTGTAGCTTTTCCCCTTTTCATCGGAAATGGTGATCTTCACACTTTCCGGCTGGAATGTCAGGGCTTTGTCCATCTTGTCATGCCATGCGTAGTAATAGGTCTTGTATCCGTTCATGTTTGGAATGTTGGACTCGTATTTGTAAGGAACGGTCTGACCGATCTCATAGTCCCCAATGTCATTCCACCCGTTTTTATCCGGAATGTTCTGGGGCAGATCATCCTCCTGGATTTTTTTGATCACACTTGGATAATCGGATTTGATCTGCATTTCTGCCGTTGGGTTTGCTGTACTCACCATACAAAGAGATCCTGCAGAGTGTGTCCCTTCCACATCCGTAATTTCATCCACCAGATAATAGCCGAACGCTAAGCCTGTCAGCTGGACAGAATTGTCAGCTTTTACATCCTTTACATTTACCACCTCGGACTGCACACCCTGTTTTTCGATTTCATCTCGTAAATCCTCTACGAAATACCGAAACTTGCTGTAGCGTCCTTCCAGTTCCTGTTCCGTCTGCGCTCCTTCCACTTTGTAGGAGTTCAGAGACTGGATGTAATCGATTACCATATATTCTGTCACATCATCCACTGGAACAGACAGTGCCTTTGCTGCCACATTCTTTAATGCCTGTTCGTAGGCTGGATTGAAGGTGTAATTGATGGATTCCATGCCCTGTGCATTCTGCGCCAGGAACAGCTTGTACACATGGAATTTCTTCCCTACCAGCGTCTGGCCTGCATTTCCCTTGATGGTAATGTTTGCCGTGCCGCTTCCCATGTTGGCAATTCCGCCCTGGGTGTTATATTCCTTTGCTGCCACGGTTGCTTCTTCTGCAGCCTGTACTGTCAACAGCGGAGCCCCTACGGTACTTACACTGATTCCACCCAATGCTAAGAGTGTTGCGAACATCCACACTTTATTTCTCTTCATCTTCCTGTTTCCCCTTTCTCTTCATAAAGTATCCTGCCACTATCAGACAGCCGATTCCCACCAAAACGATTCCCAATGTCCAAGGGCTTCCGGTTTCCGGCATCTGCATTCCCACAAAATTTACTACTTTTAGATGCACTTCCCGTTCTGCTTTCGTTCCGGTAATGGCAAAATCCCCGGTTGTATCCGTATACTTCTTTCCATTCACATAGTATTCAAAGAGATCTTTTTGCGGATCACTTTTGGTGTAGATTTCATACACGATATCCGTGCCGTCCGAATTCACCGGGATCCGGTAACCCTCCGGTGCTTTGGTCTCTTTCAGATAATACTTCGTTTCCACTTCCAGATCTTGAAACCGCAGGATTCCATCTTTTCCACTGGTCGCTTTCTGCAATTCCTGCTTGCACTCCTCGTCTTTATAGAGGGTAAATTCTGCCCCTTCCAGTACTTTTGCATGATCATTGACCTTGTGGACGATCAGCTCATAGGGGGCTAATACATCCTCTACAGAAAGCTGTGCAGTTCCATCCTCACGAACCGTAAATTTCATGGTTCCGGTTTTGTCTGTTGCCGTATTTTCCAGCAGCGTGATCTTGTTGTTTTCATCCACCGAAAACTTCAAAACACCTGGATTTTTGGTATATCCATCCGGTACGCTTTTCTCCTGAATGGTATGGGTGCCACGGGTCAGCCCCTTCAACACGGCCTGTCCCTTGTCATCCGTTGTCACTTCCTCCTGGTTTCCTTTGGAATCCGTGTGTAGGAATACCACGCCTGAGATTGGCGTATCTTTGCCTCTTAAGACTTTCACGATATCCAGTGTCAGCAAGGTTTCTGGAATTTTGGGTTGATTGTAAGTATACACAAACTCACTGCCGTCATTGTTACTGGTAATCTTGACTACATAAATTTCCGAGTTCAGCAAATATCCTTCTGGAGCTTTTGTTTCCTGAATTGTGATTGTTCCCAATGGTAAAGACGGAACTCCAGACGGTGCTAAGTACAGTTCGCCTCCTGAGACTAAATATTGTGTGTTGTATTCACAAAATCCATCTTTATCTGTTCGGAACACCCAAGTGCGCTCCGGCGACTGTCCTGCCTGCCCTGGATCACTATCAGAAATTGTCTGATAATATTTCACTGTAAACTCTGCACCTTCCAATGAAGCACTTCCCTGTGGTTTATTCTGGTTGGTTTCTTTGTCGATTTTTCCTAAAAGCACACCAACTGGATCCAACGTTGGAATATCCTTGACTTTCATAATAGAAGTCCGTCCGGCTGTGACCATCACCGGATGTACTTTTTTATCCAGGACAAACCCTTTGGGAGCCTTGATCTCTTTGACAAAATAGGTACCGGCATCCACTTCCACAGTATTGGAGTTTCCCTGCGCATCGGTGGTCAAATCTGCAATCTTTGTGGTGCAAGCCTGCTCTTTATAAACACCATAGATTGCACCCTCCTTACTATAACAACTGTTTCCATCTGTCATCTCCGGGTTAGCCGACTCTTTTTTAAGGTTTAAACTGCCTTTCTGATCTTTTTCAATCCACACAATATCCTGTTTATCGTTATACGCAACATAAGCGGTATACTGATCCATCAGACCACGATCTCGGACAACCTTTACCCACCGTTCTTTCAGTTCCACGGAAATGTTATACACCCATGCCAGCTGGTTGTAATTCAGTCCTGTGGTATATCCGCCATACAGGTAGCCAATCACAGCATGACAGCATCCGTAAATATCCGGAATGTGCGCCTGCACAGATGGTGATTCAAAATAGGGCTTGCTGACATCATATGCCGGTCCACCTATGGAGACCAACAGCATTGCCTTAATCAGGTCATTCTCTAATTTTGAGACCTGAAATACGCCTGATGGAGTGGGACTGTTTGGTTCTGCACAGTATCCCAAATGGGTACCCGTTTCCGTCTGTACACTAAATTCCGTTGTATTCCAGGAGCCGTAAGCATGGGGTGTCCCCGGCCGGATCGTTGCCTGTGATCCCACTGCCGAAAAAAAGCTGCTCCGATCCTGTGTTTCCCCTTCTACACGTGCCTCTCCGATTGGTTCCTTTTTTGTATACTTCCCAAGCTCTTCTTCGGGGATCAGTCCTTCCAGCTTTTCTTTGAGTTCCTGGATGTCTCCTGCCTGTTCGTCTGGATCCACTGTCTCTGCCGCCCATACAGGCATACTTCCTGACAGCAGCAAGACCGCCAGAACTGCAGACAGGATCCGTTTCCATTTTTTCATGCAAGTTTCCCTCCTTTTTTCTTTTTGTTCTTCCTGCAATAGTTCCTGTTAGGAAGAATCCGCAATCCGGATTCGGTTCCGATATCGTCTCATTTTTGCTCCCTCCCTTCAAAATGGGCGCAAAAAAAGAACACTCTTTCGAATGTCCTTTTTCTTTCCTGTCTTTTGTTTATTTGCCTTCCCAAAACTCTGCTCGGATATATGCATCCTGTTCCTCTTCTGTCATAGCCTCCCACATGTCATTCCAGGCATTCTCCGCTTCCAGCTGCTCTAAGGGAAACGGCAGTTCTTCATTGGGATCAATCAGATTCCCCTGATACCAGAATGGCTGCATTCGCTCTTTCTCTGCCATATGTACTCCTCCCTGCTATTTCTTTGCTCCACATCCAGTACAGAAAAATCCATCACTGACAGTCTCTGTCCAGGCTGGGGTATCGACTACATAGCGTGTTCCATACTCTGCCGGATGTTCCACCGTTCTCGTCACTGTTTTGTAATACTCTGTATGGCGTCCTCCACCTTCTCCTGCTAAGGCGTGCTGTTTCATGTGGCCGGATGGATCCGCTGTACAGTCCGCTCCGCAGACGTTGCAGCACTCCCATGGATCATAGACATCTTCTGTGACTGTCTCTGTCCAGGCTTCTTTTACCACATACTGCTCGTTATGTCCCACTTCCGGATGATTGACTGTATGGGTCTTCTCCTGCCAGGTGTGGGTATGCTGTGGTTTTTCTGGTTTCGACTCTGGCTGGCTCGGCTTCTGTTCCGGCTTACTCGGTTTTTGTTCCGGCTTAGATTCCGGCTGACTCGGCTTCGTCTGTGGTTTGTTGGGCTTCTGTTCTGGTTTGGATCCCGGTTGACTCGGTTTCTGCTCCGATTTGGAAGAAGATTCTGTTTTTCCTGTTTCTTTCTCTGCTTTTACCGATTCTTTCTTATCCGCCTTTTCTGTAGATTTCTTATTGTCAGAATTTTCTGACTTTTTTGCTATGGTTTCCTCTTTTTCCCCTGTCTTTTCAGACTTGGTTTCTTCCTTTTTTCCAGTATCCTGTTTCGGATCCGTTTTCTTCGCAGAAGCTGTATCTTTCGAATTCGTTTTTGCAATCTTCTGATTGGAGGACTTTGCCTCCTGTTTTGTCTCTACCTTTGTCTGCACAGTGGTATCCTGATTCGCTGCTACATATCCGCCGATCCCCAATGCTGCGATCAAACAGATTCCCCCACCAATCTGGATCTGTCGTTTGTATTTTTTCCACATTTCTTTCATTCCTCTTCGCTCCTTTTCTATACTTTTCTAATTTTAGTATACCACCTTTGCAAGGTGCTTTCTAGGTTACTTTACGTTACTTTAGGTTACCCTGCGTCCGCCTTAAAGCCGTTTTTTCATCCGCAGATATTGAAAAATACTGACCTTTCTGGATGTCGGCTTTATTTCTAACATAGGATCCTTCTTTAATCGATACACCAGTTCATACTCTGACCTCTTATCTTCATACAACCGTTCCAGACAATGTGTAAAACTAAAATCTGTTGTTTTTCTCGCCTGTTCTATTTCTTCTTTTAATAAACATAAATCCGTTTCATAATGGGACTTCGACAATGCTCTGTCCGCCCGGAAGGCCGACAGATAAATTTCCCATGCCATAGACCCTCGCAATTCCTCTTTGGGAATTTCCCAAAGCCTTATTTCTGCGGATAACAGTTTTTCTATATAGGGATTATGAAAAATTGAATCCGATTCCATCCTGTGATCTCCTTTTTTCCAATTTTAGTATATCACCTTTGTAAGGTGCTTTCTAGGTTACGTTACGTTACCCTGCGTCCACTTGGAATCCATCTTGTCAGAAGATCGAACTCTTTCCATATCCAAATATTTTTCCCGCAAATACCAGGCATGGTCTTCTGTAATATCCCCATCTATAAATGCACAGTTGATGGAACCATACAATTCTCCCCACAGGCAGTCATACGGCCATTTTCCTTCTTTCATGGCATCCAGATCATGCTGCGCAGATATCCCGGAAGATTGATTTCATAATATTCCTTTGTCTCCATTGAGATCTCCTTTTCTGACAATTTTAGTATAACACCTTTGCAAGGTGCATTCTAGGTTACTTTACGTTACTTTAGGTTACCCTGAGTCCGCAAACTTTACTTCCGGAACCGTTTTTCCTGAACCGCTTTTCGGAACATCTCTGCAGATATTTCCGGTTGTTCTGTCTGTTTCTTTACAAATCCATCAATGGATGTATCATAAACAAAGCGTTTCACTTCTCTCATATCCCCTGTTTCATAATATCCAATCAGCTTTGCGAAAAATTCCTTCTGACACTCTACCGGAATACGGAGAACACCTGCACCGCCTTGAATCATGATCTGATTGGCTGCAAGCTGCGCCGTCCGCTTATTTCCATCAAAAAACATCTGGGAACGCATGATATAAAGCATGATCGTAATCGCTCTTTCAGTCACGGACAGATCCGCATTCATAATCGCCTGAATCTCCGATTCTATTTTTTCATAAATTGGAATCTCTGGCTTCCAAGATGTTCCACCAATACTGACATCTGAATTTCTCAAATCCCCAGCATTTGTTACGATTCCTACACCAATTTCTTTGTTTAATTGACGCACATAACGCAAATCTAATGGATAATCTACTGTATCAAACAAAAATTCCCATCCATGTTTTAGGTTATTTACTTTTACGATATCCTCCACACTTAATCCGGCAACGCTACGTCCCTCATAGATTTCCTGTGTATCTGGAAAGGTAACCGCAATTCCTTCTAATTTTGACTGGGAATAAATACTATCTACAATGTTTCGCTTTGCATAAAAAATATTGTCTTGTTGCTCCATTGAGAATTTATCTTGAATCATCTTCTTTTTCCTTTCTTAACTCGCATAAATCTGACGAATTTCCTGTTGTTCCTTTTCTGGAAGTTCCGTTATCAATCTGGCCGTGTTTCCTTGCACCATTGTACCAGTCGGTGCATCCGCTTCCTCGCATTTTAGGAAAAACAGCTGTCCTTCCTTTTTCAAAATTGCTTTTTCCTGATAGTAGCCAGATACATAGTATGACATAAAACCGTCTCCTTTTTTCTTGATAATTCTACCACTATTTTATCCAAAGCATATGGATTATTCAAGTCTTTCAAAGCCAGCATTTCTAAGAGTTAGAAATCATACTTGTTCAGATATTCTCGAATCATATCCCTCCTGTTATTTGCGATGTTCCGAATTTCGGAACAAACTTAATTTTCCTTGTAATCATCAGGTTTTGCATTTTCTCCCTTAGTTTTTTGGGTCTGTAGTACTGTTTCCACGCCTGAAAAAACGAACAGGAAAAGCACCGCATAACCAGCAATCGTATACAGATCCTTCCACAGATGAAATTTCATAAACAATACTACAATTAGGAGCAAATAAAAACTCTCCAAGAAGGGAACCTCTACTGAAAACTTGTTCCTACAACAAATTTCCCTATATCCTGTCATAAATAAAATATAGATTGCAGCACCTATAGTAAATGTCCCTGGCAATAACATTTCATAGTCTTTCTGAGCTATGGATATCTGAACTGAAGCTTCTGTTGCCAACACGTACAGCACAATGGTTCCGAAAACACATCCCGTTGCTGCAACAAATCCGCAATACTTTTTGCAAATCCAGTTCACCAATTTCAAAAACGTCCACATTCGCATTTTCCATGTTCCTCGGGAGTTGCTTTGTTTTTCCATCATTCCATCCTTTCTTTTGTTCTCACCTATCGAAAATATTTTCAAGCCCTTCCACTTGTTCCGAAATTCGGAACTTATCCTCTTTTCTTGTTCCTCTCTTCTCCTTCTTATTCTGTACTTTTCTTTACCAGCCATCTGAAACAGGGGTTCTGCTACAGCTTTTGCCGGTTCTATTTTCCTCATGTTTTCTCCTTCCTGTTCCGAATTTCGGAACATAACAGCCAGCTTAGTTCTCCCCAAAAACCATCTTCTTGTAACAATATAGCGTTGCTTTTACATCTTCGGCTGCATCATGAGCCGAAAACTCATAGCCATAATACGCTGCACAATCAATCAGTCTCCACCAACGCCACCCCTGATGATATTCATCCCAATCATGTATCAGCCAGGCATACTCACGCATCACATCAAATTGCATTACTTCTGGGAGCTTGATGCCCGCAGCTTCTAAAAATGAATCATCAAAGTTAATCCCGTTATAGGTAATCAAAATATCTGAAGCATCGAAAATTTTCTGAATCTGATCCCGATAGAAGGACATCGGAGATTCATTTGCCACCTTTTCTGGTGTAATTCCATGAATCGCTGCCGCATCTGGCCAGGATTTTGTATGCTCCGGCCTAAAGTAATGTTCAAAAATTACTTTTCCCTGCAGATCCATAATGCACATAGACAACGGTTCATCCTTCCATGGATTTACCCCAGTGGTCTCTAAATCATACACGATTCCTTTTTTGTATTTCTGAAATGTTTTAAAATAGCAATCTGCACACAATCGTTCTGCTTGCCGAAATGGTACTCCCTTGTGGCGAAGCAAATAAGAATGAAATTTCGTCCCACAGCCTTTACAAGTTCGTGCTTCGTCCCGCTTTTTCTTTTCCATCCTCTTCCTCTTCTTTTCTCTCTGTGATTCGTGATATGGAACGGTTTTGTTCCTGTCATAAAGGTAATAATCCTCATATTTTTTCCATTCTACAATAGCTCTTGGTTTCACATGATAGCCCGGCATCAATTTCTGTTTCTTTAGCTCTGTTTTAGATTTAAAATCCGGATACTGGTCACGTTCCCAGGGCTTGATATGTATGAGTTCAATTTTTTTGCTCAAATTTTTCTCACTCCGTTTCCTCAAATAACTTCCGTGGAAGTATTAAGCGTTAATTAGTTTCCTGCGTCCTGCATAATCTGTAACATCTTCTGTTCCCCCGATTGGTTTACCGTCAAAATTAAACAGTAAAGCTCTATGTGCTCTTTCGATCTGGTAATACCCTCTGTCGGATCCACAAAATGGACATTTCATCCTTTTCACCTCCACGCATACTGTTCCCTGATTACACTCCTAGAAAAAAGTCTATGTTCCGAAATTCGGAACGAATCTGATTGATCATGGTTTCCAAAATTTGAAACCGGCTGATACCCCAAATCTTCGTAGACTTTCCGGCTGTAATAAAAGGTCATGGTATCCGGCGCATTATACAGACTGGTCAGAAGATAGGCTCGGATATTGTGGATCCGGGTGGTAGTCTGCCCCAGGGAATATAACACATATTGGATATGTGACATGGTCAGTTTGGAAAATTGTGCCCGCAGTTCTGCTGTTGTATATTCCCGTCTCCCAAATCGATGAATTGTGGTACTCCTTCGGCTGCACGTGTCCACTGCTACAGCAAGCAGTACTGACAACAAGTCTGCATCTGCTCCGTCCTGCAGCAAAACATCATATTCCCACTTCTTCCGGAAAAATGCTTCTACACAGTCTCGATCCATCCATCGATCCTGTACTCTTGAATGATTTACTGTATACATGATAGATAGATGTTTATATCTATTATTCTTTTTATACTCAGTATTATTAGAGTTGCAATCCTGATACTTCTGGAAGTTGCAAATCTGGCAGGTCATCGGGTCATTTTGGTTTTGGGACTGCCAGTTTTGATACTGCTGATCGGTTGCACGATCTTCGGATTCTATCTGTTCTTGCTGTTCTATTCTACTTTCCTCCGGGTTGCAAATCTGACAGGTCACATCCAAAATAACTGGTTCTTCCTGTGTTTCCACTGTTTCTGTCACTTCTTCGATAGCTGTATGTTCTGGGTTGCAAATCTGACAGGTCAATCGATGTTCTGTTTCTCCCTGTTCCCATTCCTCAATCTCAATGTCTGCTCCGGACAATAATTCTGCGATAGTCTCAGAATTGCAAAGATACACTAAATTGGGTTTTCCAAGTCCTTGCTTCCGTCTTTCTATCAGTCCAAGGTGCTCTAGTTCGTCCATCATACGCATGATTGTTGCCCTGCTGTAAAACAGATCTTCTGCTATTTTTTCGATGGAATAGATGATATAGATTCTTCCATTTTCGTCTGTCCAGTTATTTCTTGCAGACAACATCAAACGCTCCCTGAGCACACAATATAAAATCTTAGATTTTGCAGACATATTTGCCAAACTTTTGGTAAATACCAGTTCCTTTGGCAAAATCAAAAAAGATTTACTCAGAACATCTTCCCCATAATAATACAGTCGTCGTTTCATGCCTTATTCCTCTCTTCCCTGTTGTTTCTCTTGTACGTCAGGCTTGCTCAAAAGCCGGATACTTATAAAAAGACCCGCACCACCTAACAGCATACTGACCGCCAGTTTCCATGCTGTATCTTGTGGGATTACACGATCCCATACTGCCATCAGACCGAACATCCCTATTGCTACCAATAATTTGAAAAGTCTTTTTCTCGTGTGCTTTGATAGTTTCCCCATATCTGCTCCTGTTCCGTTCCGAATTTCGGAACATTACTTTTCTTTCAGTTCTTTTAACACCTTTGCAAGTGGCTTTAAATACAGCCTGTTTGGTTTCTTGCCACCCTGTGTTTTTTTCTTGATTAACCCCAGCCCCTTTTGTTCATCCAATTCTTCCAATAACCGGATTGCTTTTCTTTCGCTGCAATGGAGCAGATTCATAATCTCCTGGATTGGAAACTCAATATAGAGCTTTCCTTCTTCATCAATCCATCCTTTCTCTTCTGCATCATTCAGATACTCCAACATTACAAAATATAAGATCTGTGCGTCTCCGGGTAGCTTTGCAAATGCTTCTGTAAATACCAGTTCCTTTGGAATCAGTATTACATTTTCATTCTCCTCATACGGTTCATCTCCATAAAGGTACAATGGATCTCTCATTTTTTTCTCCTTATTCTGTTGCTGTTCCGAAATTCGGAACAGTATTACTTGTGCCTACTTCATCTTTTCTCTAACAAATCATAAAATTTCTAGTTCTTTTAAACCTGGCTTTTTATTGCTGTTGTGGTAATTGCATCTAAAATATTAACAATACTATTCCGTTAAAAACAAAAGTGCCAAACTAATTAACAGAAAGAGTAATACAAATAATCCACAAAATAGAATCACTGATCGCCTAAAAGTGAGTTTATATTCTTGCTCAAACAATGATGTAAATGAATGAGCCGCAAAAAACGCTATAACTAACGCAAATACCATGGTTGCACCAAGCTTCATATATTCTCCCTTTCCATTTCTTCTTATTTTGTTGTTCCGAATTTCGGAACAGCATTACTTCACTCATTTTCATTTTGCATATAATCTATAACATCTTCCAGCCTTACTCGTGCATTCCGGAAATGCCGGATTTCTGATCTCCACAGATACCACTCCTGACAGGAAATGGTTTCCTCTCCGGATGTATAAGGAAACTCCCGTACCAAAATCCTTGTTCCATTGACCAGTCTGTATTCATAAAGAGTTTCTTCTGTCATTTTATTTTTGTTTACAACTGTCCAGCTTGGATATTGCAGTAAGAAATCTTTCCATTCCTGTTCGGTTTCAAACTGCAGGAGTGGAAGTTCCATTGTTCCGAATTTCGGAATGTCCTTACTTTTTTTGTAGACTTTAATTTCTTTGTGATTTACAATCCCTTGTTTTAAGAGTTCTTCCTGTTCTTCTTCCGGTAAGGTTGCCAGTTCCACAGCTGCACTCTTTTTCAATTTCCCTGCCTGAAAGGCCTGCATCCCCTTTTCTCCCAGATTATTTGCGATCGTCCGATATTCTCCAATTGTGCTTTTGGACATCTGCAGCTGCGCTGCCAACTTATCTGCAAGCCTTCCCGCTGGAAGATTCGGAAATTCTTCCGGATAAGTCCTCAACAGATGACTCATTCCTTCCAGTTCACACATAATTTCATAATCCGTTTTTGCTGCATATCCATTGGAGGAATAGCAGGTAAATTCAGACCGTACATCTGAAAGGTTCCGAATGATACAGGGAAGCATGGCATAACTTTCCTGATTCCGTTCTTCCACTAGAATCTTACAGGCGTTTCTTCGATGATGTCCGGCAATGATTTCATATTCATCGGTGTCAATTTTTCTAACCAGAAGATCCTGTATCACTTCCCCATCCGCTTCAATCAGATCCGCCAGGGCTTCCTCTTTCCTGCGGACTTCCCCTTTTAGTTCTTCCCGCTCCTGCATCGTTTTTCCATAACGGTACTGGGCAGGGTTATCTTTCAGCTTGGTATAATGAATCCAATGGGTAACTCTCTTGGGATGTAAGTCTGCTTTTTTTGTTTCTTCTTTGAAAATATTACTGATCTTTGCCATCCCTTACACCTCCTGTAACTCCATGGCCAGATCCATAAAATCAAGTGCCACCTGACTTTTGGAACGGTGCTTCATAACTGGCTTATAGTATTCCAGTGCATTTTCCACAACAGCCCCCTTACTGATACAGGTTTCCATAAACGGCCAGCAATGCCGTTCCACCATGTCGATGTAGGTATGCTTCTGTGCCCGCTTATTTTCCACTTTATTTGCAAAGATCTTCCATTCTACGCCCACCCCCTGTTCTTGTAAATGATGGTATTTATCTTCTACCAGAAGGAGGTTGTCCCGACAAAATTTATCCAGACAAACCGGCGTGATCAGGACATCTGCCGCATAAAGTGCGCTTGTCGTAATCAATTCCATGGCCGGTCTGGTATCCATAATGCAAACGTCATATCGATCCTGAATCTGCATCAGTGCCTTCAAAAGAGCATTGGTATCATATGCATCATTTTCTACTAAATCTGTACTCCCTTTAATGATGTCGATGTTTGCATATCGTGTCCGGTAAATGGCACTGCGCACCAGGTTTGGATGTTGCAGCACTGTTTTGATCGTGTGTCCGTTTGCGTTTACTTTGATAAAAAACGGGGTCAGATTGGTTTGAGGATCTGCATCCAAAACTAAAACCTTTTTGCCTAACTTTGCCATACTGTATGCCAGATTCACCGCTGTTGTTGTTTTCCCAACGCCGCCCTTTAAATTTCCGATCACAAATCGTTTCATGCTCTTCACCTTTTGTTCCGAATTTCGGAACATCCTTTCTTTTATCCTTTATTTGTTCCGAAATCCGGAACATGATTCTTCCCCGTATCTATAAAACTGGATAAGTCCATCTGCTGATAGGGTTCCTCTTCTATCTTCTGCTGTCTGTGCTCTTTTTCATTTTTTGCATAAACCAACAACTTTTCTTTTTTCCATTTGCTTTCATAGGCTTTCTGGATCAATTCGACTGCATGTTTTCTGATCCTTTCAAAGGCTCGATGACTGATCCCACTGTCCAGTTCTACTTCTTTGTAAGGACGGTGGTCTACATACAGCTTTTGCAAAATTTCATATTCTTTTTTAGGCAGCATCTGAAAACACAGCCAGATACGATGTATTTCCTCTCGCTCTTTTTCGACTTCAAACATCAGATTGATCAGTTCCTTTTGAAACTTCTTCTGGCGTTCCGTCCAACTTTCATATAAATCCGATAAATCTCGCTTGTCCCCTCCACTACTGCTCCGTGGTTCAAAGTCTATCTTTGGCAGTACAAAATTTTGCAGTTCCTGTTTCTCACAGATATAACTTCTACGATAATTCGCATACCTGGCATCACAGTATTTCAGAACACCCTCATAATCACGTAATACCCATTTAATCCGTTCCTCGCTTATCTTCATTTGCCTGACACTCCGACTTTCTCTCACTTCTACCGTTTACTGTTCAAAACCATTTCCTCTGTTTCGTATTCTTCTGTGCCAAATCAGCAGAATACAAATCGGATGGCTCTGTCACCCCTCCTCTTCGCAATTCTCGATAAAGTGTAGATCTGGCAACATTTATCCTGTCCGCAATCCTGTTAATCGGCATCTGACTATTGTACATTTCTTCAATAATTTTTCTGTCTTCGTATAAAATTTTTATCATGTATTTTCTCCTCATATCTTATGTTCCGAATTTCGGAACATCTTACTTATTCTGTTTCAGTTCCTAAAAGACTTCGGTATGTATTCCACCATTCCTGGATGATTGTCAGTTCTTCATCAAATGTTCGTTCCGCAGTATCTTCTCCAACATCCCACCAGTTTTTTTGCTTTTTCCATGCCTGATACTCTTCCCACCACTCTTTCACAGACAGAATCGCTGCATCCAACTCTTCCTGCTCCGTTCGAATACATTCTTTATCCTCTTCTGCCCATTCGTATTGATATTCAGGATTTTCTCGCTGACGGTCAATTTCTTTTTGTAACTCCTCTGTTAGCATTTGTATCAGTTCTTTACTTTTCTTTATACCTTCTAAACCATTCAGCAAAAACTCCATATCAGCCCCTTCTTCCAATATATACCTTAAAAATGTTTTCTCAGAATTCATGCCATAACCACAGCGTTCAAACCATTCTTGGGCATAATCTCTTTCATCACTTCCATTGGTATACGTCCCATTTACCAGATCTCCGATAAAACTTTCCAGTAATTGTGATACTGTGATATTTGCTTTGGCTGCATACGTTGAGATTCTCTTGCAATCTGCATCTGAAAGATTCAGGTGTATGGTTCTCTCCTTTATTGTTGCAATTTCTTTTTGTTGTTCTTTCGCCCGATCATACATGCTTTCCCCCCCCCTTATGCACATCTGCAGAGTTGCTCATACTTTTCTTTTCTAATCAATCCGAAGGTTATAAGTTCTTGATCAGATGGATGATACATTTTCTCAAAAGCTTCTTGCCTACACTCAATCCGAAGGATATTTGTATCTCTATACCTGTCAAAATACACTTTTACCTCATGCTGATTTTGATTCATAAAAAATAGAAAATATCCAAAGTGCTTGGAAACTTTTTCATATGCTACCTCTTTCAATGTTACCGGCTCGTAATACTGACTGGTTAATTCACATAATCTCTTTTTGCTTACTCTGAACAACTCTCGGTTTGTCATTTTCCTCTCCTTCCTCTTTGTGCATTATGCACAAAAAAAACAACTTGAACTTTTTTAGTTCAAGTTGTTTTTGGAATCCACCATTTCTTTGCAATCTGATATATTCCATATCCTGCCATCATTCCTGCCGCATTTGTAATCAGGTCATCCAGCTGAAACAGACCTCTGCCGGTCAGCATCTGCAGCGTCTCGATCAGCAGACTCCCTGCGAATCCAAGCAGGAAGCTGCGCTTCCAGTTCCGGATCTGCTTCCACATCCAGGGACATAAAATCCCTGCCGGCAAAAACAATAATACATTTTCGATCAACTGAATCGTATAATCCGAAGATTCCTCCAGAAGACTGAAAAAAGTCAGATCCACCCTGTCTACAATTCCGGATTCCCGCGAAAACAATGTCAGATGTCCGACTACGACCACATAAATGATCATAAGACTGCTGTTTATAATAAAAGAAACTCTGCCATACTTCTTTCTGTTATACAAGATCATGATAAACAGAAACACTACTGCAGCTGCCAGCCCATAAGGAATATAAGCACACGCATCTGCGACATCTCTTTCTACACTCCTTAAAATCGCTTTCATTCATATCCCCTATGATTCTACTTCTTTGTAAAAAATATTGACGATCATCTCCTGCAGACTGGCATCATCCACATGAAATTCGTCGTGTTCTTCTCCTGCCCGAACCTCCCCCGGAACTTTTAAAATCTCAGGATTCATGTCATACGACGCTACCTTTTCCAGCATATCCAGACTTAAATCTGTCGTAATATACGGCTGTCCCACCTGCCAGAACTGACGCAGCATGGAGTTGCCGCCATCTTCCGTAGATTTCACTTTCTCCAGAAGCGCCTGTACAAACTGAGTCTGCCGCTCCATACGCTGTTCATTACTTCCAAGAACAGATGTATCACGGCTTCGAATATATTTCTCTGTAAGCTCCCCATTCAGTGTTATCGTACTTCCCTGGACAAATACAGGATCGATCGCGGTGTAATCTTCCGGAACAGTCATCGTTACTCCGCCGATCTGATCCACGATCGGAACAATTCCTGACATATTCAGCGACAGATAATCATGAATCGGAATATCATAGAGCAGATTGGATACTGCCTCCCTGGTTAGCTGACAGCTTCTTTTTTCTCCGTCCCCATACGCATACTGGGTTGCGATCTGAGCCGTCTCGGTCGCCATATAGTCCCCATCAATACCGTAAATCTTCACATCCGCCATAGAATCTCTTGATATTTCCAAAAGCGTAGTTGTCTTTTTGTCTGTATCTAACACCAACAGGACCAGACAATCAGACTGGCCACTCCGCCCGGTGTTCTCCTTAACTGTCACTACTTCATTTTTATCCACTCCCATAAACAGCATGGTGCGCAGATCTGAATTATACTTATACTTTTTCCCGTTGTATGTGATATAAGAAGAACCGTCCGTACTTTCAGGTTCTGCTGATACCTCTTCTTTTTCCTTATCCGCCTTTTTATTCTGCATCCCGGCATAAACCGCTCCTGCTGCCGCTATAACAGCGATCACTGCCAGAATGATGATCACAATTTTCGCTTTATCTTTAGTCTTCTTCACTGATTAACACTGCCTCCACTAAAAATCGTTTGTCATCCTGTCCCGTCATACAAGTACTAAGTGTCAGAATCCTGCTGTCTGTATTCACAGAAACATCATCCCGGATGACATTGCCCAGATTTCTGGAATTGTAAATAGAATCCAGAAATGCCTGTCTCTGATCTGCAAACGCATAGTCAAAACTATGAAGAATGTGTCTGTCATCATATACAACTGCCGCAAAAATCTGATATGTCAACTTCTTCTCCGGTGTATAGATCACCACATTCGGATGCTGCTGCATATACGACGCATCCGCATAGTTGTGCAGATTTTGAAACATACTTCCATCTTTCATGTCATGCCCGTAGATCACGGTATTAAAATCCGTAAATTCCTTCGTGTTCCAATTCTCTGTATAAATAGATCCCGGATATCCCTCCTGGCCTTCAATCGTATGATTCAGATAATACTCATTGTCCGTAGCACTCTGCGCAACGGGATAATTAATATTCGTCCCGTCAATCTGGATCCATGCATAAATATCCGGATTCTGAGCCTGAAGCTGTGCAAAATCAATCGGGATCTCCACATGTGACTCCTCTGTCTGTGGTTCCTCCTCTTTGCTCTCCTGTTTCACAACCTCTTTCTGAAGTTTCTTGTAAACCTTCTCATTTTTATTCTGCGTAACATAATAGTATCCGATATAAAACACACTTCCAATAATCACACAAATTAAAATACCAATCAGAATCTTTCTGGATTTTTTCATAGACTTTGCCCTTTCTTTAATATATGGAAAAAGAAGCAGTGCAAGTATGTTCTCCCCGGAACACCCTCCTGCAATGCCTCTCCTGTTCTATCTCTTATGCCTCTGATGATGCACGTCTTCTCTTCTTTTCCTTTGGAATTGATGCCAGTGTATTCAGCTGCAGATATCTTCTTACGTCCTCTTCCGACTTGATCGTATCATCCAGTAAGAATAATAGCGTAAATACTCCCACTGCAAGAACTGCTCCGATCAGTCCACCCATGATCATATTCTTCTTTACATTCGGACTGACTGGATAATTTGGCTTTTCTGCCTCTTCCACACTACTTGGCTTATCAATCACCATAACCTCTGAAATACGCTCTGCAACAGCATCTGCCGCCGCATTTGCAATATCTGCCGCAAGCTGTGCATCTGAATTCGTGGCAGTCATCCTCATCAAACTTGTTCCGGACGGATTCTCTATCGTGATCATCCCCTGCAGCTGCTCCACAGAGTAATTCAAATCTTTATACTTATAATCTGCTTTCAGCTTCTCCTCAATCTTGTTCATTACCGGACGGCTCTTCGCCAGTACAGAAAAGTCCGCAGTAAGCTGCTTGCTCAGTGTCAGATCCACACCGGACATACTCACCGAATTACCAAGAACATAAATCGTAGATGTCGCCTGATACTGTGGTGTGACAAACAACTTCGTATACCCTCCGACTGTCACAGCACCAATGACCAGACACAGAAGTATCACCCACGCTTTTTTCAATAATACATGAAATAATTCTATCAGATCGATCTCCATCTCATCATTTCTCATCTGTTCTTCCATCACTTATTCTCCCATAACCACATACTTTGACCTTAATCCGCTTTAGTATAACATATATTTTTTTATTCTGAAACCGTATTATTGAACAAATTTCCAGAAAAAATTTCCAGAAAAAATTTCCATTATCATACATAAAAGCGTAATTTCCGAATATATTATAATCATATCCCAACGCAGAAAGGTCTTATATGGAACGACTTATCACAGGCGGCATTGCCTTACTTCTTATTATCGCAATTGAAATTATACTATACTGCAGACTCGTACGCGCCTCAAAAAAAGAATATCATGACGATTCCCTTTAACACTCTCTCACAATCCGACACATTTCATCAAACTGATCTTCCATCTCCTGCACCAGTCTGAACTGTGTACGGGCACGGACCAGATTGTGCTCCGGATATGCGGTCTTGAAATACGTATCTCCCTGCAGAAAATCCATGAGGAACCGGATTCCGCATTCGAATGTCATCAGTCTTGCACCCCACGGAAGACTCTCTAACTCCTCCGGTGTCAGGACATCTCTTGCCATCTCCAGATACCCTTTCACATACAGTTCATACAGATTGATATCAAAATGGACCTTGTCCAGATCACGTTCATCTTCTTCCGCCGTAGATGCGCCAAAACGGATCGAATCTCCAAAATCATTGGCTGCCAGTCCCGGCATGATCGTATCCAGATCAATAATACACAATCCCTTTCCGGACTCTGCGTCAAATAAAATATTATTCAGTTTTGTATCATTGTGTGTCACACGCAGCGGCAGAACACCTGCTTCCATCCTGCTCATCAGAGCTCCGCAGTCTTTTTCTCTCGCCAGTGCAAATTCAATCTCCGAACGGCACAGACGGGCGCGGTTCTTCACATCTCGCTCTACGGCCTGTGCAAACGCTTCAAATCGTTTTACCGTGTCGTGGAAATTCGGGATCGTCTCATAAAGACTCTCTGCCGGATACTCACCCAGCTGCTTCAAAAAATGACCAAAGCTTCTGGCTGACTGGTAAAACTGCTCCGGACGCTCCACCATCTGATAGCACACAGAATTGGCGATAAAATTCGCACAGCGCCATGGCTGACCTTCATCATCCTCAAAATATGTCTCCCCGCTCTTCGTCTTGATGTAGGCCAGTGTCTCACGATCCGGATCTCCGCCTTCCCGACGGATCACATCCCGTAGAAACTCTGTCACTCCGAAAATATTCTCCATTACCTTACCAGGCTCTTTGAACACATTGATATTGATTCTCTGCAGTACGTATAATGGCTTCTCTGTGCCGTCTTCCATCGGCATATATACTGCGTACGTCTCATTGATGTGCCCTTCCCCAAACGGTTTTACATAACTGCACTGGGGACCGAATCCAAATGCATACAGTGCATCCTCAAGCGCTCTGCTGTCCACACCTTCGATCTTTCTCCTGGTAGAGAAAATGACTTCTCCTGCCTCTACCTTCTTCTCCTGCTCGATCGTACAGTTTGCTTTTACCACACTTCCAAGCCCCACATGCGCTCCGGCGCATACCACCGAATCATGATCCACAACTGCTCCGCTGTTGACAAGCGCCGCCCGATCCACATGGGTATGCGTATTCACTACCGCGCGCTGCATAATAAAACATCCAGGTCCCAAAACCGCACTTGGACTCACAATTGCAGACGGATGCACAATCGATGGCACATCATATCCTGCCTCCAGCAATTTGTCTGTCCAGAATAATCTCGTATGATTATTCCCAAATGCCGCCACTGCCATCTTGTATTCTCCATACTTGGCCGTATAGTCGCAGCACTTTCCAACTACGTCCTTTCCAAACGCCGCATCGTCAAGAAATACGATCTCCTCATACCCCAGCTGGATCGCTGTTTCCTTCACCATCTGCCCGAAGCCACCTGCTCCGAGAATCAATAAACTTTTCATATGTCCCTCTCCTCGCTCTTTTATGATATTACGTTCAAATTCATCCTTCCAATCCATGGTACTAATAGCATTCACATATTCCTTGGAAACCTCTTTGTTTGGAATACTCACTGATTCTAAAATTCCATCATAAGTCAAATATCCTAAATGCACCAATAAAGTCAGAATATCATCTCTGGTAGCAAAAGTAGTCATATCATTACTGAATGTTCCCGTATTAATCCGAATACTCTCTCCTGCCAGCATCCCAACTATCGCATCTTTCAAACCATCCATATTCATCTGAATATAAACTTTTAACGCCTCATAAGTTTCTGTCTGATTCCAATAAGTTCCGAATTTGTGGCGAAGCATTGCTTCCACAACAGATTTTGGACTGTACATAGAATAGCAAATATCTCTGTCCTGTTTGTGCGTAATCAAACCATACCCGTCATACCACGCCTTTGCTTCTTCAAAATCCATTCCATACTCCATGCAAAGATTTTTTACTTCATTTTCTGTAAACCCAAAATACGCAGCCAGCTCCCCCGGTTCTGTCATAGAATATTCCGTAAACATATTCAATGCCGAATGGGAACCATATTTTTTAATTGGCAAAATCCCCGTCATATAAGCAAATGCTACATTATCCTGATCTTTCAGCCACGCACGCAAAAAATCCAGATACTTTTTCTGGGCTTTCTGATCCTGCTGATACTCACGAAACAAACAATCCCATTCATCAATCAAGATTACAAAAGAACGTTTTGTATGAGAATACAAATCCTGCATTGCAAAGACAAGATCCTCCTCCCGTACATATTCCGGATATTTCTGCTTTAAATCAGACAGAATTCTTCTTTGCATTAATGTAAGCATCCCTTCCACATCATCTGATCTGCTTAAAAATTCCTGCATATTAATCTTCAGCACATCATACTGATTCAAATGTTTTCGGTAAGACTTACACTGACTGATGGAAAGTCCTTCAAACAATTCCTCTGTATCATCCCCACAATCATAATAGGCTGCCAGCATATCTGCTGCCATTGACTTTCCAAAACGCCTCGGACGACTGACACACATAAACCTCTGTTGTGTATTCACATAGCGATTTGTCACATCTAACAGTTCGCTTTTATCAACAAATATTTCGGAATTTAAAGACATTTTAAACCCTGCTGCTCCCGGATTTAAATAAATGCCCATGGCATATCATCCCCTTTCGTCCTCTAAAACCGATTCCTTCCTTTCAGTATTTCCACACTTTCTAACTCTCATTATAACAGATACTATATATTTATGCTAATCATCAAACTACAAAATATAGAATTCCTCTGCTCTTCTTTGAATATCTGCCCGAAACGGCATTGACTTGTTCCTTTTTATCATCAGCCCCGGCCAGAACAGCCACGGCTGATGATATTAGATCGGATATTCTCCGATGTAGATTCTTATTTTATCTTCTTTGCAAATTCTTCCACAGATTTCGATTGGAATGCCATCCTGATCCACTCTTTCAGTACATCCAAATCACCTTGTTCTTCAATTTGATCCGAAAGTACTTTAGGAACCGTTCCAAGATTCTGCAAAAATAAGAGTAACGTATCCTTACTCTCAGAAATTCGCCCCTCTGCAACCCCTTCAGCACGCCCTTTTGCAAATCCGGCAGCCCGTTCTTCTTTCAGCATCTCTTCAAAAATCATAAAGCGTTCCTCCATCTCCCGACTTCCCTTAACGTTGCGGATAAACTTCTGTAACTGCTCCACATATGGGTCGTGAAACTCCTTTTCGCTTCCCTCAAGATCCTCTTTCATGTACTGCAGAAATGTGACCAATTCTCCCGGAACTTCACTTTCGTTCTTTCCACGGGTATTTAAAAACACAGTGGTTCGCCCATCTTCCAAATCCACATTTTCAGATTCCTGACACGTTGTCCGAAAGGTATATCGATACTTGTCTTTTCCAAATGGATCAAAATCACAGATAAAAATAACATAGGTATTCGGAAGTTCCGTATAATCTTCTCCGGTCAGCAACATCTCCATGTCCATCTGACTCTGATAATAACGGCTTCTCTTTCCAAGTGCCGGCTTTCTCTCCACCTGCATTTCCACGTTATAACGCGTCTGCTTCTCATCTTTTGCATACACATCCAGGCGAACACCTTTATACTCCGGATGATACACTATGCTTTTTTCTTTGCTGACATCCACTCGATCGATCGGTATCTCCAACACTCTTTCTAAAAGACCTTTGCAATTATCTTCGTCCATCATCACTGCGCCGAACATAAAATTATCTTTGATCGTGAGTTCCTTTAATCGTTTTGTTCTTCCCATTTTATTCCTCCATTTGCAGAGGAATTCTATAAGATGATTATAGCAAACCCGGTTATGAAGTCAATACACTTTTCTTAGCTTTGATAAGACGCTCCTCCGGATAAGTGACTTAGTATCCAAACAAAAAATCATCCAAATCCTGAAGTGCTTCTCTCAATTCTTCAATCAGAATTCTTGAGTATTCTTGCATATCGATGATTCTCCTTATATAGTGAACAGTTTTTCACACTCTTAAAACTTTCTCCACACCATTTTATTCACGACTCCTGTATAGCTCTGAATGATCTTCACAACTTTTGTAGACACATTTTCTTCTACATAATCAGGTACCGGGATTCCATAATCTCCATTTTCATTCATCGCTACTGCTGTCTCCACAGCCTGTACCAGGGAATTGCTGTCGATTCCGGCAAGCACAAAACATCCTTTATCCAGAGCTTCTGGTCTTTCTGTAGAAGTACGGATACAAACCGCAGGGAACGGATGACCTACAGAGGTAAAGAAACTGCTTTCCTCCGGCAATGTTCCGCTGTCCGACACTACCGCAAATGCATTCATCTGCAGACAGTTATAATCATGGAACCCTAGCGGCTCATGCTGAATGACACGTTGATCCAATTGGAATCCTGATGCTTCCAATCTCTTTCTGCTTCTTGGATGACAAGAATATAAGATTGGCATATCATACTTCTCTGCAATCTTATTGATTGCCTCAAAGAGTGATAAGAAGTTCTTCTCTGTATCAATATTTTCTTCACGATGTGCAGAGAGCAAGATATATTTTCCCTTTTCCAATCCCAAACGGGCATGTACATCGGATGCTTCGATTTTTTCCAGATTATCATGCAGCACTTCTGCCATTGGAGAGCCTGTCACATAAGTACGTTCTTTCGGCAATCCGCAGTCCGCAAGATAACGGCGGGCATGTTCTGAATATGCCATATTTACATCTGAAATAATGTCTACAATACGGCGGTTTGTCTCTTCCGGAAGACACTCATCTTTACAACGGTTTCCTGCTTCCATATGGAAAATCGGAATATGAAGACGCTTTGCCCCGATCACGCTCAGACAACTGTTCGTATCACCCAGAACCAGTACTGCGTCCGGTTTTATCTCTGCCATCAATTTATAAGATTCGGAAATAATATTTCCCATGGTCTCTCCGAGATCTGCACCCACTGCATTCAGATACACATCCGGATCATCCAACTCCAGATCATGGAAAAATACACCGTTTAAGTTGTAGTCATAGTTCTGTCCGGTATGCGCCAGAATGGTATCAAAATAGTTCCGACACTTTTTGATCACTGCTGCCAGGCGGATAATCTCCGGACGAGTCCCTACAATGATCAATAATTTCAGTTTCCCATTATTCTTAAATGTCACTTCTGTTTTCATTCTATTCTCCCTCACAGCGGGTATGCTCGCAATGGAACCACTTCGCCCGCCTCAATTTTTGTTGCTCTTGGAATCCGATTTTCTGCCTTGATCACAGTCCCCGGAGAAATATGTACGCCTTCTTCGATCACACATCCATGGTCTACAATCGAACCACAATTGATAATACAGCCCGATTGGATCCGACAATCTGTGTTTATGATCGCAAGCGGCAATACAACTGTCCCGGCTTCCACTTCTGCAGTTAGACTTACATAAGCTGTGGCATGTATCAATCGCGGAAGTACAATCTGTGCATCGGATAACTTTTTCATCCAATTCAAACGCATTTCATTGTTTCCAAATGCAGGATACATCTCTGTATTCCCATCGGCAAATTTCATATATTCTAAGCATGTTCCCAATATCAAATCTGATGTTTCCTGTCCGTCATCCAGAAAATAAATCTGCTCATATTTTCCAGACTGCCTTGCAATGTCTGCTACGGTTTTTCCGTATCCGCCTGCTCCTAAGATGATCAATCTCATTTTTCTTCCACCTTTTCAAAAAATGTATCCGGATGCTTCGGATCAAACTGCTCGTTTGCCCACATCACAGTTACGAGATTCTCTGTTTCTGACAAATTGATGATATTATGTGTGTATCCCGGAAGCATATGGATTGCCTCGATCTTCTCGCCGGAAACCTCAAATTCGATCACTTCATCCGTTCCGATCTTGCGTTCCTGAATCAGGCCATGTCCAGACACTACAATAAAAAATTCCCACTTGCTGTTGTGCCAGTGTTCTCCTTTTGTAATTCCCGGCTTTGAAATATTCACAGAAAACTGTCCGCAATTTGCTGTTTTCAACAGCTCTGTAAAGCTTCCTCTGTCATCCACATTCATCTTCAGTGGAAAACTGACCTCCTCTTTTGGCAGATAAGACAAATATGTCGAATATAATTTCTTTGCAAACGAATCCTCTGGGATTTCCGGGATTAGAAGGGTTTTCGGCTGATTTTTGAATGCTTCTAATAAATCTACGATTTCTCCCAACGTTGCCTTATGGGTCGTTGGAACATAACAATATCTTCCTGCTTCATCTGCTACCGGATCCAATTCCTGATATTCACAGTGGTGTTCTTTGCCTTCCAGAGCATCCAGCATCTCCTCTACCAGATCGTCAATGTAAAGAAGCTCTAATTCTGTAGCCCTGTCATTGACCTGTATCGGCAGATTGTTTGCGATGTTATTGCAGAATGTAGCTACCGCACTGTTGTAATTTGGTCTGCACCATTTTCCGAAAAGGTTTGGGAAACGATATACCAGTACTTTTGCCCCGTACTCTTTGCCATATTCAAAAAACAACTCTTCCCCTGCCAGTTTGCTCTTTCCATAATCAGACTGTCCATAGCGTCCGATCAGCGTTGCCTGAATGGAGCTGGAAAGCATCACCGGACAGGTATTGTGATACTTTTTCAATGTATCCAACAGTTTCGATGCAAATCCAAAATTTCCATCCATAAACTCGGACTGCTCTTTTGGCCGGTTCACCCCGGCAAAATTGAAAACAAAGTCTGCTTTCTCACAATATGTATCTAACAGAGATTCATCTGTATCAATATCATATTCAAAGATCTCATCAATTGTAAGATCTCGTGTTCTGTTTTTACCATCTCTGATGCAATCTAAATTGGCTGCAAGGTTTTTTCCAACAAAGCCTTTTGCTCCTGTTATAAGAATGTTCATTATCGATTCTCCCACTCCGCTAATTCATCTCTGATATACTGCAGTGTCAACAACTTCTCTTTTACTTGCTCCACATCCAGTAATTCTGTGTTGCTGGAATTGAATTCTGTTAATATGTTTCTCTCCACATCACCTTCTTTGAAATACTTATCGTAATTCAAGTCTCTCTTATCACATGGCACACGGTAGAACTCACCCATATCAATCGCATTAGCACATTCTTCATTTGTAAGTAATGTCTCGTACATTTTTTCACCATGACGAATACCGATCACTTTAATTTCATGTCCCGGTGCAAACAATTCTGTTACTGCCCTTGCTAACACCTCAATCGTACATGCCGGAGCTTTCTGTACTAAAATATCTCCGCTTGTCCCATTTTCAAAAGCAAATAACACTAAGTCTACTGCTTCTTCTAAACTCATAATAAATCTGGTCATAGAAGGTTCTGTAATTGTGATTGGATTTCCTGCTTTAATCTGCTCGATCCAAAGAGGAATTACAGATCCACGGGAACACATAACGTTTCCGTAACGAGTACAGCAGATTTTTGTTTTTTCCGGATCTACGGTTCTTGATTTGGCTACAATGACTTTCTCCATCATTGCCTTGCTTGTCCCCATTGCGTTCACCGGATAAGCTGCCTTATCTGTAGAAAGACAGATTACAGATTTTACACCTTCTTCAATTGCAGCTGTTAATACATTTTCTGTACCGAGTACATTCGTCTTTACAGCTTCAATCGGGAAAAACTCACAAGATGGAACCTGTTTTAAAGCTGCTGCATGGAAGATATAATCTACCCCATGCATCGCATTCTTTACAGATGCCAAGTCACGAACATCCCCAATAAAGAACTTAATTTTATTTGATGCTTCCGGCATTTTTGCCTGAAACTCATGTCTCATATCATCCTGTTTTTTCTCATCACGTGAGAAAATACGGATTTCTTTGATATCGGTTTCTAAAAATCCATTGAGAACAGCGTTTCCAAAAGAACCTGTTCCTCCTGTAATCATTAATGTTTTATCTTTAAATACGCTCATAATATCCCTCATCTCAAAATAATATCACAAATTCGATCAACGTCACTAATATCTAAATCTGCATATAATGGTAATGTTAGCACTCTCAACGCTGTATGCTGTGCAATCGGAGTTTTTTCTACCCCAGCAGTAGGATAATTTCGATAACACTCAAAACTGTTCGTTAATGGATAAAAATATTTTCTAGCTATAATTCCATGTTCCTCTAAGATAGCAAAAATTTCGTTTCTAGTATACTTATAACCATCAAATACCACGGGGAAATAGGCATAATTAGGTTCTACATCTTTTTGAATCTTAGACAATTTTATTCCTTCTATACCAGAAAGCCTCTGTCGGTAATACTCCACCAATTTCTTACGCTTAGTAATCTCTTCATCCAGATGACGCAAATTGCAAATTCCCATAGCTGCTTGAAATTCATTCATCTTTGCGTTTCCCCCTACATACGCAACTTCTTCTGCGCCATGAATCCCAAAATTTTTCTGATCATTTAGCAACTGTACTAAATGGTCATCATTAAAGCATACACAACCACCTTCAATAGTATTAAAAACTTTCGTGGCATGAAAACTAAACATGGACATATCGCCAAAACATGCACTAGATACACCTTTATATTTCACCGCAAATGCATGTGCTGCATCATAGATAACCTTTAACCCATAACGTTTAGCAATCTTGTCAATGGATTCCACATCACAAAGATTACCATAAACATGTACCGGTACAATTGCAACTGTACGATCTGTGATCAAGTTTTCAATTTTATTGATATCTATTGTATAATCCTGTTCGTTTACATCACAAAATACTGGTATCAATCCATTGCGTACAATAGCATGTGTTGTAGATGCAAAAGTAAATGGAGTAGTAATAACTTCACTACCTTTAGGTAAATTCAATGCTGCAATTGCATTTTCCAATGCCAAATGGCCATTAGTATATAATGTCACATGTGGTATTCCAAAATATTTTTCTAACCTATCTTGAAACTCTTTATGCTTTATTCCCATATTAGTCAGCCAATGACTATCCCACAAATCTTTAATCTCCTCACAATATTCCTCAAATGTAGGCATTGAGGAACGAGTTACAAGAATTTTATTATCCATTCTTTTCGTTCTCCATAATATTATATTTCATAAAATTAGATCTTTCAGTAGCTTTAATTACGTAGAAACCATTTTCTCTATAAAAATCTATTGCTTTATTGTTGCTCTTGTCAACTTCAAGACACACACTCTTCATTTCTTTCTTTCTAGCATCTTGAATAACTGAATCCAAAAGACTTTTCCCATAGCCATTTTTCCGATATGGAGGTAGTACTGCAATCATGGAAATATATGCTTCTCTAGAAATAAAATCATTCATGTAATATGCAACAAAACCACATATATCTCCTTCAGATTTTTCTACCACCAAAACATTTCCATATTTTAAAAATTTAATTGCCATCTCTTTTCTAAATTCTTCCCCTTGCGTTAAAGATTGAAGAGAAGTAGAAAACTTATGTAAAACTGCTTCTATTTCTTCTTGATTATATATCCTCTTTATCATTCAAGTTTAATACCTCCATAGTACTCCGATTTACGCTCGCTCTTTTAGACTAATTTTAATGTGAGAATTAATATCTCTCAAAAATGATTCCATCTGAACAACCGAATCAAACTTCATAAATACAATCCCTATAGCCTTTGCAGCATTATCAAAAAATTCAACAGAATCTCCCGCCTTTTTATAAATACATTCTTTTATCACATGTGACCGTATGTCATCAGAATATTTCACGCCTAAAAACTCTCCATTTATTGCCGAATGCAGATTATGAGTTGCATAAAAGGATTCACTTGCTTCAGTACTAAACAAAATTGACTGTCCCATGGCCGCCAATACAGATAATTTAACAATATCTATCCCAAATATCAGTCCTAAAAAATCCGGTATCATATTTCCACCTGCCCTTGGTCCGATATCTATTGGCCACACCTTGTTGTTTTTATCAATAACTAATTCTACATTTACGGAACCTGATTTAAGTTCTAAAGCAGTCACAAGTCTCTGCAAAGTATCTTTAACATTCTGTACATCCTTCTCACCTAATAACAATGGATAACTCTTTCCCACCGGGACTAATGCATTAACATTCTTATCTCTATGACAATTCAACAATCCCCATAATTTAACTTGTCCATCGACTATAAAAATATCTCCACCAATTAAATATTCGTGCTTCCTTTCAATAAACTCTTCTATAATAATGCGATACGATCTTGAGAATAAAAAAGCATCATCCAAAGCACTTGATAAATCATCCCAAGAATATATTACAGTCGCTCCTTTTGAACCAGAAGAATCAACCGGCTTTACAATTACTGGCAATTGAAATGTAGAAGTATCTTTCATTGCAATCTGCTTATCACTATACCCTCTTGAAGTGGGTGCATTAAAACCATTATTTTTTAAAAACAAGCGAAACTTATCTTTATTGCAAAGTATTTCAACCGACGTAGCTGGATTACCTGGTAAACCAAGCTGTTCTGAAACATACGCCGCTGTAGGTGCCGCTGGATCAGATGCATATGCCAACACTCCTTCTATTTTCTCTTTTTGTGCTATCTGTAATACTGCTTCTTTATCTGTTGTACTAACCAGGTAAAATTGATCTGCTTCATACTGCCCAGGATTATCTGGAAGATAATCACATAAAACTGTATAATATCCTAATTGTTTAGCAGTGGTAATAGCAACAACCTGTTGAGCAGAACCACCTAATAAAAGAATTTTCTTCATTTTCTTTTCCTCATCCAACCTTTTAGCATTATAAAATCTCAATCCAATTATTTCTTATTTCCTCATATAATTTTAAATATTCTTTGTAATTTTCAAGTTTATTAAAACTAGATACTGCTTTTTCGCGACATTTCTGTCTTGATATATATCCTGACTTCACATTTTGTAATGCTTTTATTATAGCGTAATCATCCGAAAAATCATTCACTACATATCCTGTTACACCAGGATCGACTAATTCTCCACTTCCACCTGCTTGATATGTTATTACAGGCAAACTACAACTCAACGCTTCCATATTAACTGTTGGTAATGTATCAATATGCGTTAGGTTGACAAATACATTTCCTGTATTATATACCTTTGCCAATTCTTCCCGATCTTTAATATGAGGCATAGTAATAATCCTGCCTTTGTACCCTTTTTTTTGCTGAACAGTCAGTTGTTCTTCTTTACATCCAACAATAATAAGACAATCCTTTTCCTCTAACATATTTACAATTTTGTTTCTTATTCTTTCATTAACGTCATCAAACCATTTGTTTGCCATTGTTATGATAACAAAACTTTCTTGATCTATATTTAATTTCCCTCTAAGATTTCCCTTATCTGGAGTAAATGTATTCGTATCTACCCCATTATAAATGTAGCGAACATCTGCATTAACACATAACGGTGACTCTTTTGCAATTTCTGTTATCCATTGACTACACCCAACAATATACAACTTATTTTTTGTATACAATTCCTTTCTTAACTGATACACTGTTTTAGCATTGTCTACTAAAACACTTGGGATATCTTTAAATCTTTTAGGACAATTTTCACATCCACTTTTCCATTTTGTGCATCCTATATCAAAAAAGTGAAAACATTTTCCTGTTAGAAACCAACAATCATGCAATGTTAAAACTACAGGTATATTGTTTTCTGCAGTATATTGTAACAATAATTTGTAATTTATAAAGTTACTATGGATATTATGCAAATGAATAATATCTGGCTTTATTTTATTCAACTGCACAAGTAACTTTCTGGTTGCACCACTCGATGCTAATGCTTGTTTTCCCAAAAGTCGAGTATATACTGCATGCATTTTCCAATCTATAGAATTACCAATATTTATTACTGTAGAATCATCTGTTTTTTGAGGCGAAACAACAATTGATGTATTTCCACGTTCCTGTAACAACATGGAAATATCTTTTACAATAATACCTGTACTTTTTACACCATATACACTGTTTATTTGTACAATATTCATTTACTTTTGCCTTTCTTTTAAATCAATTTTTATTATTTTTCTTCCTTGATGCTGTCATAAATTGCAATAAATAATGAAAACTCTCTACCTTCAAGAAATAAGAAAGTGCAATATAAATCAATGCCCCTACAAAAACAGAAAGAATTAGCACAACAATATCTGGTATTTTTACCAGCTGAATTGGATACACACATATACTCATGCACACAGCTACCAGCATACTTGGCAGCATATCCTTTAATTGTTCATGATAACCATATTTCAAAATTTTTCTATTTGGCCAGGCATTAATAATTTGGCTCAAAATAGATGTAACAATTAAACTATACGCCAATGCTTCCACCGAAATAAAAACTGTAATAAAAATAGCTAAAAATCCAATTCCTTTTTTTATTACTTCAAGTTTTAAAAAAATATCGCTTCTTCCCAATGCCTGTACTGCATTAAGATTTGCTGTATGTATAGGATAAAACGCATATGTAAAACAAAAAATTCTTAAATACAAAACACAAGGTAACCACTTTTCAGTCAAAAGTAACCGAACAAGTGGTTCTGCACATACTGCGAGTCCAATCATTAACGGAAACATTATGCACGTACTTGTTTTGATCGCTCTTCGAGTCATTCTTTTTACTGTTTCAGTATCTTCCTGGGCACTAGACATCACCGGAAATAAAACCGAATTTATCGAAGAATTTACATTTGTTACTATCAAATTTGGAAAAACCTGTCCCTTATTATAAAACGCTAAATCTTGAGAAGTATACACTTTACCAATAACTAAAGACCTTAGATTGTTATATACTGTGTCAATTAAGCTCGAAATCAACAATTTACTGCCGAATGAAAACAATTGCTTCAATCTCATAAATGAAAATGCTAATATAGGCCTCCACGGAACGGTAATCCAAAGAATAATGGTATCAATAATGGAATTCACCAATCCTTGCATAACTAACGCCCAAGCACCAAAGCCATGATATGCCATCCAAATTCCTAATATAGCAGCAGCTATCGTTCCTCCAAGTGTTGAAAAGAAAAACTTTTTAAACATCAATTTTCTGGATACATATGCAGATTGAACACTCTTAACAGCTGAAACGATAATCCCTAAAGACATTACTCGAATAAGTGGCGTCAATTCTCTCATTTGATAAAAATCAGAGATAAATGGAGCCGCAATAAACATTATCAAATATAATAATCCACTAAATGTCAATTGAAAATAGAATACTGTTGAAAAGTCTACATCATCACAATCCTTTTTTTGTATCAGAGCAGAACTAAATCCACCATCAAGAAACACACCCAAAATAGATGTAAAAACAGTTATAATCGCAATCGTACCATAAGCTGTTGGATCTAACAATCTCGCCAGCACAATTGATACAACAAGCGTCACCCCATGCGCACCGAATCTTTCCAGTAATCTCCAAAACAAATTAGAAAAAACCTGTCCATTTGTTACTTTACCCACAAATTTTACACTCCTTTTTCTTAATAGTAGCAAAAAGCAACCTGATTATTATCTTATTTTATTGATCAAAAAAGCATATAGCCTTGGAGAAAATCTCCAAATGAGCGTCTTCATCTTTGTCTTAAATGACAAATAATCGTTCAGATAACTATAATCATCGGACATTAAACGCTTTCTTTTATCATCTAGTGCAAGATAGCTTATAACATCTTCATTAATTCTTCTTCGAAAATACACTTCATATTTACTTTCAGAAAATCTATTGAAGGAATCCAACATAGAAATAAATCTCAATCTATTTACAATTTGTTTTTCTTTATCTTTCTTCTGCGTACTCGTCCAACTCCCTGGGGTTAAAATTCTATACATTGACATTTTTTCATTAATATAATATATATTTCCTATCAATTCCATATACATCAATATAGATTCCGAACCAACAATCGCTGGATTCGACTGCCTAAAAAGCAAGTATTCTCTAAATTTTTCTTTCTTTAACATAAAGCTACTAGTCTGAAAATATCCCTGTTTTAAAGCCTCATTTGTTGAATAAACCCCTGTTTTCATCTTTGTTGAAGGAAATGTTCCTTCTATTATCCCATTATTACTTATCGGAACCATATGTGTGCAGAAAAAACAATCTGGATGTTCCCTTAACGCATCCACCTGCTTCTGCAATTTTTTTTCATCTGTCCAATAATCATCACCTTCACACCATGCCAAATACTTCCCATTTGCTACAGGAAACATATAATCTCCAATTATATATTTTCCTTTTGAATACTGATTCTCACTCTGAAAAATAGGCTTAATAATTTGAGGATATTTCTCTGCAAATTCCTTAATAATTTGCTTACTATTGTCTGTCGAAGCATCATCATGAACAATGACTTCATATAAAAAATTTGTTTGTTGCTTAACAAAAGACTCTAAAGTTTTTCTAAGATATCTTTCATGGTTATATACCGCACACAACACTGAAACAACAATTTCATTATCCTTAGTTCTTTTTATTTGTTCCAAAACAACTCACCCTTTCTGTAAATGTCTATCAATATAAAATTTGTCTCATATTCCTTCAAGTGAATGGAACAATATCTCCTTCGATCTTTCTGCATATTTTTGTAATATATCATTAATCTCAGTATAATCTATTTGTGTCAAATCCACAGGAACTTCTTTTTCCAAAATCTCCCTATCGCTCAATTTGAACATTTCTGAAATTGTCTCCAATCTAGAATTACTATTTATTACTTCTCTAGAAAGCTCATAATAGAACTGTTTGTTTAAAATAATTGACAAAGCCATACCATGAAACGATGTTGTTACAATATATTCTGCACCGAGAAGTAGTTCCAAAAATTGTTTAGGCCCGGCATCCATGTTGTTTTTGCACCAAGTTGGACAATCTTCATATCTCGCCGAAGCGTCCATATATCTGATCTCAAGATGAAACTTATCTCCCAATTGTCTTGCAAATTCCAATGCATTAGACTGCGGAGCAACAAAATACACCAAAACATATTTTCCTCTAGCTGGAGATAACTGCAATTTTTTAATCCATGTATCTTTCAATAATAGAAATACCGGATCGCATACTTTTTGTGCTCTATCTCTTGATGAAACTTGCAACTTCTCTAACACAGTAAATCCTTCGTCTTCCCGAAGTAGTGGCATTGCGATATCATTTAACAAAGTCTGTATTCTCTCTCTATCTGTATACTCTATTAATCTATTTAAATTTCCAAACGACCCTGCATAACTAAATTTTTTCCCTTCTGAAGCAAATTCCAAAAAATAATTGAAGTCCCCTGCTGTAAGCGTAGGATTCCAGACTTGATCACTTCCTGCTACAAAAGCATCATATACAAAATTAGCTTCAGAAATTTTATTTTCTGTATAAATGATACTGGATTTTTGTAAATATTGGTTCGAAAAATCACAAAAATGTTTTCTTTTTATATATGAATGCTTTGTTCTACTATATCTAAAAGCCCACCGCAATATATATTTAATGAAAGCACGCCATCCCTTTTTAGGATAATATGTGTTTTCAATAGCTGCACACCGATAATCTACAATCTCAGTATCAAAACGCTCTGAAAGCACCTGTTGCAATGCAAATGCCTGTAACATTGCACCAAAATTTAAAGCTCTGTGAAACGTCATTATACCTATTTTTTTCTTGTTCACACGTATCACCTCTTATATCCCGAATATAAATCAACAGTTCTTATAAAATACATAATCTACCTTTTTAAATAATACTTCGTTATTTTTGGAAAAAAAACAAGCGCAATCGAACACAACTTAAATTTGTTTTTTATAAATTTAGCTTCAAGCATATAGGTTATATTTTTTTTAATCAAAGTTCTGCATTCCTCTTCATATTCTTCATTTATATAGTGAGAAAGTATCATCATAAACCATGAACTAAACGCTGTATATCCTAATTGTGCTTTAGCAATCCGAAAATACTCTTTCTGCATTTCTTTGGTATCATCACATATATTTTTCCAAACTATATGACTCTGCATCCTAATTGGCTTAAATCCACCACCAGATGCACTGTCATCATGTATTGTTATATGATACAAAATCTGATTTGTTAAACATATCCCATTACATACCTTTAACAATTGCCAAAGAAACAGCGCATCTTCACCATATTTTATTTTTGTATTAAAGAATACATTTTCTACTATATTTCGTTTTAAAAGCTTGTTTGTTAATTGTCCATTGATTCTTTTATGGACTAAAAATTCGCGAATTGCTCGATCTTGATCCCACATTTCCAAAGACTCTATATCATTTCGAATCTTAAAATCACTTTGGCAACATGAAATATCTGCATCTGTCTTCTGACAATTTTTCACTAAAACATCTATCATATCCGGTTCCATCCAATCATCTGAGTCAACGAACATGATGTACTGCCCATGTGCTTTATTTAAACCGTGATTACGTGCAACTGAGACTCCCTGATTATTCTGATTAACCAGAATAAATCTGGAGTCGCGCTGAACAAATGAAACTGCAATTCTCTCTGAATTGTCCTTAGAACCATCATTAACCAAAATAACTTCTATATTTTGATACGTCTGTTTTTCAATACTTGTCAAACACTTTTTGAGATACTTCTCTGTATTATAAATTGGTACAATAATTGAAACCATTACAAACTCCTTTTAAGCAAACGCGGAATAGCAGTTAATCCATCTAAAACTTTCTGATAGAAAACTGCTCCCAGCAAACTCAGAAATATAAGCCACACAAACATCAAAGGCGGCCACGACACCAACAATAATATAGGTTTAAACCAGTCACATGCATATTTAGAAAAGAATGCCGCATGAAAAAACCACATTCCTGTTGAATACTTTCCAAGTATTATAAACGATGCATTAACAAATCTGGCTTTACTCAGAGCCTCAAATGCCCCTGCAAAAAAGCAGATCAGTAACGGTGCGTAAAATACATCAAATAAAAAACCTAATGCCTCGTGGATCAATATTCTCATTGCAAAAACTGCTGTAATTCCTACAATATTTAAAATAAAAACTTTACTCCATTGACTGGATTTATACTTTTCAATAACTTTATTGTCTGCCATCCAGAATCCAATTAGAAAACACGGAAAATAAACCATACAACTAATAAGTTCATGAACGAATGTTATTTGATCATTATTCGGTACACCATACAAGGCTAATTCAATCAAATATGGAACTACTAAAAGCAATCCTAAATTTACAATTGGATGAAATCGAAAACTTTTATATATAAATGGCATAATCAACATACAAAAAATATAAAAGTACACATACCACGCAAACCAATTCAAATTAGGATAAAGTCCAAATATTTCTAAAACAAGTTTCCCAGGAGTCAACTCCGCCCCCCTAATATGGCTGCAGGAATAAAGATAGTAAAAAGAGAAATCCAATAGGTCTTTAATACCCCCCCCCAATTTTCCTCAATCCATACCGGATTGTTTTCTCTTTTGAAAAATAATATCCATATCCTGATAAAACGGCATAGATTGCAACACATATTTTACAGGCATCACCAAAAGCCTTTACCAAAACCGGAAACTCAGAAAATGGCATTACGATAAAATGATGGCAAAGCATTATCAATATTGCAACACCTTTTATTTTCATAGAAATTTCTTTACCCATTGTTCATCTCTCTTCTCAATTAAATCGATATGTTTTATAATAATAAGCTGTGCTACTCTCTGCGGCTAATAAGCCTACTTCAGAATCCTCAAAAATTATCGTTTCTTCTGGCGTAGCATCAAAATATCGCATTGCTTTCAAAAATCCTTCCGGATCAGGTTTCGATTTTGAAATATCGTCATGAGTCAATATCAAGTCAAATAATTTTTCAAGTTTAAAGTGCTTCAGAATATCCTCACAATTTTCCTTTGATGCTGTTGTCACAACTGCGGTCTTATATTCTACTTTCATCAATCGAATAATATCAACTAATCCTCTATTTAAAATTGCTTTGTCCAAATGTTGTCTGTACGCATTTTTTTTCTTTTTATGCATTGCTGTTAAAATAGTTTCATCAGTAGTTGTAATCTGCGGTAGAAAATCCAAGTAATGGCGACCATTACAAAATTTACAATAATAATCATAATCGATATCATAGCCGTAAAATGCAAGTGCATCTCTATAGGCATGATAATTTACATCTTTCGTATCAAAAAGTGTTCCATCCAAATCCACAATAATTAATTTTGCCATACAATTCCTCTTTACAATTCTATAACCTTTCTTTCTAATTCTGATGCGGATGCAATAATTTCTTTTTGTTCCGAATATGGACAACCATAAATTATTTTTATAAAATGCAATCCCGCATCCTGTAAAACTTTCAAAGCAGAAATCTTATATGCTTCATCTTCAACAGTATATCCAATATAAGATGCCCCTCTGCTTTGCAATACCGACAGTTTCTCTCTATTTTGCCTTGATAAAGTTCCCGTGCTGTCAAGAATATTATCCAGATCGATAAAATACAGCGCATAATCTCGCTGCATATCTTTCCACAGTCGCTCATCTCCCCAATTCTCATATTCTAAGGACGGAATATAATGAAATACACGTCCAGAATATCCAATCAAATAGGAAATCACATGGCTGACATACAACCTAAAAATAGGATAACTTGCGTCATTCAAGCGCTCATACGCTTTTACAAAATCCTCCGCTTTTTTAAACCCATAAAGTCCGAGACATATAACATCGGAACGAACCCGCTTTTCAATAATATCTAATAAATTACCTTGTTCATTTACAATTAAAAAACTTTTATTTCTCAGGTTATGAATATCTTTCTCCCATGCATTCAAATCAAGTCCTGCTACAAAGTTTTCATATTGAATCTGTTCTGTCTTTAAGTAATTGTCTGAATCCTTAATTACCACCGAACCTGTTATATTCATTTTTTTAATTACGTGATAAATTGTTTCTGCCGGGCCGGTGGTCATCTTCTCCAAGATTACAATTTCAATCGGGTATTTTTTAATTTCCCTCCCGATAATTTCATCTGCATGATAAAGCGTTACGTCTTCTGCTAACAAAGCTATAAGAATTCTGCAATAATTCTCTGTAAATACGCCTTCAATACTACGTTCAATTAAGAGTTTCCCATTAGGATGACGATTTAAATATTGTGGAATTCCATTGACAATTTTTCTTCCTAGACAAGGAACAATTAAAGTTTTCATACATCTTCCCCCATTGCTTTTTCCAATCTGTTAATACTTCGCAATACAAGGCTTGTTTTTTCGTTGAGAAACTGATATGTCAATTCATCCTCTGTATATGGATAAATACGAATTAATTTTTGAAGCAAAGAATAATAAATCTCCAGCACATAACCTGGATTTACCTTTTTAATTTCTAACAACAACAAGTCTCTAAACACAATCAAACGCAAAACAGTATTCATGCTTATATCCTTTTGGAATCGATAAGACCACATAACCTGAACATCCTGCAGTAACGTTCCAACATCCAAAAACCAGGAATCATAAAAAGAATCCAAAAAATCAATAAAATACAACTGATCATTTTTTACAATAATATTTTCCAGAGTCATATCACCATGACACGGAGATGGAGTTAATTTACTCCAGTCATGTTGCGCCAAACGATCCAAAGAACCATTAATGACATCGTTTTTTTTATTTTCCAATAATTTGCGGAGATTTGCAATCTTGTTATTAAAAACGTCTATTACCTTACATTGCTCTTCTGAAGTTAAATCAGTCTGAATTTTTGGTACAATACTAGCTACCAAAGCTTCCACTAAACCTTTTATCTTCCCAATTTCCATAGTTTTTATATACTCCGCAAGTGTAATCCCCTGAATATATTCCATATCAAAATAATACAAGCCATCTTCTGTATAACCACTATTCAACACTTTGGGAGCTTTAATCGGAGCACCTGAAAAAGCAGCCTGTTTTTCACTTTGAAGTTTTAATCTCTCATTATATTCCCTATCTTTCGATATTTTACGAACATAAACACTTCCATCATCTGACTCCATCAAATATATCTGGCAACCGGAATGTCCACCCAAATTATAATTATTCACTCTATACCTCTTCTCTACAACATTTCCTCACTTCTACTCTTACTTTAATACTTCAAAATATTTTGATTCTTTTGCCTGCTCATATTCAGCAGGAGTCCCAAATGGTACATGAAAATCAACTGTATAATTCTGTACAATTAAGTTCTTCTGACACATAACATTATAAATTCCACTGACAAAAAACTCTTTATAATTACAGTTTTCCAAATAAATCTCTGCCATTTCACGGAATAACTGTGCGTTGCGAACAATATAAGCACCACAAATTGCATGATTACTAACAACCTTTTTTTCTACAGTGCCCACAATCTTTTTATTTTCATACTGAATATAGCTATACTGTGGCTGATTAGATTCAAAGGTAAGCAATGCCCCATCATAATCCCAACTTTCTTTGTTGACATCTTCCGCAAAACAACTACAAGAAAACATATGATCACAGTCATTAAATAACACTGGCTGATCATCACAAATACGCTTCAATCCTGCAAGGCAAGTCATTACTGGCCCTGACTTTACTTCTTCAAAATCAACTACTTCGATTTTCGCATCCTGGAAATAACGCAAAATCACTTCATCAATATGAAACTCCGCGATATGCTGCTTTAACACAACAAAAGTAATATCTGCAAGTTCCACATATTTCTCAATAGATCGAGTTGCCCAATACAAAAATGGTTTTCCTTCTATCTCAATTAACGGTTTTGGCATAACAAAACCATCTTTAAAAAAACGTGAACCAGCTCCGCCCATAGGCATAACCAAATGAAGTTTCTTTTCTACCATATTCACTTTCCTCTCTGTGCAAACCAAATTTCCTGTTGTATTTCAAGATCATGCAGTAATTTTTCTGCAACTGCATTTCCATTAAAATGTGCTCTTACATACTCACATCCTGTTTTTGCAATCTGCTCAAGTTCTTTCTGGTGCTCATCCATTTGATAATATTCAATCACATGCTTCAAATCTTCTTTTGTTCCATCATATGTAATATAATGAATCCCAGGTATCAGACCAAGATCGGTATACATCGGAGAGTCAATTCCTATATATGCACAACCACAGGCCATACCCTCCACAAACCCTATACCTGGAACACCAAGAATCTCTTCACCAACAATACACATTTTGTAACTATTAAATGCTTCTACCATGTCAAAAGAATAATATTTTTTTTGTTTTCCTGCAAAAAAGCGATTGTGCAAATTTTTATATAATCTCACAAATTTATTGTCCTGTTTTTTTACTTCTTTTGCTGTATTATCTTCATTATAGTCACTTGATGTACAGTAAATTGTATTCGCAAAAAAATCCGGATTATCTTTAATTTGCTTTCTACTCGGCTGATCACAAGAATCACCATAAACTCCCAAAAATTCCGAATGTTTTTTATAAGTGATTGTACCAGTTGCAAAAGCCATATTTTTTCGCTTAGAAAACGGTGTTTTATTTATAAATCTTTCTGCAAATACAAATGGATGTACAATCCAAGGCAAATTCAATTCATAAAATTTATTAAAAATCTCACTTGTTTTCTCAAGATTTGTCTCATTTATTAAACAATCAATTTTTGCTTCTTTAATACGTTTGTCTTCCCCTTCTTTCCCATGAAAATGGAGTAAACTAACAGCTTTAAACGCACAAATATCGGCAATCTGTCTAAAATTATTGCTAAAAACATTATATAAAATTACAATATCATCTATACGAATCTCTTTTGTGCTCTTAATCGTAGTAATTTTTGATTTTGGAATTTTATTCCATTTATAAACAGCACTCCATTCCATGCCAGCAAACAAATTTAAAAAAGAATGTAGTTTCTCTGAGCCGCCAGAAATCAATGTTGCAGCTCGATCATTAACATAGTTACACACCTCATATTCCGGATGAGACAATAAATAGTTTAAAAGATATCCATGTTTAATTGCTTTGGAATACTTGAAAATATGTACCTCCGCAGTCTCCAAAAGCATCCAATCTGCATGCAAATTTACAAATACTATTCGTTTCATATATTCTCCAATCTTAATTATAAAACTGTCACTTGAAAATTAATTCATAAAAAATTGGTATGGCACTACATTTGCGCTTGCAATTGTAATATTTAGATACATAAACAAGACTCCTACATAGGTCACCATACTTATAAGTACTTGACTCTGACGCGTTAATCGTTTGGAATGAATCACTTCTGGGAGATATACCGTAAGAATTATCGAAAAATACCAAACAACTCTAAAAATAATACTATTTTCTATTACAAGTGCTTGCATAGCTACTGCACATCCAAAAAGAACAAGATAATATCTTTTTTTACTGTACCTATTTATTTCAGATTTAGATAATAAAAACAGACCTATAAACAATAAAAAAATAAAAATCACATACGTCGTTGTTCCACCTCCAGACACATATTCCACATATCCTTTATATGCTTCTGGTGCAAGTACTGAAATCGCATACTTTGTTATCTGTGATCTAAATAAAAAGAAAAGACAAACAAGCGGTAACAAACTATGAGCAGTCCATTTTTTATTTGCCAAGGTACGGAGCAGAGGATATAGTAATGCAATAATACAAGATCTATGGAAGCTTGTTCCAATCAATACCCAGAAAAAAACTTTTAGAATCTTAGGTTTCTCTTTCATACTTTCTCTAATCGCCCAGATTGCAAAACCAAATGCCATTGTTTGACGAGTGCCTGTCATAGAAAACTGAAAAAAATTGAACGCCATCAAAATTATATAGCTCAAGCCTATATCTTTCGAATTTTCATGCAAGAATACTGCTAAAGGCACGTAAAATATTATTGCAGCTGCTAGGTTCAAAAAAACAAAATCATGAAACAAATATTGTATAAACCACTGAAATATAAAAAAGCCAAAATCATTTTTGTTCAGAGCGATAATTTCTGACAAAGAATAATCAGAATAAGCATAAAAACTGTCATAGTAATTCCATGTGTCCGCTCCAACCATTTTCCCACGAAATCCCACTATAATAATAAACATTGTACAGGCTAATACCGAAAAAACCTTATCAGATATCCTACCTTTTTTTCTAATGATATTAAGTAGTAGTATAGAAATTACCAGTACATAATATATTGTCACTCCCGTATCACTCTCCCCATATCATCCTTCAACTGCTCTTGAATAATAGTCCTTTGATGATTTTGCACACCACAATCATATGCTTTTTTAGCATACTCTCCAATCAATGAAGGATTCTTTGAAATATTTAATAATTTGTTATATATTTCTTCTATAGAACTTGCTGTAATTGCAGCATCCTGTTTTTTAAGATACTGAAATGCAGCATGTTTTTCCCAACATACTGCCATTATCGCAGCGCCACTTGCCAAACAATCAATCACTTTTGTCGAAAAAGAATCCTGTGTAAGCAATCGATTATGCAAATCAAAACTCTCAACGTGCAGCACTATATCGGACTTATTATAAATTCTAATTACCTCTTCTGCTGATACAGCCCCATGTATTACCGAATTTATACCGTCATTTAATGCCTCATTCATTTTTTTACTGATCGTATCCGCAGTATATATATTTAAACAAAAAATCTGTTTATGACTTTCCTGATTGATCTTCACTATTACTTTAGAAATCATTCGAAGTGTTTTCCATCGATTACAATAAAGTTTTCCTGCATAAACAATTTGAATAGGATTTCCAACAAAAGTATGAATTTTACTTTTGTCAAAGCTTCCGCATTTAACCAAAAATTTCGTTTTTACCTGTGTATCCTTTTTATATTCCTTCATTTGACGCTCTGATTGACTATAAAGCAAAGAATACCTCTTAACTGTATTTCTCAACCATTTTCTCACCCAAATTCTTCGCATCCAAAAAATCGGTGACAAGGAAAATTGATGTAGTGAATACTCATCATCGCCAGTATAGGCTATCATTGGTACCGATGTCATCCCCATAACAATTTGTTCCAACCGGCACATTTTTATTGAGCCCCGTCTTTGTGAAAAAACTATATCAGGATCGCAATCATCAATAAACTTTTTCATTGCATCCAAATTGTATTTTCCCACTCGCCAAACTATATCACGAGCAAGATATGCCAACTCACCCGAAAATAATCTTTTTATTTTTTTCTGCTTAGTAAATTCGCAATTCTGTTTTTCATAACTCTGTGGTTTTTTTTCTAAGATAAATCTTTTTCCTGCTCTTTTTTTATTATAAATACTTTTGAGCATATCCATTTCACCAACAAGAAAATATTCTTTACAACATTCATTGTTAGGCAACTGGACAGAACCAGAAATAGTCCAGATTTCCACATCCTCAATATTTCGAAACCAATTTGTCATGTTATTATTCGGAAATTCTACATCATTCCAACTTTCACTCAAAAGCAACAACACTCTCATAAATTTCTCCTACCTCATCATCAACGTTTATCGACAAACTTGTGATATATTTTTTTCATTACAAAATGCCATCTATCTGGTACATAATGTTTAACCCAAAATCCTACAGAAGCAGTTTGTCTACAAGCACTGACCAATCCTCTTTTCAAAAAAACATCAGCAAATTTATCCCTAAGACCTTCAAATTCTTTTCCTTTATTTTTATAAGAACTCATATTGCTCTCTGTTGCAATTTTATACGTGGTTTTAAATAAGGAAAACTCTTTTTCTGGCAAAATAGATATTAACTCCTGCCCTTTTTTATTTCTTACAAAAATACATGACACACCTTTAGGATTCCAATATTCATCTGTTTCCTTAATACCCCAAAAATCGCCAATTCGAACATCTCCAATGCCGTTTGTTCCACGGAATGAGCATCGAAGACATGATGGACGATTATATACCTGAAATCCATAACCATAATATGTACCAAACAAAGTAGAATATTTTCTTTTACCATTGGCAAATCTTTCTTCAAGATGCGGAACAAACCATCCTCTTTCCTTGCTTCGCGCATTAATAAACACTAAAGAAGATCGTGATTTTGATTCAGAAATCTTTTTATATTCTTCTGCTATTTTATATGATGTAACACCCATACAAACCAATTCACATGTATAAAATGTATCATATTCTTTTTTCAAATAACGCTGAATTGCATATACATCACAAGGACATCCTATAAAAAGCACCTTTCTATTTTCATCTAACAAAGACTTAACATTTTTATAAATTTCCTTTTTTTCACTTTGAACATACTTAGAACTTGCAAAACGCATAACATCATCTGTCGTTTCTGCGATTGAATACTCTGCCTTTATGTAATCGTCAGAATATCGAACACCACATACCAGACCACCCTGTTCAATAAATTTAAGAGCAACCGCTGTTGCAAATCCTCCCGATGTACATTTATCAAGAATTTTAGAATCATTACTATAACCTGCAAAGGTTTCCAAATACTGTGCATTTTCAGCACCGTCTTTGTTTTGTATCGGACAAACATTAATGCATATACCACAATTAATGCACTGTTCCTCATCTACTAATGGGTACAAGAAGCCTTCTGAATCGTATTTCATCGTAATGGCTTGTTTTGGACAAATTGTTTCGCAGGCATTACACCCACAACAATTTTCTCTTTTTTCTTTGTTTGTTTGATACATATCAATCCAATAATCTGCAATATGATTCATTTTTTTCTCCAATTCTATTTTACTCTTTGGATTCATAACTATATCCATTTTTTACATACTGAGAATAAGTCACTTTTTTTCTCCAGCCTTTTTCACCTCTGTGTTTCCATTTTAACTTCTCTAAAGGTGAAAGTGTCAGTTCTCTTCTATATTTATAAAGGAACGTGTAAAGATTAAAAAGTTCTCTCACAAAGCGATTTGAGCCACAATATTCAGCAAAAGCTCCCTGATTATAAAAATATTCCGCATCATATCCATGGAACCATTTAGATTCATTACTGTAATCCTGTGTTGCAATACATTCCGGATATTCATACAGTTTTAAGCCTTTCTGTCTAGCATCTCGTTGAAACAGTGAATCCTCTCCCGCTCCCCATGGAGCTCCCGAACCAAATTGCACGTTAAAACGAATATTTTTATTTTTTATATCTTTTAAGCGGAAAGCAATCATTGGGCTTGCAAAACAACGATATTTTTCCGTTTCTTTTGCCTGCTTGATTTTATAATAAGTTTTCTTCATTGAAACATTAATTCTATTAACATTAAACCCAATTAAACTAGCTTCTGGCAAATCCACAAATGCTTTCAGTACAATTTCACGATAATTATTATGGTATATTTCATCGTCATCACAAAGTAAGCAAATTTTTCCTCTCGCATAATCTAATGCCTTATTTCTACTATATGAAGACCCTCTTTCTTTTGTGGAAATCATCCTCCATAGATAGCCATCCACTTCAATTTCCTGGTAGTCTTCTTTATCACATTGATTGATAATTAATAAATCACTTTTCACATTAGTTTTATAGGCTATATCAAACCCGTCCTGGTACATACAGGAAAGTAACACTTCAAATTCACAAGGTTCATGTTTTCTAATCATTTTCTAACGCTCCTCTTAGATACTTAAGAGATTTTATTCTTTCTTTATTTAAAATCTCTTCTACTTTTATATAATCAATATTTTTCTGTATCAAAAGGTCTTCTGTATCACAATAACGCTCTTTTAAGTTAAGCATGGACAAAATAGAAAGCTGTCGAGATGACTGATCATACTCTCCATATTCTCTTTTAATCGACCAAAATGTTTTATGATAAATTATACAAAACAGCATACCATGATAAGAATCTGTCAATACACTTTCTGCATTTTCGACATATGCTATAAACTCAGAAGGTCCACAATCAGGATATATCACTTCTATTTCCTTTTCCAAATATTCTAATCGACTATTTAGAGCAACAACTTTTTTTCTTTGTCCACGCAAAAAATTTAAAATTTTATTTTGTGTTTTCATTGTTGGTGTACTCAGAAAATAACATAATATATACTCTTCGCTCTCTTCTAATAAAGCTTTTCGTGAATCCCAAAAAGCGCGCTCTACCAGCAATGTTGGGTCAAGTACTACTGGTACATTTCGTCCAGTCAATTCAGCAATTAATCTTTTCCCTACAGATTCACGTACAGATACAAATGGAATTTCAGTTATATACTTCCTAATCTGTCTTTTGTTATACTTTGGAATATAATCTCTTCCCAAACTTGGTGCATATGCAATTCTTTTTTTCTTAGGTGCAAATCGTAAGTACATCAGGGGATCAACATATAAAGATGTTGTACACCACACCTGATCACTCCCACAAATAAATTTATCATATTTCTGTCCAATCTTTTTAGGACGCATCATTTTAGACGGATAGAATACTCTTCTAATATTATTTTCAACAAATGAATCAAAAAACTTAATAGTTTTTTCTGATATCACATGCTGTTGTACATACTTTACACTAGAAAATGTTGCTTTAAACAATTTGGGGTGTGTCAAAAGTTTAATACCTGTTATCAAAATCTTATTCAAACGAAAATCATAATTTTCTGACAAATTCCCTGTTTCCCAGATTATCTCTACTTCATATCCCAAACTCTCAACCGCTCCACATAATGCACAACATTGAAGTACTGATCCATAATTCTTTAGATTTGTTCTATTAACAATTGCAACTTTTTTCATATATTATTATAAACCTAGTAACCTTTCCTTTCGCTCCAAAATTTTTTCACACAGCACTCTACTGTCAAATTTCTCTTTAACAAACACTGCTGCATTTTTACCCATAGTAATATGGTCTTTTTCTCGAATCTGCTTTAAACTCTCTGCCAACGCACTTGGATTTTTAACCGGAACAACCAATGCTGTTTTCTCACAATCGATTGTGTCCGTCGGGCCTGGAATGTCAGTTACAATTGCTGGAGTCCCAACTGCTCCTGCCTCAATAATTACATTCCCAAATCCCTCCCGATAACTAGGAAGAACCAAAACATCCAGCGCAGCATAAAAACACTCAATATTCGCTACAAAATCATGAAATTTGATATTAGGATTTTTCTGTGCTTTGCTCATCAATTCCATATTCAAATGATTATCTTCTTCAATATTTCCAATTAAAATCAATTTGCTATTATCCTTCAACTCTAAAAATGCAGATAATAATTCATCTATTCCTTTATCTTTTGTAATTCTTCCAACAAATCCATATACAAAATCATTATCGTGATATCCTAATTCTTTTCGAACTTCCGCACGCCACTGCTGGCGTTTGGAAAAATCAAATCTTGATAAATCTACTCCTCCTGTGCTTCCATTCCAAACAACTGTGACCTTTTCTTTTGAAAATACCCCCTCTTTAATTCCCATCTCCATATTAGATTTACTAACACACTCAATTGAAGTAGAATTATGGCACGTAATTCTTTCTAATGTTTTCAAGACAATTTTTCCTATTCCAGAAGCGCCTAAATATCGCAATCCCATAAGATGGTAGTTCCTTACTTGACAGTTTGCTCTCTTAGCTGCAATAGAAGAATAGAATGCTGCGTTAGGTGTAGAATACTGTATCAAATCAAACTTTTCTTCCTTGAAAAACTGCGTGAGAGCTTTAATTGCATATATGGAACTGCCAATAGATATTCCTCTTGGTATTTCAATCGAATAAAAGCGAATAGAATCATCTAATTTATCTTGCAACCTCGAATCATAGGAACAGACTACTGTCACATCAAATCCATTCGCAGCTAAGTACCTCAATTGAGGAATAAAAAACGATTCAATTGTTAAAGGAATTGTCACCACATAGCATATCTTAATCATATTTTTCTCTTTCTTCTCCACTTGTTATTAAACGGTTTTAATTAGAAATCATAGTCTTCACGCATATGGAAAATTTCCATTTCTATGACTCCAATCAATCAAAGAATTCGGAATGTTTTTATTATGTAATCCTATTATTAAAGCACATTTTGAAATCTTTGTATTTTATTATTCGAAGAAATACCTTCCATATATAATTCAAATACTTTTTCTTATATTAATTCTCCTTGTCGGAACACCTACGTATGTTCCACTTTCCTTAATATCACAAATCACCACTCCCCCAGCGCCAATCATAGATTTCGAACAAATAGAAATATTATTGCTAACTATTGCTCCTGCTCCAATCCATGTTTCATCATCCACGGAAACTGTTCCACACAAATGACTGCCAACTGAAACATGGATATAATCTCCTACATTACAATCATGATCAATAGATGCGCACGTATTAATAATACAGCCCTTTCCAATTCTTACACTTGGATTCACCACAACTCCAGCCATAATTACTGTTCCTTCTCCTATGATTGCATCTTCAGCAACAACAGCACTAGGATGAATAAGCGTAGCCATCTTTCTTTCCGGAATGGATTTCTGTATTCTTTTTCTAATACTTGCATTCCCAATTCCAACAATTACATCCGCATTGATTGTTTCCACTTCATGACTTCGACCAACAACTGGGTATCCTCCACATTCATGAATATTTTCGTTATCGTCCAAAAAAACTATTTCGTGATATCCGGTCTTTTTCGCTATATCTGCTACCACTTTTCCATGCCCACTAGCGCCAATAATTACCAATTTCTTAGACATTTTTCTCTACCTTTTCTTCTGTTCCCATAAACACTTCCATTGTTGCAGCTGTCTCTGAATTAATACCATCCCGTTTTATTACATTCAATACTGTCTGTAATATAATCTTCCAATCTCCAATAAATGTTACATGATCCACATACTGCACATCATATTTAAACTTATCTTCCCAGCTAATCGCATTCCTTCCATTGACCTGTGCTAATCCACTCAATCCCGGTCGCACCTCATGCCTACGTCTTTGCTCCTCGTTATATCTCGGCAAATATTCTACTAGCAACGGCCTTGGTCCAATAACCGCAATATCTCCAAAAAGAATATTTAACAATTCTGGAAGTTCATCCAAACTTGTGCTTCTAAGTAATTTTCCAAACTTTGTAAGACGTACTTCATCCGGAAGAAAATTTCCTTCCGAGTCTCTTTCATCCGTCATTGTTCGAAATTTATAAAGTGTAAATATTTTTTCGTTTAATCCAGGCCTCTCCTGTTTAAAAATCACTGGACTTCCAAGTTTTACTCTGACCAAGAAAGCTGTAATAAGTAAAATAGGTGAAAGAACTATGAGTGCCAACAATGCACACAACATATCCTGTGGTCTTTTAATATACTTTTCATAAACCCCTTTTTTATGCATACCTATCCTTCCTTTCACTTTACTCATTTTTCTTCTTTTACTCAAAACATCTCTTTATAATCTCAATCACAACATTCTGTTCTTCTACCGTCATCTTGTTATCACTCGGCAGACACAATCCTCTATGAAACAGATCCATCCCAACATCCAGCGGTTTTCCATCTTTTCCAACTGCACCTCCGGAAATATATGCATTTGTCTTCGCTCTTCCATTCCCTTCACGAGTCACAAATCCATTCATGCGATAAATCGGCTGCATATGCATTGGCTTCCAAAGAGGACGGCCTTCTGCATTGTACGTTTCCAATACTTCCAGAATTTCTGTCGGACATGTTTTTCCAGCTTCGCTGATATACAAAGCCTCTTGTTCCCCTCTCACCTGTTTGCACATAGCTTCTGGTTTGATCAACATACAGGACAGCCAGAAGTTCGGCTTTGATTCTACTTCATCATACGGATTCATTTCAATTGGCAAATCTTGAAATGCTGCTTTATATCGTTCATATATTGCCTTTTTTTCTGCAATATGTTCTTCCAGATATGGAATCTGACCTCTGACCACACCCGCAATCACATTACTCATCCGATAATTATACCCCAACTCTTCATGTTGATACCACGGTGCGTTTTCTCTCGCCTGAGTAGACCACTTCCGTACTTTATTTGCCGCTTCAAGATCGTTTGTAAGCAGCATTCCTCCTGCTGATCCAGTAATAATCTTATTTCCATTAAATGAAATTATATTATAATTGCCAAAATTTCCTGTCTGTACGCCTTTATAAGATGCCCCAAGTGATTCTGCCGCATCCTCAATCAAAATTGCCCCATGCTGACTGCAAATCTCCCTAATTTCATCTATTTTTCCTGGAGTTCCATATAAATGCACCAAAACCACTGTTTTCACATCTGGATATAACTCAAACGCTTTCTCCAATGCAACCGGATCCATATTCCAGGTTTCATATTCTGTATCAATAAACACTGGAATTCCACCTTCATAGACAATCGGATTTACAGTTGCATCAAAGGTCATATCAGAACAAAATACATGTTCTCCCCGTTTGACACCTGCTAATTTTACCGCCATATGTAAAGCTGCTGTTCCTGCTGAAAGTGCTACCGAATACTGACATCCGACCTTTTTGCAAATCAGATTTTCTGCCTCATTTATATTTTCTCCTACCGTTGACATCCAGTTCGTTTCATAAGCTTCTGTGATATATTTCAGTTCTTCTCCATGCATCGTAGGGGAAGATAACCATACTTTTTTTTCAAAAGGTCTCAAATCCATTTTTTTATCCTCTTTATAATAAGATATTTTTAATATTCTTCCTTGTCTTTTCTAAGCAGTTTCTTCTATTTTTTTCTCTTCCCCCAGCAGTCTCTCATACACTTCGCCCTTTTTCTCGCTTCCATGTTCTCCTGCTGGGTGGTACGTTGTCACGATCTTAGCTACTTTTTCCCGGATATTGTCTGCATTGATGTATGCCATACCCATTAATGTCTCCAGCTCTTTTAAAAATGCTTCGACTTCAAACGGAATCGGACATCCGATATGGATCAGTTCGTTCCTCGTCTTCTTCAGTCCTTCTTCTGCCATCAGTTTCTCTTCATAGAGCTTTTCTCCCGGTCTTAATCCCGTATATTCCACCTTGATATCCACATCCGGTTTCAATCCTGACAGCTTGATCAGGTTTCTTGCTAAAGTATCGATCTTCACCGGACTTCCCATATCCAATACGAAGATTTCCCCACCATGCGCATATGTCCCTGCCTGCAGGACAAGGCTGACCGCTTCCGGAATCGTCATGAAATAACGGATAATATCCGGATGAGTCACCGTGACCGGTCCTCCCGCTTCAATCTGCTTTTTAAACAGTGGGATTACCGAACCATTGCTTCCCAGTACATTTCCAAAGCGGACTGCCACAAACTCTGTCTTGATATCTTTCGGGAATTCCTGCTGCACCATTGCTCCGTCTTCATCATCTGCATGGGCATACAGAATCGGCAGCTTCTCCGGTGTCCCCTCTTTGATCATACGATCAAAGGACTGGATGATCATCTCGCACAGACGCTTGCTCGCTCCCATAATATTCGTCGGATTGACCGCCTTATCCGTGCTGATCAGAACAAATCTCTGGCAGCCGTTCATCATCGCCGCATAGGCCGTCTTATACGTTCCGATCGCATTGTTTTTGATGGATTCGCATGGGCTGTCTTCCATCAGTGGCACATGTTTATGAGCAGCTGCATGGTACACCACCTCTGGCCGATACGTCTCAAATACCGCATTGATCCTTCTGGAATCCCGAATGGAACCAACCAGGACCACCAGATCCAGATCCGGGTATTTCTTTTTCAATTCCTGTTGAATATCATATGCATTGTTTTCATAAATATCAAACACGATCAACTGTTTCGGTTGATACGATGCGATCTGACGACAGAGTCCGGATCCAATGCTTCCGCCTCCTCCGGTCACCATCACCTTTTTGCCATGAATAAACGCATGGATCTCTTCCATATTTACTTTGATCGGCTCCCGTCCCAGCAGCTCCTCCACGTCGACATCCCGCAAAGCGCTCACCTTGACCTCTCCAGTCAGGAACTGATACACGCCCGGCAGGTTTTTCAGCTCACATCCCGTCTCTTTACAGATATTCAGAATATCTCTCTTTTCCTCTGCCGTAGCGCTCGGTACCGCTACAATGATCTTGTCGATCTTATAGCGTTCCACACACGATAAGATATCGTCCCGACCGCCGACGATCGGCACACCTTCGATATATCTTCCCCATTTATTCGGGTTATCGTCAATAATACAGCAGACAATATCCTTCAGCTCTTTTGCGGTCTTGATATCCCGCAGGATGATCTGACCGGCCTTTCCGCCCCCGATCAGAAGTACCCGCTTCGCTTTTGCGATCTCTTCTGTTTTACGCCGCTTACTTCTCTCCAGTAAAACGAACCGATAGGCAAAACGTACCATCAGCGTCATACCAAACTGGATCACCGTTCCGAAAAAATAATACGAAAGCGGCATTCTGCCCAAAAAAAGCGTCATACCTGTACAATGAAACAAACTTGAAATACCTGTTGCAACTATCATACGTACTAACTCACTATAGCTTGCAAATCTCCAGATACTGTTGTACAGACGTAGACGCCAAAATACGAATAACGAAAATATGACATAAATACCAATAAATTTAAGGTATGCTCCCAAAAATTCCTTTGGGATCATAGAATACCTGCAGTCAAACCGAAACCACAGTGCCAGAAAAAATGCAATAATGATCGAAATTGCATCGTATCCGGCCAGTGCAAGGGAAACAAGCTGCCAGTGCTCAACCTTCTTCTTCGTGTATCGAATCGCATTTGCTTTTGCTTGATTCAAACTCTTTCCCACAAAACTCTCCTCCTAAGTGTTACTTATTTTCAAACATTGGATAATATCCTTATCCTCTTCCATCCCCAATCCCTGATGTTTATAAAAATTTCATAAACATCGTCTATCTATTTAAATTTACTACATTTCTCTACGTTTTTCAACATATAACGCCTTTTTATACAATAATTTCCTAATTTTGATAACAGTACACAATATGTAACAAATCCTCACCTGTTTGACATAAAAAGCGCAATAATATCTCCTCACATTCTTTCGTTTTTTATATAATTTTCTAATTCTTCCAAGGACTTCTTTTTTATTTTTTTGTATATATTTTCAAAAAAAGTGGAAGAAATCTCTTTCCTCCACTTTCCATTTAAATATTAAAGTCTTTTTCTGTCAAAATAATGCGGTCTGCATCGTCTGTATTCTTTCCAAGTACCCGTTTTACAAGTTTCTTTGCAGATACCTTCTGGGAATGCGCCATAGCCTCATCCATGATATCTTTTACTTCTGCGACTGTCACTGCGTGATCTTCTCTCTGCATCGCATCGATCCGGCTGTACAGCGCCAGGATTCCCATCTCGTCGATCCGGTATCCATTCTCCTGTGCATACGTCTGACCGAATGTAACCAGCTCGTCATTTACAAAGATCGGCACTTCCAATCTGCTTGTAAATTTCTTTCTGAATTCTCTATTGGAAGAAAGCACCCGATCCAGCGGCTTTCTCTGCTCTTCCAATACGATCAGCATCTCACCTGTATCCTTTTCCATCGCCTTGTTCAGCTTCGCAACCGTTCTTTCACTTAATTTTCCTGCTTTTTCAATGATCAGCGCTCCGCCGTACAGCTTGGCAATGATATCACTGATCTTCTTCTTATTCAGCGCTTCTCCGGTGATGATTGCAACTCTTCCCTGACGGATCTTTCTCTGCTTCTGGATCGCTTTGACCACATCAACCGCAAGAACCGTCTTTCCGTTGCCTTTGTTTCCGACGATCAGCAGGTTGCCTGTATTGGATGTACCTCTTCTGTTCGTACAGTTGCGGTCCTGCTCCAGAACATCCACAAGCTGTTCGCTCATGCCGCGCACCGGAACAAAGTAGGAGAACAGCTTCTTCTGCTCTTCTGTCAGCCCTGCTCTTTTTGCGCCCTGTCCGGACAGGTCATAGCGGCTGTGTACCAAAAATCCTGTATCGGAAATCGATAATGCATCTGCAATCTCATCCATCGGAAGCGGTGCAGTCTTTCCTGTCGCAATCAGCTTCGCAGTCTCTTTTCTGCTCAGCGGTGTCGTAGAACTCAGAATATCCGACTCAACAGGCTCTTCATCCGGAATCTCACGATCGTCCGGTTCATCACTCAGCGTCGGCTTGAACTCTTCCTGCAGCCCTGCTGCAATCGATTCGTAATCGTCCTCATAATCATCATCGTAATCCAGTTCTTCTTCGAATTCCTCTTCCAGTTCCTCTGCTGCGTCTTCTGTCAGAAGGTCTTCATAATCTTCTGCACTGTCAACCTCCAGAGTCAGCTCTTCTGATTCCATTCTAAGCTCTTCTGTTGCTGCCTCCTTATTCTCAAGAGGTTCAACAGGAGTACTCGTGTGTACCGGAATCTCCTCACTCTCTTCTTCCGGAATCACACCTTCAATCTCATCGATCATCCTCTGAATATCCGGGGATAAGATCGGGCTCTTTGGCTTGCGCTCAATCTGTTCTATATCCTCTTCGTTCACTTCTGGAACTTCTTCCGGTTCAACACTGCCCTCTGCGGCTTCCCACTCAGCAAGAATATCATCAATATCAAGTATATCGTCAACCGGCTCGTCTATTCTCTCATCCTCTTTGATTTCTGTTTCTTCTAATTTAATAGATTCTTTTTCCATATCTTCCTTCTCAGCCTCTTCTGCTACTTCAGGTTCCTCGATTACTTCCACATCTGCTGCATCTGCCACTTCCGGTTCTGCCAGCTCTTCTAATTCTTTCAGATCAACTTCCTTAACTTTCGTCTCGATCGTCTCCTCAACGATCTCTTCTACAGGTTCTTCGATCACTTCTTCCTCTGCCACTTGATCCAGCAATTCCAGATCTGATAATGACTCAATCTCTTCCAGTGCTTCTGCCAGATCTGAGCAATCATCTTCCCCTGTACTCTCCTCGTCATCACCTTCCACCGGTTCTGCGTCCTCTTCTGCCAATTCTTCGATGTCTTCTTCGTACTCTTCCGCATCCTCTTCTGAAAGTTCCAGCTCTTCCTGCTCCTGCGCTTCTTCTTTTTCTGTATGGAACAGATTCTGAAGCGCCTCGCCAAGCTTCATCGTATCACCCAGCTTCTTCTTCGGCGGCTCCGCTTTTTTCAGCTGCTCTGCTACTTCCTCCTCACTGAGTTCAACATTCTCCGACTCTGCGATCTGCTCTGAACGCTCCAGCATATCCTCTGTATAGCGGGCAGCTTCTTCCTGCTCTCTTCTCCGCTTTTCTTCTTCCTCAGCTTTTATTCTGCCCAGATCGATCAGTTTTTCTGCTGCTCTTTCTGAAGATTTTTCTGCTTCTTCCAGCCTTCTGTCATACTTTTCCTGCTGAAGCGGAGTCAATGGCTTGTATCGCATCTTCAGTTCCATAGCCTTGTATACATACTTGCCTTCGCTGAACCACAGGATCAGATCATCACACTCTTCCAGACATTCGGCTGTCATCCCGGCTTCTTCATATCTCTTGGCCAGCTCGTATGCCCACTCTTCGACATACTCTGCTTTTTTGAACTGCTCCAACGCACGGATCTGCTGCTCGATCGGAGCTCTTCGTGCTCTCAACAGGCGGTATCTTAGGATGTACTGATTCGGATCTTTTGGCGCAGCCTGTACGTATTCATCATAATAGTCGATTGCCTCTTCCAGATTTCCAACCTTTATCGCAAGAGTGCACAAGCGATATAATATCTTTCTGCTCCCCTCTGTTCTATGATAGGCAGCTCTCAGAACTCCAAAACTCTTACGGTAATCTCTGATCTTTTCATATATATTGCTGACGTTTAACAGCATATTTACATTTCTGACACGCTTCCAATCAATGCTGTCAGCAATCTCAGCGGCTCTGTTGTATGCACCGTTTTCCATAAGTTTTAGCATCTGTTCTGTCTTCAACTTATATTCATACTTGTCCACTATGCTCACCTCATTATACTTAGTCTGTACCTTACAGGTATCTTTCTCTTCATTGCCTAGTTTGTTCTAGTTTACCATATGACTCCCGTAATGTCAAAAAAATGCACCCTCAATTGACATTGAAGATGCATTTTACTTTTTATTCAAATTTTTCATATTCTATTTTATAAATCGAAGGAACTTCTCAATTCTGTTCCTGTAAGACCTTTACACTTGTTAATTGATATAGCAGTCTGTCCACTAAGACTGGCTTATATGAAACCTCCTGTTCTTCAATTTAACAATATCTATAACCTAAATCCGACTCGGTATCGGTATCATCCTATCATGAAAGTCCTCTCTTCAGTTATTCTCTCTATAACCTTTCGGCTGCTGCAGTATCATCTGACGATATTCCAACATCCTATTTGATTATTCTTTCTATAACTGGGGGTGCTTCATATAAAACTGATATTCCTTATCCATGTTTCTTTACACATGTTCGGGAACTTTGGCTACATGTGGTATCTATATTCAATACGTCTGTAGATGTCGAATCTTTTCATTTTCATCCAGCTTTACAATCTCTTCGATTTGATCTTTTCATTCACTTTTACTGGATCTTATCTTTCGTGGTAAAGGTCTCTTTCACAGGAACCTGCATCTACCGTACCACTGACATATTGAAATGTAACTGATGATATACTGTCCATTGGACCTCTGCCTCCTTAGTTCGTTTATCTTTAATCTAACAGAACGACTGCTTACTAAATTAAGAATCGCTCTTTAGTTAAATATCCTTTTGAGATGTGTGATTGTTGTATCTCTTTTGGATTGACTTAATAATAACACTATCCCTTTTAGTTGTCAACACATTTTTTATATTTTTCTTTAATAATTTTTAAACTATTCTTTTTTGTTTGAATTTTCTGAATATTCAATTTGTATAATATGCGCATTGCGATTGTACACAAATACAGATATAATAAATTTACTTTTTAGCTGTCGTCTGTACAGCATTGGCTTCTGTCTTTTAGAAGCTGTCTGTTTTCCGGCGTTTCGCCAGATTTTCAGTTATTTTTAACCGAACACAAGAATAAGAAGATTGCATCTACACGATAAGTTTTTTATAATGGAGGAAAGTACATGCGAAAAAATAAAAAAAGAAATCACCAGAAACACCCTGTCCCGAATCACAAATATAAGGATCGGCTTTTTCGCCTGGTTTTCAATAACAAGAGGGATCTTTTGGACCTATACAATGCATTGAATAATACCTGCTATGAAAATCCGAATGATCTTGAAGTTAATACACTGGAGGACGCTGTTTATCTCTCTATGAAAAATGATATTTCATTCCTGATCGGCGGGACACTGAATCTCTATGAACATCAGAGCACGTATAATCCAAATATGCCATTGCGCGGACTGATCTATCTCGCCAGGTTGTATGATGGATACGTCGAGACGGAAAACATCAATTTATACAGCAGCACTCTAAAAAAGTTGCCGATTCCTCAATACTTTGTGTTCTATAACGGCACAAAAGAACAACCGGATGAGACGATTCTTCGATTGACGGATGCGTTTGAATCTGTATCCGATAATCGGCAGCCTTGTCTGCAGTGCACCGCAGTGATGCTGAATATCAATTACGGACATAACCTTGCGCTTATGGAAAAATGCCAGCGGCTGAAAGAGTATTCTATTTTTGTGGATACGGTAAGGATTCAGTGTAAGAAAACGAGTGATCCGAGGCACGCTGTCACGAAAGCGGTGGACATCTGTATTGAAAAGGGAATTCTTCGGGATGTACTGGTGAAGCATAAAGCGGAGGTAATCAGTATGGTTCTGACATCATTTAATCAAAAGGCTTATGAGAAAGATTTATATGAAGAGGGCGTTGAGGAGGGCATTAATCTTGGACAAAAAGAAATTGTTCTCCATATGCTTCATTCCGGCAACTCTCCGGAGAAGATTGCTCAGCTGACCGGAATTGATGTTGAAGTTGTAAAACAGTGGATTGAAAAAGCTAAATAACTTTTACAAAAGCATATCCCCCGGATCTCAGGCTTCTTTCTCCTGAAATCCGGGGGATCTATTCATTTTCTCTATTTTCTTAACAGATTTCAGCTCCTGCCGGCATTGATTTTTCCGGTGTCATCAGTGCAAGGTTGCCTTCTGCATCTTCTGCGCATAACAGCATTCCTTCTGATAATACGCCTGCCAGTTTTGCAGGTTTCAGATTCACGAGAACCATGACTTTCTTTCCAACCATTTCTTCGGCTGTGTAATGACCTTTGATTCCGGATACGATCTGTTTTACCTGGCTTCCGATCTTCACCTGTGAGCAAAGGAGTTTTCTGGATTTTTTCACTTCTTCGCAGGCAATGATCTCTCCGACCTGGAACTGCATTTTTCCAAAATCGTCAAATGTGATCTCTGGTTTTGCTTCGATATCGATCACATCTTCCTCTTCTTTTTCTTCTTCAACCGGTGGATGCAGCTCTTCTACTTTTTTCAGAACTTCTTCCAGATCCAGTCTTGCGAAGAGGATTTCCGGTTTTTCTGTTACATGACCATTTCCGAGCTGCTCCAGAATCTTTTTGCTGGTGGATGGCATGAAGGATTCCAGAAGTTCTGCACCGCGGGAAATGCTCTGAATGAGGTTCCAGAGAACTGTTTCCAGACGGTCTTTTTTCGCTTCATCTTTTGCCAGTACCCATGGCATTGTCTCGTCAATGTATTTGTTGCAGCGTTTGAAGAGATTGAAAATTTCTGTCATTGCATCTGCCACACGCAGCTCTTCCATCTTGTCTTCGACTGCTTTTGGTGTGCTTTCTGTCACTGCCTTCAGATCTGCATCAACCTCTTCTGCCACACCTTTGTCTGTTACAGTTCCGCTGAAATATTTATTTGTCATGGAAACGGTTCTGTTGACCAGATTTCCCAGTGTGTTGGCAAGATCAGAATTCATGCGCTCTACCATCAGTTCCCATGTGATAACTCCATCATTTTCAAATGGCATCTCATGAAGAACAAAGTAACGAACTGCATCAACGCCGAAGAAATCTACCAGTTCATCTGCGTAAAGGACGTTTCCTTTGGATTTACTCATTTTTCCGTCTCCCTGAAGCAGCCATGGATGTCCGAATACCTGTTTTGGAAGCGGAAGATCCAGTGCCATCAAAAAGATTGGCCAGTAAATTGTATGGAAGCGAATGATATCTTTTCCGATCAGATGCAGATCTGCCGGCCATAATTTGTGAAACTGCTCCGTGCTGTTTCCATCGCAGTCGTATCCGATTCCTGTGATATAGTTTGTAAGCGCATCCAGCCATACGTAAGTTACATGTTTCGGATCGAAGTCTACCGGGATTCCCCATTTGAATGATGTTCTGGAAACACACAGATCCTGCAGTCCCGGAAGCAGGAAGTTGTTCATCATCTCGTTTTTACGGGATACCGGCTGAATGAATTCCGGATGTGTGTTGATATGCTCGATCAGTCTGTCTGCATATTTGCTCATTTTAAAGAAGTATGCTTCTTCTTTCGCAGGCTGTACTTCACGTCCGCAGTCCGGACATTTGCCGTCTACAAGCTGTGATTCTGTGAAGAAAGATTCACATGGAGTACAGTACATTCCTTCATAGTGCCCTTTGTAAATATCTCCCTGATCGTACAGTTTTTTAAAGATCTTCTGTACCTGTTTTTCATGATCTTCGTCTGTTGTACGGATAAATTTGTCATAAGAAGTATCCATCAGATCCCAGATTTTCTTGATTTCTCCGGAAACATTGTCTACGAATTCTTTTGGTGTTACTCCCGCCTCTTCTGCTTTGAGCTCGATCTTCTGACCATGCTCATCGGTTCCTGTCTGGAAAAATACATCATATCCCTGACTTCTCTTGTATCTTGCGATCGCGTCAGCCAGAATAATCTCATAAGTGTTTCCAATATGCGGTTTGCCTGATGTGTAGGCAATCGCTGTTGTGATATAATATGGTTTCTTGTCTGCCATCTCTCTTCTCTCCTTCATAAAAAATCCCGTCTTCCTGCTGCCAAGAAGACGGGTGAATACCGTGTTACCACTTCTGATTTATCTCAGCCTCACGGCTGAAACCTCTGTGAGTGCTGCCAAAAACACTCTCTCGCTGTAAAGGGCGAACCCATCGCAGTTCACATCATGCTTGCTGCGCCGCTCGGGAGCCATGTTCGATCATCTTCCGTTCATCCCTCTCAGCATCGGATCCTTTCTCGGATCTTCCGGGAATTCTCTGTAAAATTTCGGATAACCTACTCTCTCCGTCTTTGCATTTTCCGTATGATTTTTCTACCAGATATGTGTATAAAATACACACTTTCTCGTTGAAAATCGTATCACAGCCGGAATGATAAGTCAAGATTGCACCTTTTAAAAATTTGTCTTATTACGATCCAGCGGCCACTTCGACCAGAAATTTTTTCTGCCGTAATGCCTCTTCGATCAGATCCAGTGTCTCTTCGGAATCTGCCTCGATCAGATGATAGTGATAATTGGAGGTAATATTTTTCAGAGGACTTGATTTTCCCCGCTTAATATCCTCTACAAATTCCATCACTTTTCGTCTGGATGTGATGTTAATCTCTGCCTCCATGTGACCGTACACCCTGTGATTGACCATCACGTTCACCACTTTTCCGCCCAGATCCACTACCGTACACAGCTCGTCTTCCAACTCTTCATCCGTGTGATTCACTTTGAAGATCCGGTTCACGGAATGTGGAGTATTCAGAAGATATCCCCTGTTTGTGGATATGATCTCATGTCCCGCTGCCCGGATCAGTGCGATATCCTGCACGATCACCTGCCGGCTGACATCAAATTCTTTTGCAAGCTGCGCCCCAGATACCGGAATACTGCTTTTTTTAATCTGATTTATGATTTGATCTCTGCGTTCAGAACCTGTCATAAATACTGTTCCTCTCTTTCTTTTTCTGCATCTTTATTCCACTGCATGCAGATTCTTTAAAGAAATATCCAGGATCGGAGCGGAGTGTGTCAACGCACCGCTGGAAATATAGTCAACTCCGATCTCTGTCAGACGCGCGATATTTTCTTTTGTCACATTTCCGGAGCACTCTGTCTGGGCTCTTCCGTCGATCAACTCCACTGCTTTTTTCATATCCTCCGGTGACATATTATCCAGCATGATGATATCTGCGCCGGCTTCCACCGCTTCTTTTACCATGTCCAGATTTTCTACTTCTACTTCAATTTTTCTTACAAACGGTGCATACTCTTTTGCCATCTGCACCGCTTTGGTCACACTTCCTGCTGCTCCGATGTGGTTATCTTTTAACAGCACACCGTCAGAAAGGTTGTAACGGTGGTTGTATCCGCCGCCTGCACGAACTGCATATTTCTCAAAAATACGCATATTCGGTGTTGTTTTTCTTGTATCGAGGAGTTTGATCTTGCTTCTTTCCAGAAGTTTTGCAACAGAATTGGTATAGGTCGCGATTCCGCTCATTCTCTGAAGATAGTTCAAGGCAACACGTTCTCCGGAAAGAAGGACGCGAATATCTCCTTTGACTTTTCCCATAAGCTGTCCATTTTTTACTTCCTCTCCGTCTTTGCAGTATAATTCGACCTTTGTATCCGGATCCAGAAGTGCAAACACTCGCTCAAATACTTCCAGTCCCGCAATAATTCCATCCTGTTTGCAGATCAGGTCTACTTCACCTGCCACTGCCTCTTTCATCACTGAATTGGTTGTCACATCTTCACTGGAAATATCTTCTTTTAACGCTTCTAAGATCAGGTGATCTGCCTGAAGCTTCATTGTAATCTGATTCATCTGGTTTCTCCTTTATTTTTCATCTATTCTTTCATTTTATACAACCTGTTCTTTTTCCAGGCACCATTGCTCTTTGATAAGATTTGCCGCCCTTTTTGCAAATACAAGACTCTCCAGAAGAGAGTTGCTTGCCAGACGGTTCGCTCCGTGCACACCGTTGCAGCTTGTCTCTCCCACTGCAAACAGCTGCGGCATGGACGTGTGGCTGTTCTTATCTACCCAGATACCGCCCATAAAATAGTGCTGCGCCGGAACGACCGGAATGCACTCTTTTGTAACATCATAGCCTTCCTCCAGGCAATGCTCGTAAATATTCGGAAAATGACTCAATATCGTCTCTTTCTCGATCGGCGCCATGGACAGCCACACAAAATTTGTTCCATCCTTTTCCATCTGTTCCCGGATTGCCCTGGTCACCACATCTCGCGGAAGCAGTTCATCTACGAAACGCTCCATGTTTTTATTATAGAGAAGTGCGCCTTCCCCACGGACGGATTCGGAGATCAGGAATCGTCTGCCCGGCTTTTCCGAATACAATGTAGTCGGATGGATCTGTACATAATCCAGATGCTCCAGACGGATGTGATGTTTTTTCGCTACTTCCAGTGCATCTCCTGTCAGATGCGGAAAATTTGTGGAATGCTGGTACAACCCGCCGATTCCTCCACTTGCCAGAATGGTATAATCTGCATAAATAGAGGACTCTTCACCACTTTGCGTCTTCACGGTGATTCCCGCACATTTTCCGTTTTCCTCAAGAATATCTGTCATGGTCGTATATTCGTAAATTGTTACGTTATTCTTTTCCCTTACCCGCGCCAACAGCTTACTGGTGATCTCTTTTCCTGTCACATCTGCATGAAACAGAATTCTCGGTCTGGAGTGTGCCCCCTCTCTTGTGTAGGCAAACGCTTCTCCGTCCTTTTCAAATTCTACTCCATATCCTACCAGATCTTCAATGATTTTTCCAGAACTGCGGATCATAATATCGACAGATTCTTTCCTGTTTTCATAATGACCGGCTCTCATCGTATCTTCAAAATAGCTGTCATAATCCTGTTCATCCCGGAGTACACAGATTCCGCCCTGTGCCAGAAATGAATCACTGCTCTCGGCATCTGATTTCGTGATCATGATGATTTCTTTGTCATCCGGAAGATTCAACGCCGAAAACAATCCCGCTACACCGGTTCCAACGATAACAACATCTGCTTTTTTCTTCATAATACTCTCTTTCCTTTCGGCAAGTCTCTTTTTTCAAAAAGACACTCTATTTTGCCAGCTCCAGCATTTTTTCCAATGGTTTTCTGGAATCAGTTCTCAATTCCTCGCTCAAATGAACTTCATTTTCTCCTGTTTTTAAGACGTGAAGGACTTTTTCTAATGTAATCAGCTTCATATCTGTACAGACAGGCTCTGTCTCTGTAAAATAAAATTTCTTATCCGGATTGTCTTTTTCCAGCTTGTAGCGGACGCCGTTTTCGGTACAGATGATAAACTCTTGTTTCTCACTTTTCGTTGCGTAGTCGATGATTCCGGAAGTACTTCCTACATAATCGGAAATTGCAAGCACTGCCTTTGGACATTCCGGATGCGCCAGTACCTCTGCTGCCGGGTGCTGTGCTTTCGCTTCTTTGATCTCCTCAATCTGCATGTGTTCGTGAATCGGACAGTATCCCTCGTTGTATACAAAATTCTTTTCCGGTACCTGCTCTGCAATAAAATGTGCCAGGTTCTTGTCCGGAATAAAGAAAATGTTCTTGTTCGGAAGTGCTTTTACGATCTTCACCGCATTTGCTGATGTAACGCACACATCAGAATGTGTTTTCAGCTCTGCTGTAGAATTGATGTAGCATACAACCGCCAGATCTTCATATGTATCCCGCATTTTCTGAATGGTTTTGGCATCTGCCATATGTGCCATTGCACAGTCTGCATGCATATCCGGCATCAGAACTGTTTTCTCCGGGTTCAGTACCTTCGCACTCTCTCCCATGAAAGACACGCCACAGAATACGATGGTCTGCTCTTTCAATCCAACTGCAACCTTACTCAGATAAAAAGAATCTCCGATGTAGTCCGCAATGTCCTGAATCTCCGGTCTCACATAATAATGTGCCAGAATAACTGCATTTTTTTCCTGTTTTAATTTCTGGATTTCTTCCACAACTGTCATATTGTATTCCCTCACTTATCCTGAATTGTTAAATTTTTATCGTTAATTGCTGACAATTATAGCACAAGACTTTACATGTGACAAGACAGTTGTGAAATTAAAAAAGAAGATACAATCCGATTTAACAGACTGTACCTTCCATATTTTATACACTTAATTTCTTTTCAGCCAGAACACTGGAAATCACAAATAGTATAATGCATGCAACAATATAAAATGCGCATTCTCCAATTCCTATATAGGGTCCGCTATGGATTCCCATAAGTCCGTATTTGGCAAACAGATTGTAAATATATTCCACAATTCCATTGATCACAAAGAACAAAATGAATGAAACAATGCCCGCAAATCTGGAATTGATCAACACCGTTCTGGATACAATGACTGCCAGAAATCCGGTTGCGATCACACAGGTCCATGCAAGGAAGAAAAACAGAAAGATTGCCATAAGTGTGATCCAATCCATATTTCCCTGGAAAAGCCACTCTGCACCAATGCGAAGCCCTTTAAAAAGCTCTTCCCATGCATCCATTTTTGCAATCAAACTCAAAATGCAGGCTATTGCTGCCAGCACGTATGCTGCTGAAATAAAGAAAATCTGTAAAATTGCTGCAATGTACTTTGCTCCCAGGATCTTCCAGCTTTGCATCGGCACCATCCAGAGCATATGACTCTGCTTTGTTTTCAGGTCACGGTTCAATATCAACAGACTTTCAATTCCCATATAGAAAAATACAAACATTCCGACAAACATTTCCAGCATTACACTGATTCCAACTGTATTCCCGTTCTCTGTAAAGGTTCCAACTACAACTGCCAGTAAAAACACCAGAAGCAACGCCAGTATGATGTTTCTGGATATCTGCTGTTTTTTCAGCTCATATTTGATCAAACGTCCCATTTTGTTTCCTCTCTTTCTCTTTTCTCATTCTGCCTTTGTTCTTCCTACATGATCTCCAGATAAATATCTGCCACGGATTTTCCACTTTGCATCCGTTCTTCTTCCACTGACATCCGACGCACAACTTCTCCATCTTTGATAAAGATTGCCTCATCGATAAAACTTTCGATCTCATCGATCATATGTGTGGAAATTACAAAGGTATTTTTTTCATTTGCTGACTCCAGGATCATCCCGAGAATCTCTTCTTTTGCTTTATAATCAATTCCATTGAACGGCTCATCCAGAAGATACAGCTCTGCTTTGCGGCTCAGTGTTGCGATCACCTTCAGCTTTGCTGTCATACCGGTGGACAGTTCTTTGACCTTCATCTTGCCTTCCAGGGACATCCTTCTTACCATCTCGTGAAATTTCTTCTCATCAAAATCCGGGAAGAAATCTTTATAGTACTGTCCGACTCCGTTCACATCCAGAAAACTGTAGAAAAACGGCTCTGTAGACATGTAGGCGATCTCTGCCTTATCTCCATAGAACCACGGATGTTCCTTGAACAAAATCTCTCCAGATGTAGGCTTTGTCAGACCGGAGATGATCTTCATCCATGTGGTCTTCCCGCTTCCGTTCTCCCCGAGCAGACCATAGATCTTTCCGCCTTCCAGTTTCAGCGAAACTTCATTCAGCGCCTTTTTTGTGTAAAATGATTTGCTTAAATCACGACATTCTAAAATCATCTTCTCTCCTCCTTGTAGTCTGCAATTTTTGAGATAATATCATCTTTTTCAAATCCAAGATCCTGCATCTCATGTATAAAGCTGCTCAACAATTCTTCTGCCATTTCTTTTTTTATCGTCTCGAACATCGTCTCTTCCTCCATCACAAATGTTCCAATCCCCCGCTTTGTATAACAATATCCATGAGTCTCCATCTCTCTGTAGATTCTTGCTGCAGTGTTCTGATTGATCTTATAAAGGACCGCCAGCTCTCTGTTGGATGGAAGCTTCTCTCCGGGAAGTATCTTTCCCTGTATCATCTTTTTCTTCAAGTCGTGAATGACCTGCAGATAGATTGGCATCTCTGCATTGTAATTCATCTTCTTCCTCCTTCCGCCTTGTGTATCAGTGCTATAGTTAGATAGTACACTAGGTTTTTAGTTTTGTCAAGAGGGTTTGGAGGAAATATGAAAAAGAGAACTGAGAAAGTGACAGCAAAACCTATTTAAATAAATCAAAGAGAAAAAATCATAAATTTAAACAAAATCATTTGTATTTCTCTCAAAATATGGATATACTGTTTATATACAGGAGGTGTACCATAAAATGTTAATTAGATTTAAATTCCAAAATTACCGCTCATTTCGTGATGAAAATATTTTATCTATGGAAGCAAAAGGCAATTCTGAATACAAAAATTGTCTGATCCCCTATAAGAAAAAAGGACTCCTTCCTGCGACTGCTGTTTTTGGAAAAAACGGTGGTGGAAAGAGTAATGTTATTCGTGCATTCTGGCTAGGAGTTCAATTCATTCGAAATGCACAGAAAACACAGCATGAAAAAGCAGAAATTCCAGTACGGGCTTTTGCCTTAAATGACTACTCTGAACAATGTCCTACCGGTTTTGAATATGAATACATCCAGAACGGAGTAAAATATATCTATGGCTTTGCCGCTACAAAAAAAGAAATTTTTAAAGAATACTTATATGCATCACCTAAAGGACAAAAATCAGAAATATTTACAAGAGAAAAGCAGCTGTTTTCCTTTCCGGCAAATGGAGAAAAGAAAAAGAAAGAGATGATTTCTGAAGCAGTTGCTCCCAATCAACTGTTTTTTTCTATTGCCTGTGTAATGAATTATCAGCCATGTATTGCTGCGATGAGATGGTTTCGAGAGAATATTCATTTTTCAAAAGATTATACGGATATCCCAAGACAATTATTGGAACATGCGGAAAATCCAAACATGTTAAAATCGATTGTGACCTATGCGAAACAGGCAGATGTCGGGATTGAAGATATGTCTTTTGAAATAAAAAATGAAGAAATATCTACTTCTGATCCACTTCCAGATAATTTACCAGAAGGTATGATAATGGCTTTGAAACAATTCTCAGCAGCCTTGAAAGATTCTTCAGAATCTGCGGAAATGAATCTTAAAATCGGAGAGATTAAAACATCTTCTTTACATCATGGAATTAATAAAAACGGACAACTCGAATTGTTTTCCCTGGAATTATCTGATGAGTCTGATGGGACCAGGAGATTGATGTCACTTGCCCCTGGAATCGAACAGGTTTTAAATCAGGGGGGCGTTTTACTTGTGGATGAAATTGACAAAGAGCTTCATCCTTTACTTGCTGAGTTTATCATCTCAAAATTTCAAAGTCCTGAAACAAATCCAGGGCATGCACAAATTATTTTTACAACACATGATACCGAATTATTAAATATGGAAATTTTACGTAAAGACCAGGTATATTTTGTAGATAAAAATAAACGAAGTGGTGTATCCGAATTATTCAATCTAACACACCTTCCGGTTCGAACAAATGATAATATTCGTAAAGCATACCTTGTCGGAAAGTATGGTGCAATACCAGATGTAGATACCGTGGAGGTTGAATAATGAAACGAAAAATCAAACCGCTTATTTATGTTTTTTGTGAAGGTGAAAGTGAAATAGAATATGTCAACTTCTTGAAAGAAAAATATGAAGATGTAGCTGTGATTCAAAAACCGGTAAAAGGATTATTTTCTACTGCAGATAAAAAATTCAAAAAAGAAGCTAAATATCGAAATAATGCGGAAGTCACAGACGAAATCTGGTTCTTCTTTGATGTCGATGATGGACAAACAGGAAGTTGGGATAAGAATAAAAAAATAATTTCTGTTTTACAAAAACTAAGGAAAAAGCCCAATATACGAGTACGTCTTCTAATGACAACAGGATGCGTGGAATACTGGTTTTTACTGCATTATAAAAAGATATGTCCATCTATTCAAAATGTTGCTGAAAAAGAAAATGTTATGAAAATGCTGTTGAATGAATGTCCTGGTTATACAAAAGGAAATCCAGTTATGACTAGAAAAATAGCAGAAAATTTAAACACAGCTATGATCAATGGTGACTGGGTGTTAGAACATATTGAAGGCTTGCCGACATTAGAAGATAATGACGTAAGAAACCGTTGGCTATATCAATCCACTTTAACGTTTACAACTGTACAGGATGCAATCAAATTTCTGGAAAATTTATAATCCATAAATTTGTTCTTAGTAAAACCAGGGGATTCCAATGGCCCCTGGCTTTACTCTATCTTCTTAACACTGCCCACTTCTGCTCTCCGTCATCCTTTAAATCTACATCCGGAAAGCTTTTGACATACTGCTGAAACTGCGAATATCCATAATCTCTCACTTTAAAATTCCCGAACTTATTTCGAATCTTATTTCCGAGAGTTCCCAGAGATACTCCCTGACATCCCGCCTGTTTCAACTGGTACATAATATATTCTTCAATACGTTCCTGCTGACTTTTGTCTTCATACAATGTCACGGATACTTTTGTTCCATCCTGTAACAGCTTCAGTTTTGGAAATGTTTCCAGAAACTTGGACAACAGACTGTATCCATATCTTCGCACATCGAAATCCGGGTACAGTTTGACCAGACGGCTTCCGACCTCTCCAAGTCCTGTCTCCTTATCGTTGTTTTGATTTTCTGTAATAATCTTCACGACCGCTTCTTCAATCTGACTCTTGGAGACTGCACCGGCAGACTCTTTTTTGGACTCTTTTCCTACAACTGCATGTGCCGCTGCTTTTTCCGGTTTTTCAAGCATGCTGTCTTCTAACAGCAATTCCAGTACGGTAAAAATGTCACAGGCTTTTCGAAACGGCGGCGGTGTCTTATCTTCTCCCATTCCAATCACCATTTTTCCGCTTTCCCGAAGTCTGCTTGCCAACTTTGTAAAATCGCTGTCACTGGACACCAGACAGAATCCTTCCAGCTCGCTTGTGTACAGCATATCCATGGCATCAATGATCATTGCCGAATCGGTCGCATTTTTCCCATGAGTATAGCTGAACTGCTGGATCGGTGTGATTGAGTTCTGCAAAAGCACCTCTTTCCAGCTGGAATTGTAGGTGCTGGTCCAGTCCCCGTAAATCCTCTTGTACGTGACATTCCCATACTTGGATAACTCATCCAGTATCGGTTTGATATATTTTGCTGAAACATTGTCCGCATCGATCAGCAACGCGTATCTCTCTTCCATATTTGATAACCCTCTCCCTCTAAATTTTTCCATTCAAACACACCATTCTCACAGATCATGTAGCTGTGCTCTGAATTTTCTTTTGGAATCGACACAGAACCCGGATTCATGTACATGACACTCTGATCTGCTTCCGTATGAATCTTTTCACATGCCGGTATATGTGTGTGTCCGTTCAGCAGAATATCCCCTGCTTTCAGCATCGGCAGCTTTCCCGGATTCCACACATGACCATGTGTTGCATAAATATTCTGTCCATCCAGATTCAAAAAACAATAGTCCGCCAGAATCGGAAATTCCAGAACCATCTGATCCACTTCCGTGTCACAATTTCCTCTGACACATAAGATTTCCTGTTTTCTTGCATTCAGCATGGCAATGACTTCTTTCGGCGCATACTCTTTCGGAAGATCATTGCGGGGGCCGTGATATAAAATATCCCCTAACAAAAGCAGTTTATCTGCCTTCTCCCTATCATATGCCTCCAGCATTTTTCTGCAGTAATATGCAGAACCGTGAATATCTGATGCGATCATTAATTTCATATGTGATTCCCTCTTTTCTCTATTAAAAAACACTCTTGCTCAATTCCTTTTCCTGTTTCTATCAGCCTTTTGATCAGCTCTTGCAGCTTTGGATTTTCATCCTGAACACGCTTTAGTTTTTCCAGTGTTTCCGGATCTATCACTTCTGTAAATTCCTGATATGCTTCATATGTCTCAACATCCATCTGAAGCGGCTCTAACTCCGGAAAGATTGTTTTGCGTATATACTGAAAAATTTTGATTCCACCGTAATCCAGATCTCCGCTGTGAAAATATTGCACTTCACAGGATGTCTGATTTTTTAACACTTGATGCAGCTGCTTTAAAAATCTCCATTCTTTTGGAGAAAAATATCCATGACTAAATAAGTATAGAATACCATCCTTATACGGTGCAGAGATATAATTGGCTTTATTCTCAAATATCACGATCTTCTGAATATTCTGTACTTCTTTTATCTCGGCATGCTCCAGTGTCTGACTGTTTAATGTAGTACCGAACCGATAACACTCTGTATTAATCTCCTGAGTGCTTCCATTTTCTTCTTTCAGACAAAAATGCAGTTTCCCTTTTAAAGACAGTTCTTGTGCATATTCTTCGATCCACAGCTGCTGAAGCACTGTCGTGTCATCCATTTCTTTTTCTACATCCGGACAGAATTTTTTCGCAGTACTGATGACATGACTTTGCATCTCTTGTTCAAATGTTTTTGTATTTCCCAAATATTTTTTACTGAAAATCCTTTTAAAAACAGATTCTGTAAGCTGATCCAGACCTTCAAAGCACGGGGCATATTTTTTCTCATCCGCTAATAATTCCAGAAGATCTTTTTTTCGTTTATTTTCCGATCGTTCCAGCAAATCCTGGTAATATGCACGAATCCACAATTTTATATCCACGTCATCATTCTTCCCCTTGCAGCTGTTCAAACTCCATTCGTTCAAATTCCTGTATCGAAATATGCTTTTTATTCGGATTTGCATACACAAATGTCTTGTCTACATTTTCCAGATAGTTCTGAATCTTATCATTTGTTGCACTGATAATCGCCTGAAATCCCAGTCCCCGGATCAGAGAAATACAACTTGTTACTTTCTCTGCATCCATTTTGGAAAATGCCTCATCCAGGACAACCAGACGCAGGGTTGGCGGACGCTTGATCTTCGGAGACAGATTGATTCTGTAAATCTGTGCAAAGCTTGCCAGAAGCGCGATGTAAAGTGGGTTCTGACCTTCTCCACCGGAATTTTTCTTGATCATCTTGCTCAGACCGATCCGCATATCCTTTTCTCCCTGCACGATCTGCTGCATATCAAAGGAAAGATACGTGCGATAATCTGCATATTTATCCATATTTTTTCTGGCTTCCTCCAGCTCTTCCCTGGTGGCATTCTCCGGCGGAATGAAAATCTCGATCAGCTCATTCATCAGATCTCCGTATTCTTCCTCATGCTCCATGGTAAACAGGTTCATCTGATTTTCCATGTGGTCACTCAACTGAGACGGATTGATATCCAATGCGTCATCCATAAACATCCGATAGAATCGTCCGTCCGGACCTTTGTTTTTCGTAATGACAAACTGATACTTGTCCTTTCCGAAATCCAGACGGCTGATGATCCGGTTCAATTCATCTTTTTTCTGATATGCCTCTTTGATTGCATAACGAATCTTGGATACAAAATCAACTTTAAAGTGTTCCACTGCTGCTCTCGCCTGTTCCTGTGCTTCTTCCCTGTATTTTTCCAGGTTATCGCACTCAAGATTTGAAAGCTGCTTTTCGTACACGTCATTGTCACGGATCGTTGCAGAATAGGTTCTGTTCGGATATTTTCGAAGATATGCACTCCTTGCTTCTACCAGTTTTTCATATGCTTTTTCCTGCGCATCTTCCAAAGGCTGTTTTTTCTTGATACGTTCCCGCATCAGGTACTCATAATTGCGGCTCTGTCTGCCCTCCAGATACTCCTGAAATTCCGGCTCATATTTTTCTCTGTCCTGCTGCCGGAATTCATTTTCTTTCTGCACTAACTGTTCATTAAAATCTACCTGCATGTTCTGGAATCGTTTTCCGTTTTCCTGATGATTCCAGATGGTTTTCTGAACTGCCTCAATCTCTGCTTTCTTTGCTTCCTGCTTCTGCTGGATTTCCTGTTTCTGCTGCTCCCACACCAGAACGGATTCCTCTCGCAGCTTCTGCATTGTATCCAGAAGTCTGGCCTTTTCTGCCTCCTTTGCCGGAATTTTCTGCAGATCAGACAGCCATTGTCTGTAATCCTCCAGAGGCTGTGTCAGTCCTTCCAGCTGAGAGATCCTGCGAATTTCTTCCAGCATTTCCTGCAGTGGAATCCGTTCCTCCTGAAGACTCTCACATTTTTCTTCCAGACGGCGGATCCTCTGACGCATACTGGTCTCTCCGATATATGCCCTTCTCGTATAATTTTCCGGATTGATATGCTGCAGACGGAAGCTGTGGTACAGCACACAGTCTGCAGTGATTCCGATCCGGTTCTGACGAAGCTCTTCGATACTTTCACATTTGATAACATTTCCGAGGAAGAAATTGATGTATGCCTGCACATACGGCTCTTTTGCGATCAGCTCCTTAGCAAGGGCTCCTTCTTTTACTTCCCATTCTGTCTCCTGTACTTTTTCTGTATCCAGAACTGCTGCCCGGAAAAATTTCTTCTTATCCATGTCCTGATAGATTTCCATGGCAATTTTCGCGTACTTTGGTTCCACGACTAGAAGCAGCTTGTTGTTTCCGAGATATCCTTCGATGGCATTGTGCCAGCGTTCGTCCCGCACATCCAGAAGATCTGCCAGAATCTGCACATTGACAAACTTGCCGCACTTCTCATGCAGCCGGTTTCTCAACTCATATCTCGCTTCTTCCAGTTCTTTTGGATAGGCTTTTCTTCCCTGTTTCAGCTCTTTTAATTCTTCCCGTGCTGCCTTTTCTTCTTTTTTGACCGCGCGAAGTCTGGCATCTGTCTCCTGACGCTCTTCTTCCAGTTCTTCCCGGATCTGTGTCAGACTTATCTGCAGCCTTTCCAGCTCACCTTCCGTGATCTTTCCAGAAACAAACCGGTCAATATCCCACAAGGTCTGGTTCGGCGTCACATCTTTTTCTTTCCACTCTTTGAGACCATCTGCAGTCTTTTTCCATCTTGCCTTACTGTTCTGCAGCCGTTCCAGGGCTTCGTTCAGACTCTCCAGATCTTTTTCCATGGCTGCATAACCACTGTCCGCAATCTTCAAAATTATTGCTTCGTATTCTTTCTGAAGTTCTGCCTGCTCTTTCTCCAGATTGACTCTTTTCGCTTCCTGTCCTGCAATCTCCGTCTGTGTCTCTTTCATCCGGTCATTCAGTTCCTGGATCTTACTCTGCAGATGCAGGATTTCCAGCCTGGAAATCTGATAGGTACAGGACGCCGTCTCTTCCTGTTTTTCTTCATACTGCCGATAGGAACCCCGGATCTCCTGAAGATACCCGATTTCTTCCATGGTCTCTTCGATTTTCCCGCGCATTCTTCCATACTGCATCACACTTTCCTGCAGCTCTTCAATGTGCATATCCTGCTCCATACAGATATATTCTTTCACGAAATCTTCCAGTTTGATATTCATACGGAACGGAATGGCTCGCTTGAACAAACGAGGAAATTTTTCGATATCCAGACCACCCAGATAAATGTCATACATCTGTCTGCGGAATCTCTCATTGCTCGGACCACAATAATACTCTTCCTTTGAAAATGTCCGCTGCAGATATTCTTTGACTTCAAATGTCGTCAGGCAGCGCTTATCCGCCCGGTACTGATTTTCCAGAAGCCCGCTTTTATGCCAGAAAAACAGGCGATTGATCTCATTTGTGGCTGTCTCAACATCAAATACCACTCCCACGCACTGCTTTTCTTTCGTATCTGTCTGCTCCAGCTCCAGAACGATCGTACTGGAGAAATTCTGGTTTCTCAAATACTGGGATTCGTTATTTTCCCCGATGTTCACCATTCCCCTTAAATATTCGATCAGAGAACGGTCAGAGTCGTCTGCTGCCGCCTTATTAAAAAATCCTCTTCCGTCTGTGTTCGCGTACAGTACGATCTGCATGGCGTCGATCACTGTAGACTTTCCACTTCCGGAATGTCCGGTAAAGAAATTGATTCCCTGATTAAGAGTAAGTACTTTTCTGTCTATGTAATGCCAGTTATTCAGGCAGATTTTCGAGAGCGCTTTGAACGCCTGTTTTGTCTCCACTGTCTTCCTCCTCGCTGAACGTCTCTAATAGTTCTCTGATATCATCTCCAAGCAGCACTGTATTGATGCACGGATAAATAACAAGTCTGCTGTTCTCATCCAGCTCCTCCATCACATCCACAGGTTCCACAATCTGATATTTTTTCAAAAATGCAACAGTCCTCCGCATCTCTGTCGGGGACGGCAGGCCGCTTAACACATGGAATTCTCCCGCTTTTCCGTTCACTGCTCCAAGAGTGGTCACGATATGGCTGCTGGATGACACTGCTGCCATCTGCTCATCATAGATCAGCTTTAACACCAGAATATAGATTGTGGCAAGTCTGGAGAGCTTTTCTCCCCATAGTGTCTCTCCCTGGATGTACATGACGCCCATATGCAGATTTTCCTGCAGTGTGATTCCGGCAACTGCAAAATATTTCTCCAGAAATTCCCTGTGCTTGCTGCATACACGGTACTCCCTGACCGGAACCATCCGCCCGGTCCGTTTTTCAAATTTTCGTTCCAGAAGAAAGGTCTGACGATATAATGTCTGGATCACATGTTTGATATCGTCCTGCTCTTCTTCCGAAAGCTGTTCGTAATATTCGATCATTGCGGTCTCCTTCGCACAAATTTTAATGCCGGATATTGATACTGTCCACTTTGGATGACTATCTCCTCCTCATTCAATACCCGATATTTACTGTTCTTTCTGGTACTGTAGTCATATGCCAGGATCAGTTTTTCAAATGCTGTCTCTTCTGTAATATGAAGTGTTCCGGCGTCCATCACTTCGTTTTCCATATGCTCTTCGATAAAATCCTCAATCTCCTGTCTGCTGTAGCGCATCTGAATCCGGTTTAACTTCAGCACATCCTCCCGGTTCAGATCTTCATATTCTTCATCCTGTCCCATCTGGCTGATAAAGTCTGTCCTCTGTTTTCTTCTCTTATACAATGATTTTTCGGAAATCATCTCAAACAAAGACAGGTTCATCCGTTTTCCCGCTTCTGTAAGCAGCCTCTCCGGTTCTTCCTGCGCAGAAATTTTATTCAGAAGCTGCACCACCAACCCCTTGGTATCGGTCTCTCCGCTTAACAGATAATTCATCCGGCTCACGGTTGCCCGCACATATTTGGAATGCTCTCTGTCCATATTGGAGATCCTGTGTTCAATGTCATCAAAGCCCCGTTCGATCAGATCCAGCAGATCTAACACATCCTCTTTCGTATCTCCTGCTGCTTTTGCTTTCTGCCGGATGCTTTCAATCCATTCTTCATTTTCCCGCATATCCCGGAGACATTCTTTGATGTCCATCTTGTAGATATAAAAATTGTCTGAGGTCTTTAAGATATGATACTTTTTCTTGACAATTTCTTCCACATACCCGTCCAGATGCTCCCGCAAAAGTTCTCCGTAAGACTCCTGATCCAAAAGCCTCTCGAAAAACTTGTCCATATTATGAAGCATATCCTGCAGCGCTTTGTTCAGCTTTCTTGTATTGATCAGGGCCGTCCTGAGCATATTCAGATTTACTCTGGAATTATTCTGAAAGGAAAACAGTGTGGCATATACATTCTGAATATATAATTCTGTTTCTTCCAGCTCTTCGGACGTGAGTCGCTCAAATGCCTCAATAAAAACCGCCGCATAATCCGGTATCACAATATTTGTGGTCATCGTACTGTAATCTTCGATCTTCTTCAGCCATCCGGTCTTTAAAAGCCACCGTAAAATGCGGGATGCTGTCGTCTCCAACATGTCAAAGTCCGTCTCGTTCTCCTCCCGTTGAAGCAAAACCTGTTTCTGTGCATTCATATCACTCAATACCTGCACACAGATTTCTTTCGTCAGAAAATAATTACTGTACTGATATTCCTCATTGATCACCAACAGCGACTCCATGTAAATCTCCCGGTTTACCGAACGGAACAAACTCCAGAATGTGTCCGGGATCTCGTATCGTAACTGCATAATTTTCTCCGTATCTCGTTGATTTGTGTCTGTCATATTATAGCACGAAGTCGGTTTCAGGTACAAATAGTTCTGTAACACAATATGCCCCCTCCCGGGAGAACAGTCTTGTTATTTTAACTGCCTTCCCGAAAGGGAGCATATCTGATGAAAGGATATCCCTTCTATATGTTTACTTTTTCACTTTTAGTGTGCTTTAAATTCATCCGGCACCTGATCGATCGTCTGCCATTTCTGCATTGCGTTTTCTACGCTCATTCCTTTGCTGATCGCATCCTTACGCACTGCATTGATCGCCTGAATTTCTTTCATTCTTGCACCGGTCAGTTTATATCCGCGCATTGCGATCAGTGTTGCGATCCATGCAAGCATTGGAACAACACAGAATAAAATGATTACAATCGTATGCATTCCCTCTGAATAAGGGGTTGTTCCATCCGGAAGTGTTGACAGTCCGATGATTGTCACCGCAATTCCTACTACTGTAGATCCCAGAGAGCTTACCAGCTTATCCACAAGTGAGAATAAGGTTCCGATAATTCCCGGAATATAGCGTCCGGAACGGAATGTTTCGTAATCTGAACAGTCTGCAACCATTGGAATCGGCATATCTGCTGTTGCATAGTATGCTCCGTATCCGATTCCGAAGAAAAGGATAAACAGAATCGTATAGAGATTCAGGTTTGTCAGACTCAGATTCATCGCTGCAACTTCCGGTTTCCACAACAGAAGCAATGCTAAAACACCGATGTACATAACAAGTGCAACGCTGATATAGAGCATTAAAGATGCCTTCTGTCCTTTCTTCTGTGAAGTACGTACTGTCAACAGGAAGAATGGAACGGAAAATACATATCCGACGATCATCATCGGAAGATACAGACCTTTGTAATCTCCCATCATCGCTCCGTAAAGCATCGCCAGAACCGTCATATTCGTTGCGATCGAGAATGCAAGCTTACATCCTGCACCAGCGATCATCAGTCTCTGTAATTCTTTGTTTGCTTTTAAAATAGCTACATATTCTTTTATTTTAACTTTTTCTTTTCCGCCTTCTCCACCAAGTCCAAAGAATTCCGGACGGTCTTTTTCTGCAATACCGATAACAGCCAGTGCAGTCATGATCGCTGATACGATCATCGCCAGAGGAATCATGATATTAAAGAATTCTTCTGTTCTGTAATTTCCTCCGGTTACGATCGGCGCAAGAAACTGTACAAGCCCCATACCGATCAGGCTGGCAATCGTATTAAAGATTGTAAACAGAGGTCTCTGTTTCGGGTCATTTGTCAGACATGTCTGTCCTGAACGTGTAACCGATGTCTGGAATGTATATCCAACCATATTCAGTGCGTAGAACAAAATAAAGCATAAATAACGCAGCCACATCATATCCTCAGAAATGATACGGGTTCCAAAATACAGTAAAATTGAGGATACGATCATAATCAGATTTCCGATTACCATAAACGGTCTGAATTTTCCCCATTTGGTAGAAGTTCTGTCCATGATTGCTCCGATGATCGGGTCAATGAACGCATCTCCTGCACGCATCAATGTTACCATTGTAGTTGCAAACGCCAGCAATAAGCCAAGAACTCCGTTTGCATAATATGCAATAAAGTTCATTGTCAAAATATAATAGACATTTGTCGCCCCATTATTCATAGGGAAAAGAACAAGCTGATACATCTTTGCCCTGTTCAGAGCATTGACAGATGTTGCCTGAGTAGATTCCTGTTTCATATTATTCTCCATTCTCCCGCCCGGATGCGGCGGTCTGTCTCTTTGCCTAAAACAGCACCTCTGCTTTGTAAAAAGCAGAGGGCCATCCGATTTACTCGTTTCTTATTTCAATTTCTTCTGCAAGATTTGCAGTTGCTTTTTTCTTATACCCAGTTCTGGCTCTTTCCTTTGCTCTTTTTGAGCTTGTAATCCGGATTTGGCTGGCTGACACGGCGAATTGTGCTCGTATCTTTTGCCTGACCGGACACAGCTTCCAGACGAACTTCTCCGTTTAACGGAACCCGGAATTCAAAGACTTTATTGCCTGTCTTTTCTTCCAGCAGCTTGCCGTTTGCATATAATGCAACTTTTGTCTGGTTCGAATAAACCTTAACTGTAGTGACTGCTTCCGTTCTGTCTACGTAGCGGCTTCCGCAAAGATGTACAAAAGGCTCTTTGCTCCAGTACGCTTTGTAAATGTAGAAGCTGTCTTTTTTTACTTTCCGGTCGAATGTCATAAGTCCCTTATGATTCATTCCCGGCTCTCCACCCTGATCTCTCGCATCTGCCGCAAAATCGAACATGTTCCATACGTGGGTACTCCACATATACGGATGACGCTCAAAACATTTCAGCATAAATTCATGGTAGAGACTCTGATATTCTTCTGTATGGTCTCCTCTTCTTGGACGTGAGGAATGTAAATTCGGCATTCCTTCACAGCCATACTCAGAATATCCCAAACACCTGTTAGGGTACACGCGGTGGAAAAAGCTGATCCACCAGTCATTTAAAAACAACCCTGGAACATACCATCCCAAATACAAGTTCCAGCTTACTAAGTCAGACAGATGTGCTACCTTGTTGAAAGGACCGCACACTGCATAGCAGGCCAGTGTTGTAGGACGTATGGAATCCATTTTGTGACACAGATCATTGAGTTCACGGTGATTATCCAGCATATCCTTATTATCCTTTGTGGAAATCGTGATCTCATTGGATATTCCCCATGTAACGATACTTGGATGATTGTAATTCTGTACAATCAGCTCTTTCATCTGGCTAATGGTATTTTCCCGTCCGTTTGGCATATGTTCTGAGATGTATGGAATCTCCGCCCAGACAATCATTCCGTACTGATCACACAGATCATAGAAATACTGATCATGCTGATAATGCGCGAGACGAACTGTATTCGCCCCGATCTCACGGATAAATTCCATATCTTCTCTGTGGTGTTCTTTTGTTAATGCATTTCCGATTCCCTTCCGATCCTGGTGTCTGGATACTCCATGCAGAGGATAGGAGCGTCCGTTCAGGAAAAATCCTTTTTTCGGATCCACGCTGAATGTACGGACACCAAATGGAATGCGAACGTCGTCTTTGACTTCTCCGTCTTTCATCAACTCTACTACTGCTGTATATAAATATGGATCTTCTACTCCATCCCAAAGATGTACATCCGGTATCGTAACCGTCACATCTTTTCCTTCACCTTTTGCTACAGGATTTCCCTGTGCATCAATCAAAGTTACTGCTACTTTGGCATTTTCTGCCTTATGGAAACTCTCTACATGAACCTTTCCATCTTTTCCTTCTACTGTCGGCGTTACCATTACACCGTCTCCGCCGTAGTAGTCCATCTCAAAATGTTCATTTGATACAATACGAAGAAGAACATCTCTGTAAATTCCACCATAAAATGTGAAATCTGCTTTTTGAGGATATACTCTGTCGTTGACACTGTTATCCACTGCTACTTCTAACTTGTTTTCTTTTGTTAAAAACTCTGTCACATCTGCACGGAATGTGGAATATCCGCCGTCATGACTCATCACCTTCTGACCGTTTAACTCCACCTCGGCAGAGGAATTTACTCCCTGAAACTCCAGATATACTCTCTGGGTCTTGCTGTCAAAATCCGGGGCTGCAAATGTAGTGCTGTAGTGACAGGTTCCTCGATAATAGTCATTTCCTCCATCCTGTCCGTCCACTGCATTCCAGGTATGCGGTAAATCCACTTTGACCGCTTTTCCGTCACGCCCTGTGAACACCCAGCCTTTCTTCAGTTCAATTTCTCTTCTCATTTTACTGGTTCGCATAGTAATTACTCCATGTTTTTTGTTATTTCTTACACTTCTCAATTTATTTCGAAATGATTATATCTGCAATAATTTGCAAATACAACCGTTTTTGTTCAGGTGGTATTTCTTATGGAGTAAGTGGGTAAATTTTTTACAAAAAAGAGCCTGGCTCACTGACCAGACCCTTTGTGTCTCTTCTACTTTTTGTTGGAATCTCTTTCAAGAGGAAGCATAACGTTGAAATAAAAACATCCATTTTTTACCTCTGTTGTCAAATGTCCCTCATATTTTTGAATGGTATGGAGCATGCTCTTCATTCCATATCCGTGATATCCGTTCTTCGCCTTTGTCGTAAGCGGAAGTCCATCCTCAAACTTCACTTCTCCGCACATCGGATTGACTATCTGCAGCATCAGAAAGCTTTGTCTTTCGTACAGCATGATATCAATCACTCTTTTTTCTTTGCTTTCCAGCTTTCTCACCGCTTCAATTGCGTTATCCAGAGCATTTCCAAACAATGTATACAAATCTACCGGATTCATAAAAGCCAGCAGAGATCCATCTGCCACACAGTTGATATGAATCCCGCTATTTTCACAGATCAGACTTTTTTCTGTCAAAATGGTATCCAGAATTTCATTTCCTGTTCTCACAATAGCACTGTAGATCTGCACGGATTTTTCAATTTTTTCGAGATATGTTTCCCTCTCTTTTTCATCTTTGACAGCACGTATCGCCTGTACCTGATGCTTCAGATCATGACATTTGTGATTGATCAGCTCTATCGTCTCTTTGGACAGCTGATACTGCCCTTTTTGTTGATGCCAGAGAAGCTGAATGGTTTCCAGCTCTTTTCTCATACTGCTCTTTTTAAACAATGCACTTTGCAGATACAATAAGGTGATACAATAAAACTGCAACACAATGTTGAATAAAGCAGCCCCCGGATCGACCTTTGCGTAAATAAACAAATTTTCTGACATAATACAAAACACCCATGCAGAAACCATCTGTCTCGGGCCAATCTGATATTGCCCCTTTTCCGGCATCCAGCGAGCCAGTGTCAGTCCTATGGCCACATTTACTGCCACCGAAAATAAAATTTTCAAAAGCCAGTTTCCCAAATCTCCCAGCAGTGGACTGCAAAGTACATAGCTGGTTTCCAGTACCAGCAAAAATGTCATCGTTCCCCATACACCACAATACCAGAGGCCAAATCCCTTGCCCTTCACACAACTGTAAAAAATCAGAACCGCACTAAAATACGTGATAAATAAAAGGGGCACCTGCCCCCAGTAGCTCCAGTCTGTAAGATTTTCTATCAAATAATATACTCCGGACAGAATTAAAACACATACTGCTCCCGACAGAATCAGTCTGACTTTAAAATGTGTCTTTCTTCTCAGCGGAAGCAGAAACACCAAACAGGATATCCATAAATTAATCCCATACCACAGGCTCTCCATTCCCAGCTTTAGATTTTCACTCATCGTTTCCCTCTTCCCTTTCCTGCATCAGCCTCCCAGAAAATCTACCACTGCACTCAGAAATGCAGGTCTGTTTCTCCTGCTGATTTCCAGCTCATCTCCACTCACAACCGCAATGTTTTTTCTGATTTCGGAAACATACTTCAAATTCACCAGATAACACTGATTGCATTTTGCAAAATGCCAGTCTTCCAGCTCTTCCTGCACGTCCTTTAATGCTCCGCGAATCGTAAATACTCCTGCTTTCGTGTGATAGTGGAGCATCCGGTTCTGGATCTCTACATAATAGATCTCTCTGCTGTCCAGAAATTTCGCCCCATCCGGAAGATTCAGACAGATCCTTTTTCCTTCCCGGTTTTTCACTCTTCCCACAGCTCTTGTAAAACGCATGGAAAAGGTATAATAGTTGAGCGGTTTTAAAATGAAATCCAGCGCATCTACTTCGTAGCCCTTGATCGCATACTGCGCCATATTCGTGATAAAAACAATCACTACCTCCTTATCCAGTTCCCGTATCTTCTGAGCCGCCTCCATACCATTGAGATGAGGCATTTCGATATCCATCAGAAGAATGTCAAATTTGTGATAATTCTGAACCAGCTCTCTGCCGTCCGGAAATGCTGTAGTCTGAATCTGGAGATCATATTCCTTTGCATATCTGCCCACCATCTCCTGTATCAATCCACGATATTCAGTTTCATCTTCTACAACAGCTACACGCAGCATCCTCTGCCTCCTTTGCTATAAAATGTCATTTCCTGACTTGGTTTCTTATAAGAGTATTATTATACCATAATCTTTTTTGAAGATGTACCCCCTAAATATTGCCGGCAGGAATTCGTTTTCATCCCACTTGACATCTATCGGGAAACCCGTCACAATAAAGGTATACCCATCCGGGCATCCCGTAATACATGCCTGCGGCGGGCGGACTTTGTCCGATAAGGTATCAAAAACGATTTAGATGCGTGGCTCACATTTCTCAGCGAGGATAATCCGGAAATGATCGTCCAGCTAATCAAACAATATCCGAAGTTTATTCCTATGTACCGGGAGATTTATGAGCTTTGCAGGAATGTGGAGAAAGTTATGGGATTGTTTTCAAAAGAATTACAAATATTGGATAAGAATACCGTGCAGTACATGATCGATCAAATGTAGGATACGATCGATGAACAACAGAATACTATTGCTCAAAAAAATGAGTTGCTTGCATCTCAGGAAGTTCTTTTGCAACAAAAAGAAAAAGAACTTGAGCAGCTTAAGAAACAGTTAGAAGAACAACGTAATTTGTAAGGAGTGCCACTTTTATGGATTTTTATACCGCCAAAACCCAATTCAACAATTATTTAAAAGACTACGACTGCCACAATGACAAAATTCGTCTAAAAATCGTACATACCTACGGTGTTGTCAAAGAAAGTGCCGATATTGCCGCCCGTATGAAATTATCTGAGGAAGATACGTCCCTCGCCAAGATGATCGCACTGCTGCATGATATCGGACGTTTTGAACAGTTGAAGCAATTTGACAGTTTTCTCCCTGACACGATGGATCACGCAGCTTACGGAGTCAAAATTCTGTTCGACAATGCGCCTCATCAAAATCTGATCCGTAACTTTATTCCAGAATCAGATTTTGACGAAATCATCCGTATTTCCATTGCCAAACACAGTGATTTTAAGCTGGATGGAATTTCCGATGCACGTACTTTACTTCATGCAAAGATCATCCGGGATGCCGATAAACTGGACAACTGCCGTGTAAAACTGGAAGACAGACTGGAAACTTTTATGGATACTTCCGCAGAGGAAACAGGCGCCTCTGCGATTTCTCCAAAAGTAAGAGATTCTATTTTACGTCATGAATGTATCCTGTCCTCTGACCGGGTAACACCGATGGATTACTGGATTTCTTATCTTGCTTATTTTTATGATATTAACTTCCGGGAAAGTCTGGATATCATCGAAGGGCAAAACTATATTCCCAAAATCATTGCCAGGATCCCTTATACCAATCCGGAGACAAAAGAAGTGATGAAACGCGTGGAAGAAGAATTGATCGAGTATGCCCGGATCGGACTTATCTCTTCCTGTCCATAATCTTACAATACACCACCCCGGCCAGCGTACTCACTGTTGTCGCCACAATCCCCGCACCTACAATTGCCGCCGGATTCACACTTCCATACTGACTCCGGTAGGCGATCACATTGATCGGGATCAACTGCAGCGAAGAGATATTCATGATCAGAAATGTGCACATTTCATTGGATGCCACGCCGGGCTTTCTTGCCTTTCCCGGCGCTCTTTTCATCCTTCTTTCCTGTTCTAATTCGGCCAGTGCCTGCATTCCCTGAAGTCCGGCAGGCGTTGCCGCCCAGCCAAGCCCCAGAAAATTTGCAATAAAGTTTGTTGTAATATACTGATTCGCCTGATGCTCTTTCGGAATATCAGGAAACAAAAATCGGATCAGCGGTCTCATTTTTTTCGATGCCATCTCAATAATTCCCGCCCGGGACGCAATTTCCATGATTCCCATCCAGAATGCCATCACTCCCACCATTGTAATACACAAGGTTACTGCATCTTTTGCAGAATCCAGAGCTGCATTCGTGATATCGGGCATTTTTCCGGTGAATGCACCATATATGATTCCGATTATAATCATTCCTGCCCACAGATAATTCAACATCTTTTATTTTTCTCCCTGCCACATATATTTTTCTACCAGTTCAAACGGTGCCGGTCCTACATCCAGTACTGCCTTATGAAATTCTTTCTGGGAAAAATCCTCGCCCTTTTTTTCGACCCATTTTTTCTTTAATTCCAGAAATTCTACATAGCCGATATAATACTTCAGATAATTTCCCGGAGATCCAATGATCAGATCATAAATCTGATTCACTATCTCCGCACTTCCGACTCCATATTCTTTGAAAAATTTTACAGTATCCATCCGATTCCACCCATCATAATGAATGCCCATATCTGCCAGCGCATACAATGCCAGCAAAATGGAACTGTTTTTCTGAAGCAGAACCGCCTGCTCTCTGGTAAGAGAATCTGCCAGATAGTAGGAACCCATTTCCGCATACGTTGCCCAGCCTTCTACATATCCGCCAAAATTGAAAATACTGCGCAGTGGATCCGGCTTTGTCGATGCGTAATAAACCGTCTGATACAGATGCCCCGGATACCCCTCATGGGCCAGTGTTGTATACAGTGTCAGCTTATTACCCATCTGGGCCTGATTGACATAGATGACATTTTCTTCTGTGTCATCCAATGCCGGTATCATATAGAATGCCGGACTTAGATGTGCTTCCATGGCTTTTGGCACATATTTTACTTCTACACTCGTCTGGGGAAGTTTTGGGAACGTCTTCTGAATATCCAGACTCAGGCTGTTTAATATTTCTTTTGGATCGGTAGATTCCATCACTGCTGTTTCCTTTGCCTGTTCTGCTGTCAGTCCGATCACAGCTTTCATTGCCGCCAGATCATCTTTCATTTGATTCTTTGTCAGTTTCTGTAATTGAGGAACTGTTCTTGCAGATCCTGTGGACGCCTGCACTGTCAGTTCATAATATTCTTTTCCGTTTGGCAGATAACAGAGTCCTTCTTCGTTCTTACCGGAATCTTTCAACTCCACCACGGTTTTAATCAGCTGCTGATAGGCCGGCAACACATAGGTCTGCAGCATATATGCATTTTTCTGGATATAATCACTTTTCTCCGATTCGGACAGATCTGTAAGCTTCTGGATCCGATCAACAAACGTGGAAATCAGATAGTTGGAGTCTCCCATATCAATGAATGCCTGACACTGTTCAATTACGGTGTCCGCCGTATAGCTTGCCATAAAAAGCCCTTTTTGTGCCTTTTCCTGTTCAAATGCGATCAGGGAATTAAAATAATCGGGTGTTGTTTTCATCAACTCCAGATAAGCATCCACATCTTCTTTACTTTGAAACTGATATTCTGACAACAGTACCGGAATCTGTGTCTGCACACCGCTGACTGTCCCCATGGGCTCTTCATACAGCAGATAGTCACTTTCTTTTTTAGATAACTCCAGATAATAATCCAACACATCATATGTAAGCCTGTTTTCCCTTGATAATTTCCGATAGGAAAATCGTTTCAATGCCGCCTGTGTATTTTCTGTGGAAATTTTTCGGGTTCCTTTATCCGTATTAAAATATCCGAATGTAACCGGGGAATCCTGAATCCCATACTGACCGGGATCTTTGAGTGTATAATGCAGACTGACCGTATTTGACGCCACTTCCTGACAAAATAAGGTTTCGGTAAACTTTCTGAACTTTTTATTCTGGATTTCTGAAGACTGCCCGTGACATCCGGACAATATCACAGACAACAGCAAGGTAAGAACAAGAATGATCGAGATGACTTGCTTTTTTGTGCTCTTTCGCAAACGATCTGACATGGCAAACTCCCAAAATCGATTTTGTTTTATCTTATGAGTTCTTGAGGGATGTTATTCTCTGAAACCGCATATAGATTTAAAAATCTGATTTTATTTTGGAGTCATTCATGAATCTTTTTCTCTACCTCACCAATTTTATTGTCCCGTTTCTGATCCTTGCCATCATCGTCTATGGACTTCTGATGAAGATCAACGTCTATGAACATTTCATCAAAGGTGCCCGAAACGGATTTTTAACCGTTCTCAAGATCATGCCCACACTCATCGGACTTATGGTGTCAGTGGGTATTCTCCGCGCTTCCGGGTTTCTGGAGATGATTTCCTCCTGTATTGGGCAGTTTACTGCTGCCATTGGATTTCCCGGAGAACTGGTTCCTCTTACGGTTGTCAAAATGTTTTCTTCCTCAGCCGCTACCGGACTTCTTCTGGATCTCTATAAAGAGTTTGGTACGGATTCTCTGATCGGACTGATTGCATCCATTTCCATGTCCTGTACAGAGACCATCTTTTATACTATGAGTGTCTATTTCATGACCGCAAAGATCAAAAACTCCCGCTACACACTGACTGGAGCGCTGATTGCCACCTTCGCCGGACTTGCAGCCAGCGTGGTCCTTGCTCAATTCATGCTGCAATAGATTGTTTTGCAGGTTTGAATATGATACACTGATGTTAGACATAAGGAGGTGTTCTGATGGCGAGTATTACTCTTGAAAATCTGAACAAGACATATCCCAACGGATTTGTATCTGTCAAAAATCTTTCTTTGCATATAGAAGACGGAGAGTTTGTTACCTTTTTCGGACCAAGCGGCTGCGGAAAATCCACCATACTTCGCATGATCGGTGGTATGGAGGATATTACATCCGGTGAAATCTATCTCGGAAAAGATCTGCTCAACGATATTCTGCCCCGTGACCGTAGTCTTGCCATGGCGTTTCAGAATTATCAGCTCTATTCTCACTTAAACGTGTATGACAATATCGCGCTTGGACTGCGCCTTCGCAATCTTCCGCGGCAGATTATTGACAGCCGTGTGAAAATGGCAGCACATTTTTTCAATATCACGGACATTCTTGAGAAAAAGATCCGGGTGATCAATGAGGCGCAGAAACAACGCGTTGCACTTGGACGTGCTGTTGTATGCAAACCAAAAGTCCTTCTGGTCGATGAAGATTTTGCCCGACAGAACGAATATCGCAGAAAAGAAATGATGCGTGATATCCGGCGCATCAACAAAGAGCTTGGCATTACAGTCCTCTATGTAACTAACAAGCGGGGAGAAACTGAGATTGCAGGACAAAAAGTAATCTCCATGAGAGACGGAGAGGTTGTGGATATCAAAAAAATCTGAATCACATAAGCTCATCGTACAAAAAAGGAACACAGAAATCTTTCACTGATCTCCGTGTTCCTTTTTTATTTTCTGCTTTCCAGATATTGATAAATATCCCTCTTAGACACTCCCCTGTCCTTTGCGACAGCTTTCATTGCTGATTTCTTATCCATTCCCTGTTTTGTGTATACTTCCATGTGATCTTCAATGGTCATTTCTTCCCACTGTTTTCTCTCCTCTTCCCGGGCTTCTTCCCGGCTCTTCCCCTCGATCACCAGAACACATTCCCCTTTTGGAGGATTTGCCTCATAATGAGCCACTGCTTCTTCCAAAGTCACTGCAAGAGCTGTCTCATGACGTTTTGTCAACTCCCGGCATACGGTAATCTTCCGGTTTCCAAGCCGCTCCAGAAACAATTTCAGAGTCTTTACAAGACGATGAGGTGCTTCATATACGATCATAGTCCTCGTTTCAGTCTCCATCTCCTTTAAAATCTGTTCCCGTTCTTTTTTATCTGATGGCAAAAATGCTTCAAATGCAAATCGTCTGGTAGACAGCCCGGAAATTGTCAGTGCCGTAATACAGGCTGCTGCCCCCGGAAGAGATGTTACCGGAATTCCGGATTCATAGCACATCTTCACAAGTTCCTCTCCGGGATCCGAAATTCCGGGCGTCCCGGCATCTGTGATCAAAGCGATATTCTGTCCTTCCAACAGCTTTTCTACCAGCTTTCTTCCTTTTTCGTATTTATTGTATTCGTGATAACTGGTCATTGGTGTCTGTATCTCAAAATGATTTAACAGCTTGATACTGTTTCTTGTATCCTCCGCTGCGATCAGATCCACTTCTTTGAGTGTACGGATCACACGAAAAGTCATATCCTCCAGATTTCCGATTGGAGTTGCACACAAATATAACGTTCCTGTCATGCTGTTTCCTTTCTCTCACCCTCACCGGGTATACATAATTATAGGCGGTTCGATCGTTACCCTCGGTTTTCCGCCTCGAAGACCTTCGATCAGCACCATCGTAGGTTCCTTATCAATATAAGGATGCACAAATCGGATCCGCTTCGGTTCGATCTTATATTCACTCATCTTCGTCAGAATCTCTGCCAGACGAAACGGTTTGTGTATCATATAAAACCGCCCTTTCCCGTCCGCAAGTAATTGTTTGCTCTCTCGTAAAATATCATCCAGAGTACATAAAATCTCATGCCGTGCGATCGCTTTGGCATCTCCCGGATTCTGCAGACCATGCTGATTCAGCATATACGGTGGATTGGTCACGATCACATCAAAAAAAGTCGGCTTGAATAACGCTGCCGCCTCTTTGATATCTCCCTGCACAATCTCAATTTTTTCCTGCAGATGATTCCACTCTATACTTCTTCGCGCCATATCAGCACTTTCTTTTTGAATCTCAAGTCCGATAAAATGCTCTCCCCGGGTCTTTGCAGACAATAAAATCGGTAAGATCCCGGTTCCGGTTCCCAGATCCAGAACCTTCTCCCCCGGTTTGACCTTGGCAAAATCAGAAAGCATCACCGCATCAATCCCAAAACAAAATCGTTCCGGATCCTGGATAATCTGAAGCCCATTAAGCTGCAGATCATCCAGACGCTCTCCGGATTTTAAATTATTTGTCATCTAATCTTGACGCTCCTTCTCCCTTTTCCAGTTCCGCGAGCTTGCGCATCTCTTCTTTTGAGACCTTCGCTTTTCGCTTACGCGGACGGAATTTTAATTCTTCCGCCTGATATTCCCTGATTTCTTTTTCATCGTTTTCCAGATTTACAACTACTTTCACCAGTTTTCTCAGAACACTTAAGGAATGGACCGTTCCTGTCAATCCATCTGAAGTCGTAACCGTATCTCCTACTGACGGAAGCTGGCTGTTTAATTCTTCATAAGTCTCTTCCTCGTTCGTCAGACAGCACATCAGCCTTCCGCACACTCCGGAAATCTTGGTCGGATTCAGGGACAGATTCTGCTCTTTTGCCATCTTAATGGAAACCGCAGCAAACTCGGACAAATACGTGTGACAGCATAATGGTCTTCCGCAGATTCCGATTCCGCCCCGGATCTTCGTCTCATCTCTTACACCGATCTGACGCAGCTCGATCCGAATGCGAAATACTGCTGCCAGATCTTTTACCAGCTCACGGAAATCGATACGCCCGTCTGCTGTGAAATAAAACAGCACTTTATTGTTGTCAAATGTATATTCCGCATCGATCAGTTTCATCTCCAGACCATGCTTTCTGATCTTTTCCAGACAAATCTGAAATGCTTCCTTTTCTTTTTCTCTATTTTTCTCTTCTGTCTTCTGATCCTGCTCTGTGGCGATCCGAATGACAGACTTCAGCGGCTGTATCACCTCTTGATCTTTTACTTTTCTGGTTCCGATCACAACCTTTCCATACTCTACACCGCGCGCAGTCTCCACAATCACGTGGTCTCCCTGTTTGATCTCAAACTTTCCCGGTGAAAAATAGTAGATTTTTCCGGCTGTCCGAAACCTTACTCCAATCACTTTTGTCATTCTATCAGTTCTCCTTTATTGTCAATAAAAGCAATTCCATCGTCAGTTCAAAATTGACATTTGCTTTTAGTCTGGCCTTTGCCTTTTCAATTCCGTCCAGAATATTCTCGATTCCCTCGTAAGAGCTCTTGCTTGCCCGGTCCTTGATAAATCTGAGCTGATCAGAAAATACGACCTGATCCACATTCTTTGTGGCTTTATAGATCAGCACATCCCGATACCATACCGAGATCACATCCAGATAGTCTGTGATATTCATCTTATAAGAAACCACTCGTTTTACGGCTGCCTCCAGCGCATCCACATCCATGTCATTGATCTCACGCAGCAGATGAACTGCCTCTTCCTTGATCTCATTAAAATGCTCTGATGTCGCAAGCATGATCGCACGTCCCATATTCCCCTGCGCAAACGCCACGCACACATCTGCTTTATAATCCGGAATCTCCATCTGTTCCATCAGATATTTTTTGATCAGCTGATCTTTGATATTTCTCAGCTTCAGCATTACACATCTGGAACGGATCGTCGGAAGAAGAATCTCCGCATTCTCTGTCAGAAGCAGGATCACCGCATAAGCCGGCGGCTCCTCGATCGTCTTCAACAGCGCATTCTGCGCCTGTACACTCATCATATCTGCATCTGGTACAATATAGATCTTATATTTGCTGCTGTATGGCTTGATCACAATATCATTGTTGATCTGCTCTCTGATGTCATCAATACTGATCGTATTTGGTTTTTCGTGTGTCACCCTGATAATATCCGGCTGATTATTCGATGCTGCCTGTTTGCAGGACTGGCACTTTCCGCATGCGTCTCCGTCTTCATCCCGGTTCTGACACTGCAGGCTCATAGCGAACAAATTTGCCAGAAGTCGTTTTCCGGAACCTTTTTCCCCATTCAAAATATATGCATGGGAAACCTTATCTGTTTTTACCGCATTTTCAATATACTGTATTATATTTTTGTGTCCAACCACGTCTTTAAAACTGCTCATATCATCACCTGCTGTCTTTTCTTGAATTCCTTCGGTTACTGTTTCAGTATAGCATAATTTTGATGTAAGATATACCCAGATTCCTGCAATTGCACAAAAAAACAGCAGAAGTCTCCTTCCGCCGTCTTTCTTATATTCTGATCCCGGTGTCACCGTCAAACAAGTGCAGTTTATCATTTCTGAGACAAAAAGAAATCCTGTCTCCCCGTCTATATGGTGTGTCTGCATTTGTCCTCAATGCCACATCCTTCCCTTCGTATGTAAAATAAAGATAGGTTTCTGCACCGAGCATTTCATACACCAGAACCTCATGCTCTGTTCCTTCCTCTGTAAGTACCAGATCTTCCGGACGCACACCTACTGTGATCACCTCACCCATATATCCCTTTCGGAAAACTCTTTCGGCATCTTCTTCTGTCAGATTGACCGCAAAATCTCCAATCTGAAGATAGGTTCCATATTCTCCGCCTCTGCAGCATTTCCCCTGAAAGAAATTCATAGGCGGCATTCCGATAAAACCTGCCACAAATGTATTTGCCGGACAGTTGTAAAGTTCTTCCGGTGATGCGACTTGCTGAATCACTCCGTCTTTCATCACTACAATCTTTGTTCCAAGTGTCATCGCCTCTGTCTGATCATGCGTCACATAAATAAACGTCGTTTTCAGCTTCTGGTACAACCTCAGTATCTCCGCCCTCATCTGTGTTCTTAATTTTGCATCCAGATTGGACAATGGCTCATCCATCAGGAAAATTCTTGGATTCCGTACAATTGCACGTCCCATTGCCACTCTCTGCTTCTGCCCGCCCGAAAGTTCTCCCGGCTTTCTGTCCAGAACCCCTTCGAGTCCAAGAATCTTTGCCGCTTCCTCCACCTTCTGTCTGCGTTCTTTTTTCGGTACCTTTTTCAGCCGGAGGCTATATGCCATATTCTCAAATACGGTCATATGCGGGTACAGTGCATAATTCTGAAACACCATTGCAATATCTCTGTCGCATGACTGTACCTGATTCATCATTTTTCCATCGATCAGAAGCTCCCCGTCGGATATTTCCTCCAATCCTGCGATCATCCGCAGCGTTGTCGATTTTCCACATCCGGAAGGACCTACGAAAATCACAAACTCCTGATCCTTGATCTTAAGATTAAAATCCTGTACCGCAACTACTTTGTCTTCATATTTTTTATATACATGTTTCAACTGAATCTCAGCCACAGCAATGCCTCCTTAATATCTATATCTGTTCCAATAATTGCGGAAGTTCTCCCACAGAATTTAATATATAATCTGCTTCCCCGCAAAAATCTGCTTCCTGACTCACTCCGCTTAAAACACCAATGGCAACTCCCCCGTTTTCTCTTGCAAAACGAATGTCATTATATGTATCTCCAACCACTGCGATTTCCTGCGGCTTCAGTCCGAATTTTTTCTGAAATTCCAGAAACATATCTGCTTCCGGTTTCGGGCGCAGGACACCATCATCCGCTCCCACATAATCAAATTTTTCCAGTACCTCCAGCCGTTTCAGACAGTTTTTTGCAGACGGCACAGTATCTGCTGTTGCAAGTCCGATCCAAATGTTTCTCTGTTTCAGCGAATCAAGGACTGCTTTAATGTCCGCTGTTTCCACATACTGTGCCTGACTTTCCGTCACATATTCAGCAAACAGCCGCTCCAGCTGCATCCTCACTTTTCGGCTGTCCAGATAAATCTGCTCCCTTGAAAGTTCATCCGTAATATCCAGAGCAATTTCTGAATAGGACTTATACGCAAGCCCGCCATAAGGATCGATTTCTCCATTCTCGATTCCCATAGCATAAAACACACGTTCCTTTACTTCCTCCGAAAGCTCATTTTCTTTTAAAAACTGTATTACGACCGCTTTTGCCGCACCCAGCCATAAGGAAAAAAAGTCAATCAGAGTTCCATCTTTATCAAATAAAATTCCTTTAATCATCTGTTAAACCTTCTGTCTCTCCTTTGATTTCTCCGAAAGTGGTCCTCTCCGGCTCTTTCTTTCCTCGAAATACCGGATTTACATATCCCAGAAATTCTTTTTTCTTTGTTCTGACTTCCAGTCTGATCCACTGCCAGGAAGTATTTTCCAGAATCAAGTGTGTCTCTACATGATATTTTCCGTTTTCAGACGAACTGACCGACAGTTCCACATAATTTCCATTCATCACAAGAAATGCTTCCGGTTCTTCTGTCAGTCCCAAAATTTCCGCCCGATATGTAATCTCACACTTCTTTGCAGTGATCTCATCTCCCGGAAGACAGTTCTGACCATCCACCTTGATTTTTGGCTCTATTTTGCAGAATCTGGTCACACACAGATGTCCCTGCCTTACTGCATTCATCAGATTTTTCGGACTTAATCCGTCACAAAATACCCATGTTGCGGGATCTCCCACCGCAGACGGAAGGCTTGCCCCTTCATAAAATTCATCCTCCAGATTGTGAGAATCACTTCCTCCCACTCCGAACACACGAATTCCTTCATTCCATACTTGATCCAAAAAACGAATTGCCATATCATTAGATCCTGGTCCATCCGGATACGTCGGATCATTGATGATCTCCATACAGTTGATATCCCGCAGGTCTGTATTTTCAAACTGCCACTTCCAGATGGTCAGAAACGGATGATTGATACTGCGAATCCATCCTTTTTGTTTTGCTTGTGCTATCGTCTGATCCATATACGTATCTATGATCTCTTCTCCGTTATGCTTCACGATCTCCAGAATTTTCTCCGGCATTTCCGTAATTCCAAACAGATTCATGTGTCCTTTATCTGTCGTTACCTCAATTCCGGGAAGCACACAGAGTGAAGTCTTACACCAGCCGGTATGCATCAGATTATGTTCTGTCGGCACATAAAAATCCAAACCGCTTTCCTCTGCTCTTTCAGAAGCATGCCCGATCGTTTCTTTTCCGTCAGACAACCTCGTATGCGTATGAAAATCGCCCATATACCATCCGGATTCCGGACAAAATACGTTCTCCCAACGATAGCTTTTTTCCGAAATATGAAGTCCGTTTTCCCCCCAGCATTCTCCGCCGATCGGATCAGAAACCACATCTTTCCGGTCCGAAACTGTCAGTACAATTTCTCCGGTTTGTTCTCCCAGCTTCTGCGCAACATATTCTGTAAAAATACCGATTCCGATTTTCCATGTTCCGGGATAAATCTCTCCCGGAACACCTCCTATCGTTGTATCTTTTGTACTTTTTCCGATTCCCGGGTTCTGCTGCCCATATCCCAGCAGCTTCTGAAACCGAATTTCTTTTTTGGGATCTTCCAGAAACAAGAATGCCATATACCGAAATTCTTCGGGCATTTCTATCATCATCTGAATGTGTTCTGTTCCTTCTGGAATTTCAATCCATTTTTCCTGAATATTTTTTTCTTCTTTTCCGATTTTAAATCTAATCTGATCTCTCATTTTATAATGCATCCAATGCTTCCTGTGCTGTTTTCTGTGCTTCATCCAGAGCTTCCTGTGCAGGTACGTTTTCCAACTCTACCTTATCCGCTGCAATTGACAGGGCATCCAGAATCTTTCCTCCTGTCGGATCCTGAAGAGCCGGTGTTCCGTGAGATGCCTGCTGAAGCGGAACCAGTGCCTGAGGATTTTCTTCTGCATAAGACTTAAACTCTTCTACTTCCTGTGTAGACTCACGTACTGCCACATATCCTGTGCCCATGGACCATTTTGCCTGATTTTCCGGAGTTGTAAAATATTTCATAAACTCATAAACACCTTCTTTTTCTTCATCAGAAGAATTCTGAAGCATCACAAGCTGCAGTGCATCTGCCGTTGGTGCTGAAGGGTTGTCGTTAAATCCAGGCTGTTCCATGGCTCCCACAATGCTAAAGTCCAGATCTGCCTGATCTCCGGAAGAACCTGTATAACCGCCTGCTTTATTCTGCAGAACGTCGTCAATCGTCGTGTACCAGTATTCCCAGCCCTGTCCGCCGGAATTTACTTTCATGATCTTGTCATCGTGAATCCATGTACGGAAGCTCTCCCATACCTCTACCCATTCGTCTGAATTGATCATCACTTTTTTCCCGTCCTCACTCAGAAGAGAGGCTCCGTTGCTGAGTGCTGCATCAATCAGATTTCCTGAGCCCCACATTGGCTCCCATCCCACAAAGGAACCATCAGAAGCTGTCATTTTCTCTGCTGCCGCTGCAAGGTCCTGCCAGGTCTTGATCGTTGCCGGGTCAATTCCCGCTTTTTCAAATGCCGCCTTATTGTAGTACATCACCTGTGTTGTACCATATGCAGGCAGTGCAAACAATTTTCCGTTCTCATCCTCCCCATGCTCATAAAATACCGGCAGATAATCATCTTTTTCAAAGGAATCATCTTTTTCTACATACTCATTGATGTCTGCAACCAGATTTTTTTCAGAAAGATTTCTGGATTTATCTGTATCCAGAAGTGCCATGTCCGGAGCTTTCTTTCCTGCAATCCCTGCCTGCAGTTTTTCATAAGTCTCTGTATAATCCGCCTGTGTTGTTGTCTTAACTTCATATTTGTCCTGAGACTCATTGAATGCATCTACAATGTCCTGAAATACATTGACTGCTGTTTTTCCCCCGGAATACCAGAGATCCAACTGAATTTTTCCATCTGCCGTCTTTGTCGTTTCTGCAGCCTTTGCATTGTTTCCACATCCTGTCACCAGGGACATTCCAAGTACACAAACTAATAATGCTGATACAATTCTCTTTTTCATTTTCTTTTTTCTCCTTCATGCATCGTATGTCATTTTTTCTTTGCTTTCTTTATGTAAAAAAGGAATTATCCTTTCATACCCGTATCTCCGCCGATTCCATTGATAAACCACTTTTGCGTAAATGCAAACAGAATCAGAAGCGGCAGTACGATCAATGTACTTCCTGCCATGACCAGGGGCCATTCTGTTCCATAAGCACCGCCTTCTATAAAGAATTTTCTCAATCCCTGTGACACCATCATCTTCTCATCCGCATCTGTGATCAGAGAAGGCCACATATAACTGTTGTAGCAGGTAATAAAGTTCATCAGTCCAAATGTGATGAACGAAGATTTTGTCATCGGACACACGACCCGCCACAAAATCTTCCAGGAGCTTGCCCCGTCGATTCTTGCTGCCTCGATTAGTCCCATTGGAACCTGCATAAATGCCTGTCGAAGCAGAAAGATTCCGAAAATGCTGACACAGTTGGAAATGATCAGCCCTGTAAACGTGTTCAGCAGATTCCAGTTTGCCAGAATAATATAGCTCGGAATATATGTTGCTGCTGTCGGAAGCATATAAGTTCCCATGATGACTGCAAACAACGCTTTCTTGCCTTTAAAATTCATAAAAACAATCGCATAGGCGATCATCGCACCTGTTACGATCTGCAGCGCCAGCGTGATCACTGATACAAACAAACTGTTGCCGACATATCGAAGAAGCGGTGATTCAAAAATGACCTGGTAAAAGTTATGCCACTGGAATTCTGCCGGAAAAAATGAACGGACATCCATAATCTCCGCCTTTGTTTTCAGTGCACTTAAAATCATCCATACAAACGGAAAGATTGTGAAAATACTGAAGATCAGTAAAATCATTCCTTTTCCGAGTTTTTCGATTCCTGTTCTTATCTTCATAATCTGTCCTTCTTTCTAATAATGCACCCATTTTTTCGATGCACCGAACTGTACTGCCGATAATACTACGGTGATTATAATCATCACAATCGCCACCGCAGTTGCCTGCCCCATGTTAAACTCTTCAAATCCAAGCTGATAATACATATACAGCAAGGTTCTTGTGCTTCCGGACGGACCTCCCTGAGTCAGAATCTGAATCTGATCATATGCCTGCAGTGAAGTTACCATCGTAATAATTACCAGGAAAAACGTAGTCGGAGAAATACACGGAATCGTAACATCCCGGAATCTCTGCCACCTTTTTGCTCCATCCAGCCCGCTTGCCTCGTACAACTCTTTCGGAACCTTTTCCAATGCGGAAAGATAAAAGATCATCGCATATCCCAGACTCTTCCACACAGTCACAATGATCACAGCGAACATTGCTGTGTCTGAACTTTTAATCCACTGTAATTCTGGGAGATGCAGAAATCTCATTACCGTATTTGCAATTCCCGTATTCGGATCGTAGATCCAGGTCCATACGATCGACACTGCAACAGTCGGCGTGATCCATGGCGAAAACAAAATAAATTTGATGATCCCGCTTCCTTTAAATGCTTTCTGCATCAAAAGAGCCAGCATCAGACCAAGTACGATCGTCGGAATCAGCGTTCCCAATGTAAACACAACTGTGTTCCAAAGTGCATCGTAAAATCTGGCATCCTGAAACAACGAAATAAAATTATCAAAAAATACAAAATTGTAGTCCGGAGTCATATAATCCCAGTCTGTGAAACTAATATAGACAGATCGCAGGATCGGATAAATCCAAAATACGATCAGAGGAATTAATGCCGGCAGAACAAAAAGAGTCACACTGCCCAGTTGCCTGAATTTTACTTTATTCTTCATTTTTTCTATCCTTTCTTATCAACCCGTAAATCCCTGTCATAATGCCTGCCGTTACCGGGAGCGCCAGCCAGATTCCTCTGATATCCCAGACAGCCGGAAGCAAAAACAAACAGATTGGCGAAACTGCCAGGCTTTCTATATAAGTCATGAACACCGCTTTTTTCGTCTGCATGACTGCATTGAGACAGGATACATTCAACTTTGCCGTTCCCGTTAACAGAAATGCAAATGAACTGATCAGCATCCCCGAAGAAAAGCACTGCTTTGACTCTGCTGACAGACCAAACCATCCTCCAATATACGGAATCATACAAATCGTAACTGCTGCCGCCGTGATTCCAAAAATAATTTCTGCGGTGTAAGCGATTTTTTTTACTGCTCTTACCTCCATCTCCTTTTTCGCACCATGATAAAAACTAATCAGAGGCTGTACACCTTCTCCGATTCCTGTCAGAAAATACTGAACAGGAAATACAATATAAGAAATAACCGCATAACACGCCACCGCTGCATTTCCACCATAACGAAGACACTGCAGATTTGTAAAAATAAGTGCCGCTGTCGGCGCAAGTGATGTTCCAAATGCCGTGATTCCAATCTTGAAAATATCTGCAGCATATTGTCTGTGCCACAACGGTCTCCATTTTCGATAACCTGTTTTCCACAGGATCGCACATCCTGCCATAACTACCACGGCCTGCGCCGTCACCGTTCCAAATGCGGCTCCCTTGATTCCCATATTCAATCGGAACATCAGATAATAGTTCACCAGAATATTGACTGCAAATCCTGCCGCCATGCTGAGCATTGCTCCCAGCGACTGATTCATATTTCTCAAAAGAGGCATGATTCCGGTTCCTGCCACCTGAAGGATACTTCCGGCAATAATGATCGCCGTATACTTGATTGCTTCCGTCTGAACACTTCCCGCAGCTCCCAAAATTTCTAAAAACGGTTTCTGTACCAGAGACAGCAAAATCGTTGCAAGTATACCTGTACCGATCAGAAGTGTCATTGTAAGCTCAAACAAATTTTCACATACCTTCTGCTCTCCCCGCCCTCTGTAATGAGAGTACAAAACACTTCCTCCCGTTCCGATTCCAATTCCGAGCGCAGTGATCAGTGCCGGGATCGGCCACGCAATATTGATCGCTGCAAGCCCTGTATCTCCCGCTGCCTTTCCTACAAAAATCCCATCCACAATGCTGTACATTCCTGACATGGTAAACGCCAGTACGGTAGGGAATGCCTCTTTTATTACTTTCTTTAACATCAAACTGTTTCCTTTCTTAATGGCACGTTCGTCATTATAACGTTCCTTTTTTAACATCACTTCAATTGCAAGTTAAACTCTTGTAAAGCAAAAAAGAGAAACAAACGGCAAATCTGCCCGTCTGCTTCTCTTTTTATCTTTTTCCTGTTTTCTTTTAAAGCGAAGTCATTTCTTCCCGGATCAACTCTGTAATTTCACTCAGACATTTTTCCATCTCCAGATTTTCAAATCTCCTTACAATGCCTGCTCTTTTCAAATTCTCTTCGGAGAAATCCTCTGCATCTGCCAGAAAACGTCTGCACATCTCCGCATATTTGGGTTCCTTCTGCTGTCGTTCCCTGCAAAGCGCTCTCTCCAGCCTCATCCCGTCCTCTACCTCAATGTAAATCGGAATCAGCTGTTCTTCTCCAAAATACTCCCGCATCCCATAATAAGATTCCAGAGTCCCTATCACAAGATAATCATACTTCTGGAGATCAATCTGCCCGTCATCTGCTGTAAAATATGTCCAGATTCCACACTTTGTATTATAAGAACGTACTTCTATGACACGTTCCTTCTCCTTAAGCTCGTTCAGCCTTTCTTCGTCCACAAAAAAATATTCCACACCATCGGTCTCCCCTTCCCTGATTGGTCGGGTCGTATAAGGAGTAATACGCTTTAACTGCGGCAGTTTTTCTCTTATTTTCTTATAAATCGTATCTTTTCCGGAAGAACTTTTTCCCATAATATAAAAAATTTTACTCATTTATCAACACCTCGATATAGTTTTCCACACTAATTCCTTCCACAGAAAACCCTTTGTTCTGATAATCCACTAACATTGCTGCTGTTTCCTTAGTGATCCGTTCCCCCGGAACGATCAGCGGAATTCCCGGCGGATACAAATACGCATATTCCATGGAAATAAATCCCGCCGACTCCTTCCAGCTCAGGCTCTTTACGTTTTCCATTCTTCGCATTCCTTCTACCTCAAAGCTCGTGAGGACCTGTTCCTGACGGGGCAGATAATACCTTTTCTCTTTCTCTGAATTTTTTTCCAATTCCTCATCAATCTCAAACAAAGCACTGAGCAGCCGATCCATTCCTTCTTTTGTATCTCCAATCGAAGTCATGGCAATCACATAAGATCCTGCAGCCATTTCCATCTGCAGATGATATTCTAAAAGCAATCTCTCATATAACATTTTCCCTGTAAACACTCGATTCTCTTTCTTAAGAATCGTATCTTTTACAGACAGCACCAGTTTGGATCTGTCGAATTCTTCTGTCTCCATCAATCTGATATGCTTTAATTTTTTCAACTCTCCCCTTTTGCTTTCCAGATTCTTCACATAAGTCTCAAACAACACATCCCCCTGCTCTGCCACCGTCCTCAGACATTCATCCATACTTGCCATCAACACATAAGAAGGACTGCTTGTCTGAAAAATATGCAGATAATTCCGAATCTTCCTTCGATCGATCCGTGTCCCATTCAAGTGAATCAGTGCTGTCTGCGTCAATGCCGGAAGTGTTTTATGCAGACTGTGTATTACAACATCTGCTCCCTTTGTATTTGCATTCTCCGGAAAATAAGGGTGAAATCCAAAGTGTGCTCCGTGTGCCTCATCCACAATCAACGGAATTTTTTTCTGATGTACAATTTCAGAAATCCTCTCAATATCCGACAACACCCCGTCATATGTCGGTGATGTCAATACCACAGCCTGAACCTCCTTATGTTCCTCTAATAACCTCTCAATTTTCTCAGGAGACACAGCCATATTCAGTTCCATTGTCTCATCAAATTCCGGATAAATATATACCGGACGCAATTCATTTAAAAAAACAGCATGATAGACCGACTTATGACAGTTTCTTGCCATTAAAATCTTTCCGCCTTTTTTAGTACATCCCATTACCGCACTTAAAATACCCGCAGTACTCCCATTAATCAAATAGTGCGTCTCCTCTGCATGATACATGGACGCTGCCCTGACTTCCGCTTCCCTGATGATCTCCTCCGCATGATGAAGATTATCAAATCCTTCAATCTCTGTAATATCAATTCCATATGGTAAATTCGCTCGTGTAACATCCGAATTACGTTTATGCCCAGGCATATGAAACCCATAATAATCCGACTTCCCATATGCTTCTAATTTTTCATATAAGTATTCCATAAATTTTTCTGCAAATGCTTATCCTTCCAATTTATTTCTATCCGTATCACTTTCGCTTTTATTATATCTTCTGTATACCTGTGTTGTAAATTAGATGTTATCCACATCTATTTCCGATTCAAATAAATATTCCAACATATTTCAGACTTTTTCACATATTATGTCTGTGCTGAATCTTTTGCATAGCATAGGTGTAATCAAAATATAAGTTAATATAACAAAAAGAACAAGCAAAATCGCTTGTTCTACAATGAGCGTGCGGGGATTCGAACCCCGGACAACTTGATTAAAAGTCAAGTGCTCTACCAACTGAGCTACACGCCCGTATTCAATTATTTCATTACTCTTGGCAACGAAAATGCCCAGAGCCGGAATCGAACCAGCGACACGAGGATTTTCAGTCCTCTGCTCTACCAACTGAGCTATCTGGGCATAAGACTTAAAAGTCTAAATTGCGGGGGCAGGATTTGAACCTACGACCTTCGGGTTATGAGCCCGACGAGCTTCCAGACTGCTCCACCCCGCGATATTAAATTCTTCTCATAAGAGAAAGCCGATGATCGGACTCGAACCGATAACCTGCTGATTACAAATCAGCTGCTCTGCCAATTGAGCCACATCGGCAACTTAACTGAGTCCTTACGGTACTCAAATGGATGGAGAAGGATTCGAACCTTCGAAGGCGTTGCCAACAGATTTACAGTCTGCCCCCTTTGGCCACTCGGGAATCCATCCTTATTTAATAAGTGGGGCCTACAGGGCTCGAACCTGTGACCCTCTGCTTGTAAGGCAGATGCTCTCCCAGCTGAGCTAAGACCCCATCTTAAACGACCCAGAAGAGACTCGAACTCTCGACCTCCGCCGTGACAGGGCGGCGCTCTAACCAACTGAGCCACTGGGCCATATTGAAGATATATTGTACCTTCAAAACTGCATACAAAGAATCATCCATTTCCTATCACCTTGCTTGGTTA